>Ga0255045_10000281_pt1 | contig 11195 bp, 11 predicted proteins | sample BC1_12_23_MG_FD_183652 | JGI IMG/M metagenome (GOLD analysis project Ga0255045, IMG submission 183652) | Seawater microbial communities from Strait of Georgia, British Columbia, Canada - BC1_12_23 | ecosystem: Environmental > Aquatic > Marine > Strait | place: Canada: British Columbia...
AGAGTGGCACCTGTGTCGCCGACGCCCCTACGCGCATGGAATGGGCGGGTTCATCCAGCATCTAATGACTGCCGGTCAATCGTCGAAGAGCTCGAGCTGCCCGAGTTCACCTGGCACCAGATTGCTGGCTCCGACGCCGAGGAGGCGGACTGATCGTTTGGCGGCGTCCGTGCGGCGCACCAGCTCGCGCGCGATCGCGGCGATGGTGGCGGCGTCGGAGGTGGGAACCGGGAGGGTATGGGATCGGGTCGGGGTGGTGAAGTCCGGGTAGCGCACCTTGACAGTGATCGTCGAGGCCGCGAGGCGACGCTTTTCGAGTCCCTTAGAGACCTCTTCGGCCATCGTATCGAGGATTCGGTCGATCTCTTCGAAATTCTTGACGTTTTCGGCGAAGGTGCGCTCGGTGCTCAGGCTCTTTCGTTCGCGGTGAGTGTGGACCGGCCGGTCGTCGATTCCGCGCACGCGTTCCCATAGAACCCGTCCCCACTGGCCGAATTTCGTCATCAGCCGGTCGATCGAAAGAGCGCGCAGCTCCTCGATGGTTGTGATGCCCATCTCGTGCAGTGATCGCTCGGCGGCCGGGCCGATACCGTAGAGCCGGCGGACCGGGAGCGGCGCAAGGAATGCTTCTATTTCTGTCGGACGGACAACCGTCAGCCCATCGGGTTTGCGGAAATCAGATGCGATTTTGGCCACCAGCTTGTTGGGCCCGACGCCGACGCTGACCGTAAGCCTCCGTTCCTCGCGCACCCGCCGCCGCACGTCCTCAGCAACGGCGGTCGCGCTGCCGAATTCACCGAGGTGTTTGCTGACGTCGAGAAACGCCTCGTCCAACGACAGCGGCTGGATAATTGGTGTGTACTCGCGATAGATGGCAAAGATCTGCTGCGATTCCTCACGGTAGCGGCTGAATTCCGGCCGAAGAAAAATCGTTTTCGGGCACAACCGCCGCGCCTGTGCAGCCGGCATCGCTGAGTGGATTCCGTACTTTCGGGCTTCGTAGTTGGCTGCCGCAACGACCCCACGGCCTGATGGGTCTCCGCCAACCACTACCGGTTTTCCCTCGAGCTTCGGATCATCGCGGGTATGGACCGCGGCGTAAAAGCAGTCCATATCGCAGTGAAGGATCCGGCGCAGCGGCGTTTCGATCACAGATATATTTTACGCCTCGTTTACTCTCATGTGAAGTCAATGTCTATCGAAGACAGTAACCAGTAATCAGTTTCGAGGTAGCTGAGGGCCTACTGGTCATTGGTTACTGATTACTTGTTCGGGATACCCGTTACACTCCGTTCATGAGCGCGTTTCTGGAATGCGGGCCGTTCACCGCCAGCGACGGCGAGGGCAGGGTCCTTTTCGACGTGGTATCACTATCCTTGGCGGACGGACAGTGCGTTGCGATCGTTGGGCCGTCAGGAAGCGGCAAGAGTACGCTGCTGCGCCATGTCACAGGGCTGGCGTACTCCCTGGACGCCGCTCGACGACTCGATGGGACGGGTTACACCGGCGCCGAGATGCCTGCCTGGCGATCGCGAGTCAGCCTGGTGGCCCAGGATGCACCGATGATTGCCGGTACGGTGCGGGACAATCTGAGCTTCCCGTTCAGCCAGCGGACCGGTCGCGAGAATACGTTTGATGATGTCCGCGCCGCAGCGCTGATGACCCAGGTCGGTCTCGATCAGCTTCCATTCGACCGCGAGGTGCGAACCCTGTCCGGCGGCGAGCGCCACCGACTGGCGTTGGTTCGAGGTCTGCTCTGGAGCCCGCCGGTTCTGGTGGCGGACGAGCCGCTTTCGGGACTCGATCCAGATATCGCCTCTGTCTGCTTTGACCTGCTGCTGGGTTTTGGCCGCCGCCCCGGTCGGTTGCTGGTGTGTGTTCTCCACGACCCCGGAATGAACGCGCGCGCCGACCGCCGTCTCCGTCTCGCCGATGGTCACCTGCGGGGTGCCGCATGAGCGACCTCATCGAGCTTGGACCGCAACAACTAGCCATAGCCACCCTACTCATCGTCGGCGCGGGCGTGGTATCGCTGATCTTCCGGCTCGGCGTCGAGCGTCGCCTCGGACTGGCGGCATTGCGGACCGTCATTCAGCTTGGTCTCCTCGGTCTGGTGCTCGAGCAGATCTTCGCCCTCCGAAGCCCGGTCCTCGTCGTCGGTCTTCTGCTCCTGATGACTGCCTTCGCCGCCCGCGAGGCCGTAGTTCGGGCGTCGCGCCGCTACCGCGGCATCCTGATCGACGCCTGGCTCACCATGGCCGCCACCTGCTTCGTGGTGGGCGGCATGGTGACGCAGGTGGTGGTCGGCGTTGAGCCCTGGTACGAGCCGCAGTATGTGATCCCGCTGGTCGGCATGATCCTCGGCAATTCGCTGACCGGTATCTCGCTTTGCATCGACCGCTTCATGGACCACCTCGAGGTGCGTTCGGCCGAGGTCGAGCTGCGCATTGCCTTCGGCGCCACCCGCCGCGAGGCGCTGGCCGCACCGCTCCGGGATGCTGTGCGTACTGGCATGATCCCGATTATCAACGCAATGGCCGCGGCCGGGATTGTGTCGCTGCCGGGGATGATGACCGGCCAGATCCTGGCCGGCTCACCGCCCCTGCAGGCGGTGGCCTACCAGATTGTCGTCATGTTCATGATTGCGGCGGCGGTGGCCCTCGGCGCGATGATGGTTGTCGTCCTCGCCGGGCGACACTTCATGGGGCCCGACGCGACGCTGCGGCTGGACCAGATGACCTCAAAAGGTAATCAGTAAACAGTCATAAGTGATCAGACCCGACCACCCACCCCCACGGACCCTCCAATTGATTGCTGATCATTGATCACTGATTACTGGATAGGTGGGTGGGAACTGATTACTCGCTCTCCTCCCACGGCATCGGAGGCCGTTGGCTCTGCTCATCGGGTAGCGCCCATTTCTTGACCGCCACCACCTCTTTCATGTGGTCGATGACCTGGAGGCTGATGTCCTTGGCCAGCGACTCGAGCTCGACCAACGCCGGGCCGTAGAAGAGGGCCTCGAGGATCGAGTCCGCCAGGGCCTCGACCGCCTCCTGCCCTTCGATGCTTTCGAGGGTCATGGTGATCGTCTCGAGGGTGGTGTCGAGGATGACCTCGCCGACGGTGCTGACGACCGGTTTGACGACGATGTGCGGTAGCGGCAGGGAGCGCAGGCTCTCCGATTCGTCGACCGCGTTGGCGAGGTTGAGTTGGAGGAGCTGACGGAACCGCTCGATTGTGTCCTCGTCGGTCAGGATGGCCCTGATCTGCCCGACCAGGACACGTTCGATCTCCTCACGCCGTGGTTCGACCGTGGCGCGGGCGATGCGGACGTGGGTTCCGTCGACGATTTCCTCCCGGTATTCGTCGAGGATCCGCACTGCCACCCGGTCGGAGACCTCTTCGGTGACGATGTTCGAGATGTAGGCCACTCCCCGGCTGAGGAAATCCCTTCCGACCTGTGAGAGCTCAGACTGGCGCAATCGCATATACATCGAGACGACGCGCAGCAGACGCAGAGGGCGCAGCGCTGTGACCGGGATCAGGCTGAGGAGGTCGTACCAGTTGAAGATTGGGAAGAAGTACCAGCGCGCGTACGTACGGCGGCGGATGGAAAGTGTCCAGCGGATCATGAACTCGATCCAGAACAGGATGAGAAAAGGGAGATCGATCTTCCAGAAGTGGTCGACCAGACGGCCGTCCAGATCGTAGCTTCTGAAATAGTTGAGTGCGAGCAGCGGCTCGATCTTTTGATCGAAGATTGCGAACCTGTGGCGCAACAGTTCCGGTGATCCGGTCCAGAAACTCTCAGCAACGCCGTACAAAACCTTTGGGTTTTTCAAGCTGGTGGGGGAGTGTCCGGTTTCGAGAGCCATGTTCTTTTTGATGGCATCGAGGTCTCTGGTCTGGCCGGATCGCTCGAAGGGGTTTTCGATGAAGACCCGCAGCGTCAGTGCGCGGAGCTCTCCCATCGTAGTTGTCAGATTCGCGGACTGTGGATCGAGCTGAAGGAGTTGTTCGGCCGTGTTGGTCTTTTCGATCAGCTCCTCGGTGAGAGGGTGACTTTCGATGCCGAGCGCCGGGTCCCAGATTCTGGTGACCACCGGTACATAGGTGAAATAGGTGGGACGGAGCCAGAGGTAGGTGAGATCGAAAATGATCAGCGTCAGGTTGATGATCACCACCCACACCATGAAGAGGTCCCACAGCGCGCGGAGGGTGATCCTCCCGTACTTCTCCCTCCAATGCCGAAATCTGAACATCGCTGAATATTGTAACGGTGCCGCCAGTGGGGTGCGCGTCCCGTTCGGTGCTACGTTACAATTCCCACGACAGTCGCGCCCACCGGGAGATGCCCATGCCGGAACTCTCAGCCAAGTCGTCCAAGCTTCAGGCGTCGCCGATTCGAAAGTTGGCGCCGCACGCGCGTGCCGCCGAGGCGCGGGGTACGGACGTCATTTACCTCAACATCGGTCAGCCCGATATGCCGACCCCACCCGAGATGATCGCCGAGCTGCACGGGCTGTCGCTGGCGACCCTCGCCTATGCGCCGAGTGAGGGTTTGCCGCAAGCCCGCGAGGCATGGAGCTCATTTTTTTCGAGCTGGGACATCCAGTTTGCCGCGGACGAGATCCTGGTCACTTCCGGTGCCAGTGAAGCGCTCACATTCATCCTCGCAATCGTTGCAGGGGGGGGTGACGAGGTGCTGGTCCTCGAACCCTGTTACACCAATTATTTGAGCTTTGCCGCCCAGGCGGACGTCACCTTGGTCCCCATCACTCTGAAAGTCGAGGACGGATACCACTTCGGCTCGATCGACCGGCTCCGCGCATGTGTCACTTCAAATACCAAGGCCATCCTCCTGTGTAACCCTTCAAACCCGACCGGTACTGTCTACACCGTCGAGGAACTCGAGGCGGTGGCCCAGGTGGCGCTCGAAAACGATCTTTTTGTTATCTGTGACGAGGTCTACCGCGAGTTCGTATTTGATGGCGGAGAACCGCGTTCCTTCACCCGGTTCAACGACCTCGCCCAACGGATCATCATCGTCGACAGCGTTTCCAAGCGTTTCAATGCGTGCGGTGTCCGCATCGGATGTATGGCGACCCACAACCGGGAGATCCTCGATGTGGCTCTTCGGTTCGGCCAGGCCCGGTTGTCCGTACCGACCGCCGAGCAGCTCATGGTCGTACCGATGCTGGAACACGGCCGAGCGTATTCGGAGGCGCTTTGCTCTGAGTATGAAAAACGGCGGGACGCAGTCTTCAAGGGGCTGGCGACTATCGATGGGGTCAGCCCCCATCGGTCAGAAGGCTCGTTCTACACGATGACCCGGCTGCCCATCGATAGCTGCGAGGAGTTCGCGCTCTTCTTGCTGCGGGACTTCGCGCTCGACGGTGAGACCGTCTGTCTGGCACCCGGCGAAGGCTTTTACGTCACCGATGGTCTCGGTGTGGATGAGGTACGCATCGCCTTTATGTACGACGCCGCCACCCTCGGCCGTGCGATGCGGATCCTCGATGCGGCGGTTGCGGCGTATCCAGGGCGCTCTGTGGCGTCGACGACGTAGGATGCAGCCTATTCCAAGCGCGAAACAGCATCGACGACACAGGTACCACCTTTCGCATTGTTTGCCCGGTAGGCGCGACTTACCTCGTAGCGGTCGAGTCAAACAATGCGAAAGGTGGTACCTACCTCGCCGAAGCGAGACGCGCGTAGCAGCGTCGCCGCGCTACTGCGTTGCCTGCTCGATCTGTTCCAGCGCTTGGATCGGTCCCAGCGCCACCAGCACATCGCCGGCTTCGATGCGCTCGTCCGGTCCCGGGTTGAAGGTACTCTCCTCGCCCCGTTTCAGAGCCACCACGATGATCCCGAATCGTTGGCGGACCTCGGCGCCGGCGAGGGTCTTGCCGGCCAGATCGCTCGATGGGTGGACCACCACCTCCGCCAGCTCGAGCTCGATGGAGGATCCCGACAGGGAGGCGTCGATGAAGTCCGTCACGGTGGGTTTGAGGGCTGTGATTGCGAGACGGGTGCCGCCGACCCGGTAGGGGTTGAGGACCCGGTCGGCGCCGGCAAGCCGGAGACGCTCCTCGGCTCCGTCCTCGACAGCCCGCGCGATCACGGTGATATCGGGGTTGAGCTGCTTCGCGAGAAGGATCGCATAGACGTTGTGGGCGTCATCGGCGAGGCAGGTGATCAGGGTCTTGGCGCGCTCTATGGCCGCGGCCCGCAGGACCTCCTCCTGGGTCGCGTCGCCACGTACCGCCGGCTGGTGCTTCTCTTCGAGACCGCGACAGCGCTCCGGGTCGAGATCGACTACCGAGTAGGCGATCCCCCGAGTACGGAGCACCTCGACGACGGCGTGACCCATACGGCCGTATCCGAGGACCACGATGTGGTTCGAGAGCTTTTTGATCATGGTCAGATCCCTTCGAATCCCGATAATGCGGCGGATGTCGGTGTCGAGCATGGCGCGCGCGAACTCGGAGGCGATGAGGAGGATGACTCCGACGCCACCGAAGGCGAGGATGATGGTGAAAAGCCGGCCGGCTGGGGAAAGGTCGAAGGCCTCACTGAAGCCCACCGTGGTCACAGTGATGGTGGTCATGTAGAGGGCGTCAAACGTGCTCTGGTCCTCGATCACTATGTATCCGACCGTCCCGACACCGAGGACCGCGATCCCCAGGGCGATCGAACGCAGGACAACCCGTCTTCGCTTAACGTCCACGTGCCTATCCTACACGTACGGTTACCGCCTATTCCAGGCGCGTTGGGGCGTCGACGACCTAGGTGCCACCTTTTCAGTGAGGCGCGCGTTGTGGCATCGACGAAACAGGTACGATCCCGATGAGGCTGGTCACGCCTCCCAGGCAAACAATGCGAAGAGTGGCACCCGGCGCCTTCCAATGAGGAGCGCTTCTACGTGCTACACCAGCTCGAGCATTTCCAGCGAGTGCTTTTCGGCGTCGCGGCCGTGGTTCTGAACCCCTTCGGCGGTGATGACGAAAGTGGCCTGCTCACCCGCCGTGCGCGAAAAGAAAAGCCGGTGGCGGACGCCCTGGGTTGCCATGTCGAGTGCACACAGTCCGGGGGCGATCTCGGCCACTAGACTGCGGTTGCAGACGGGACACGAAAAGTCCCACATCGACCCTTTCTGGAGTTGGGTTCCCGGTGGTAAGTAGGCCCGATAAGTCCCGGGCTCGGGGTGGAAGCCGATGAGTAAACGATTGGGGCCGCATTCACCGATCAGCACCACCGTCTCGTCGGGGTTGAGCATGGCCTCACAGTGCGGACACGAGTATGTCCAACGCATGTTTGCCCCCTTCTTCTGACAGCTTCTGTTACCGAAGAATATGGGTTCTGGGTGCCTCGGTTGCCACCCCTTCCTCCACGCGCGTGGATGCGTCAACGACACCCAGTGAAGAGCGCGTTGAGGCGTCGGCGACACCGGTGCCACTCTTCGCATTGTTCGTCGGGGACGCTTGCTCGAGAATACGGAGCGACGATATCGAACAATGCGAAGGGTGGCGCCCACCTCGCTGATGCGAGACGCGGGTGGAATTGCGTCGATTACTCCCGCTCCGCCTCGTGGTACTTGCGGCGGATCTCGTCCATGTCGACGTCGGGCTCCGGGTAACGCATTTCGAGGTTTCGTAGTGCGTCCGCCACGATCTCGGCGATGGTGAGATTACGGGCCCATTTCCGGTTGGCCGGGATGACGAACCACGGTGCGTGGCTCGTGCTGCACTTCGAAAGCGCATCCTCGAATGCCTGGGTGTAGTCGTCCCAGAACGCCCGCTCGGTGTAGTCGGCGTCGCTGATCTTCCAATTCTTTTTCGGATTGTTGATGCGCTTCCCGAACCGCTCGAGCTGTTCTTCTCGGTCGATGTGGAGGTAGAACTTGAGGATCACGGTGCCGTTGTCAGCCAGCAGGCGCTCGAACGCATTGATATGGTCGTAACGCTTCGACCAGATCCTTTTCGGTACCAGGTCGTGGACCCGTACCACCAAAACGTCCTCGTAGTGAGAGCGGTTGAAAATGCCGACGGTACCTCGTTTGGGCGCTGCATTGTGGCATCGCCACAGAAAGTCGTGAGCCAGCTCCTCCTTGGACGGCACCTTGAAGCTGGTCACACGGGTCCCCTGCGGATTCATCGGTCCGAAGAGGTTTCGGATGGTGCCGTCCTTGCCGGCCGCGTCCCGTCCCTGGAGGACGATCAGCAGCGAGCGTCGATCCTCGGCATACATGAGATGTTGGAGGTCGCGAAGCTCTCTGGTCAGCTCGCGGGCTTTCTCCTCGGCTTCGTCGCGGCTCAGATCATCGGGTTTGAAGTTCACGCCGATCTTTTCGAGCTCAACCTTCGTGCCTGGCTTGACCTTGAACTTCTCTGCGTAGCTCATTCAACACCTCGCTGAGGGAGTGGCGCATGAAGTGTAATCCATCGGGAGTTGTTACGATGGCCGGTGGAGGACTGCATGGTGGAAGCCGAAGGCAGGAGTTTCCCCTTCGAAGGGGTTGAAGCGCTGACCCCGGAAGTGCTCGAGACATTTCCCTACGAGTACGCGGGGCGAGAAGCACTGGTTGAGATCTCAACCGACGAGTGGACGTGCGTCTGTCCGTTCTCGGGGCTGCCGGATTTCGGAACTCTGACCGTGCGGTACCTGCCATCCGAGGGCTGCATCGAGCTCAAGTCCTTCAAGTATTACCTCACAAGCTTTCGCAATGTGGGTATCTACCAGGAGCACGCGGCCAACCGTGTACTCGAGGATATGGTCGCGTGCTGCGCCCCACGCTGGATGGAGATCGAGCTCGACTACCGTCTCCGCGGAGGGATCCACACGGTGGTCAAGGTCTCCCAGGGAGCGAAAAAGAGTAATCAGTAATCAGTAATCAGTGATCAGTACCCGCCCACCCACATGGCTATGGGGCTATGAGCTATGGGCTATGAGGGCCGCCCACCCACCCAGGAATCAGTGATCAGTTGGAGAGCCGGGGGGGTTGGGTGGTTGGGATTACTTACTGGATACTGATTACTGATAACTGATTACTTCCGATCGGACATCCACGTGTAGACAGCTGTGGCTACAACAATGATCGCGCCACCCAACAACGCCAGGGCTGAGGGTCGCTCGCCGTGAATCAGCCAGGCCCACACCGGGCTCAGCACGGGCTCGAGGAGCACCAGCAACGAGACCTCCAGCGCTCCCACCCGCCTCACCCCTCGAACCAGGAAGACATAGGCGAGTGCAATCTGGAAGATCCCAAGGAAGCTCACGGCTGTCCAATCCACAAGCGTCGCATTCGCGATTGGTAGGGCTGCGGGTACGGTCGCGAGACACGCGATGAGGTTGCCGCAGGCCACCGCCGCTGCGGCGCCGGTCGTGGACGCCTCGCCGGGTCGATCGCGTCCGAGCCAGCGCAGACCCATAATGGTGAAGGCCCAGCAGACGCCGATTACGATGCCGACGAGGTTGCCGCGTACAGGGTCCGGTGCAGTGATGGATTCGGTTTGGCTACTGGCGACGATCATTGACATCCCGGCCGCGAGAGCGGCCATGAACAGGAGCTGCCGTCGGTGGATCGGTTCGCTCAGGAGCAACGGACTGAGAATGAGAATGTAGAGGGGCGCGGTGCTTTGGAGAAAGGTGGCATTAGCAGCGGTGGTGAGCTTGTTGGCGACGACGAAGGAGACCATGGTTCCTGCGTAGGCGCAGCCAACGAGGGCCGATCGCCAGCTCCAACTCCGTCGCGCGGATGGCAGGAAGATGAGGAGAGCGATGGCCGCGATACCCGAGCGCAGGCTGGCGACCTGCCAACCGCTCAAGGACGTCAACTTGACCGCCGCGCCTCCGGTGGAAAAAAGCAACGCTGCGGTGAGGACCATGATCCGATCCACGGCGCCGGCGGGAGGGTGCTCGCTCATCGTCAGCCATCATACCGCCCGCCCACCCAGTGATCAGTCCCACCCGCCCGCCCAGTGACCCACCCACCCACCCAGTAACCAGTAGCCAGTAACCAGTAAAGAGTGACGAGCATTCAGCGTGAGAGTCCGAGGGGTTGGGCGGGTAATGGTCACTGATTACTGGTTACTTGCTCCCGGTAGTGGAGAGCTGAGAGTTTTCACGTATTGGCCACTGGCGATCGCGCTGTGCTACCATCTCCCGGATGCGAGATCGAGAGTCAGAAATCCGCCAATCCGCTTCCCTGTCGGGGAGTTTTTTTGTATGAGCTCCTGGGGGTGAGATGACTGCGGAAAAGGCTGTCCGCACCGCTCTGCAGGAGGTCCTTGATGAGGCGGCGATGGCGCACACCGTCGCCCGCATGGCGGCAGAGATTCTCGAGCGAGATGGCGACTCGTTGATGTTGGTGGGCATTCACACCCGGGGCATCCCGTTGGCCGACCGTCTGGCCCGTGCTTTTCGCGAGGCCACGGGCCGCAAGGTGCCGGTCGGGCGGCTCGATATCACCCTTTATCGCGACGATGTCGGTCCCTGGCGACCGGCTCACCAGCAGCCGGTGCTCAAGAAAACGGTGCTTCCGGACTCAATCGATGGTCAAGTCATTTATCTGGTCGACGATGTCCTCTTTACTGGGCGAACCATCCGCGCTGCGCTCGACACCTTGGTCGACTACGGACGCCCGCTTGCCGTTCGACTTGCGGTGCTGATCGATCGAGGGCACCGCGAACTGCCAATTGCTGCCGATGTAATCGGAAAGACCGTCGATACCACCCGTGACGAAGATGTCCAGGTTCGTTTTGCAGAAGTCGACGGAGAGGACGGTGTGTGGATCGGCAGGGAGATTGAAGATGCCGGCTGAGGTGGCGACGGCTCTGGCCCGTAAGGATGTGGTCGGCATCAGTCAGCTTGACGTCGGCGAGATTCAGCTCATCCTCGATACCGCGGAAGAGCTCCTCGAGGTCGCCAAACGCCCGATCAAGAAAGTACCGACGCTGCGCGGCTCGACGGTGGTCAACCTCTTCATGGAGCCTTCGACCCGAACCCGATTCTCCTTCGAGGTCGCCGAAAAGCGGTTGTCGGCCGATACTTTGAACTTTTCGGCCTCGAGTTCTTCGGTGAGCAAGGGCGAAACCCTCTTCGATACCGCACGTAATCTGATGGCTATGGCGCCGGACTACATCGTCATCCGCCATCCGCACTCCGGAGCGCCCCACCGGCTCGCCCCGGAG
>Ga0255045_10000282_pt1 | contig 11175 bp, 13 predicted proteins | sample BC1_12_23_MG_FD_183652 | JGI IMG/M metagenome (GOLD analysis project Ga0255045, IMG submission 183652) | Seawater microbial communities from Strait of Georgia, British Columbia, Canada - BC1_12_23 | ecosystem: Environmental > Aquatic > Marine > Strait | place: Canada: British Columbia...
AGAGAAGTTAAACTGGAACTACTAAATTTTTTCTTTAATTCAACTATATCTTCTTTAACTTCATTATATGTGTCTTTTGAAAGAAGTATATCTCGAGGAATTAATTGTCCATCTAATTGCTCCACTACATCAAACTGTATTTTACATTTCTTTAAAAAATTAATAACCTGTTCATCCATATAAAATCTTATAGTTTTATTTATTTAAATTGAAATAAATAAATAAACTCTAATTATGTCCATATACATACCATACTATACAAGAATGCAGATCATATTTGACAATTTCCCATACCTCCATCGCGCTCACGGTATCCATGTATGGAACTATACGGATGATAAACCATTGCTTTGGTCCGATGTAACAAATTATATTAAAGAAAGAACAAACGTGCCTCTTCATTATCTACAGATCCAGAAGAATAAATCTAATGGATTTCCTTCCAGAATTATTCTGGATGTAGAAAATCATTCACCTGTAAATATAGAACATTTTAAATCTACATATACCAGTGGTGACCGTAAATACTTTGACATATGGTTTAAGATTTATTTAAATCTATTCGCAAAATCTAAATAAATTATTAATTAGCATTTTAATACTATTCTTTATATATAGTATTAATGAACGATGTATCAAAATCTGTAAATATTTATTCAAAAGAAGATATAATTGATATCAAGAAATATGTAAAAAAATATACCACTTATCACGATAAAAACAGTATAAAAGCATTAATAACATTATTCAATACTTTTTTGTTATATTGCTTTTCATTGATTTTAATGAAATATTCAATAATTGGGATTCCTGCTATATCATTTGTAACAATACGCACTTTTATTATTTTTCATGATTGTTGTCATAGAAGTTTTTTTAAAAAAATTTCTCATAATTATTATTTAGCTAATATTTTATCACCATTCGTCTTGCAATCTGAAGAAAATTGGAGAAGTGGTCATAACCATCATCATCAAACGCACGGGAATAGAAATTTAATTGATCATACCAAAACAGTAATTTCTCTTCATGAATTTGAGCAATCGCCTTTTACATATAAAGCATTTTACTTATTTATAAGAACACCTCCTGTTTTTTTCATAGTTATACCGTTTTACGCTTTTTTTATTTCCAACCTTAACAAAATTAGATATATGATGCAATATTCGTGTTTATTGGGAGTTATATATTATATAGGCGGGTCAGATTTCATGTACAGATTTATTTTAGGACAGTATATTTCAACTATAATTGGAACAATGTTATTCCATTTACAACACCAAGTTAATATTGGTTATTGGGAGTTTTTCGATAAAACCGATACCTTGAGTAAGGATAATTCTGAACTTATGGGATCAAGTATGATTCAAATTCCTAACTATTTGAAATGGATTACTTTGGGAATCGAGTATCATCATATTCATCATCTAAATCCTCGTGTCCCGTGTTATAATTTGAAGGATTGTCATGATAATTGTGAAGGTAGATTTGATAAAATAACTTCTATTAACTTTCAAGATTGTTTTAAAGCATTATTTCATACATTCTATGATAGCAAAAACAAGAAATATATATCTTTTAAGATATTTTCAATCTTCGGCCTAGAGCAGGTCCATAAATCACATTCTAAATTATAATAATACCCCCTTTCATGTAATGATATTTTGTAAATTCCCCATATAAAATATCAATATTTCTTAAAAAAGTGTAAAATAATGTAAAAAAATCAAAAAAGGATTCTCAAAAAATCGAAAAATGGACATTTTAAAAATGTCCAAAATTGACTCATGGCTACTTTCCTTTTAAAAATATTTTACACATTTTACATCACCCTTCATACTTCTAAATAGTCAAAAATAAAAGGCGCTTAAAACGCAACCTACAAACAAAAAAAAATCAACAAAAACTGTCTAAAATGGCCAAAAAACGCAAAAATCAAAATGGTAACAAAAAGTCGCCAAAAGTCGCCAAATTATTTTTCTTTAATTTACTTTCTTTCAATATAGGTGGTGTAAAACCCGCTTCATTTTCAAAAATACACTACATAGTAAAAATGGTAACAAAAAAATGGTAACAATGGTAACTTTTAGTTGATCGAGTGACAAAATCAACAAAATAACATCATTTGTGCGCACTCGAATAACATAAGGAACCAAACTGTTATCCATCGCTCAACCGTATTTTTGTTGAAAACACAGGGTAAAAAGTCGCCAAAAGTCGCCAAATGAATATTGTAAGGCTTTGTTAACAAGTACTTATAAAATTTTACCTACATAAAAAAAAACTTAAATAAAAAACTATTTAGGCGATTTTTTGTTATCATTATATAAGAAAGGTTACCATGTCGCAAAAAAACACAAATAAATTTTATTGTAAAAGATGTGACTATACATCTAGGAACAAATATGATTATAATAAACACCTATCAACTGCTAAACATAACAACAAAAAAATGGTAATAAATGATAACAAAAATGATAACACCCTGTTGAAATTTAGATGTGTAAATTGTGGAAAAGGATATAAATATCGTAGCGGTTTATCTAGGCACCAAAATAAACCCTGCGTCCCTACTAAAAAATATTTGTTGAAAAAAAAACGCCAAAAGTCGCCAAAAGTCGCCACACCATCTATGGAGGGAGGAGATCAAATGAGCGATACATTAATGAGCCTTACCAAGACACTTGCGCAACAGGGCGAATTAATTGAAAAACTTGTGAACTCTCAAAATGAAATGATTCCACGATTAGGCAACAATAATAATAATAAAATATCTATTAATGTGTTTTTAAATGAACATTGCAAAGAAGCCATGAATCTTGAAGACTTTATAGATAATATTAAAATATCCTTGGAAGATCTCGAATATACCAATGAGCATGGATATGTAAAAGGTATAAGTAATATTTTTACCAAAAATTTGACAGATATGAAAGCAACACAAAGACCAATTCACTGTTCTGATAAAAAAAGAATGCAATTTTATATAAAGGAAAAGGATAGTTGGGAAAAGGATAGTCAAAATGTAAAAATTAATAATAGTATTCAAGAAATTACAAAAAAGCAAATTCTTGAACTTAAACAATGGGAAGATAGTCATCCTAATTATCTTAATAATAATTTACAATATATGGAATGGCAAAAAATGGTACAAAGTTTAATGGGTGGCGAAACTTCACGAGCTCAAATTAAAAATACCGAAAGTATCAAAAAAACTATATCGCAAACTGTTGATATAAAAGAAGCTATAGAAATAAAAGTGTAATTACCAATAACAGCCGTCAGATACTAAATCTTTATTTTCAATAGTTTCTTCTTCGCTCGGTCTTATAAATTCACAATCATTCTCATTTATTATATTTTGCCACATTTCCGTGTTATCCCATCTTTTTCCCATAACACCAAATAAAAGTTGCAGACCCCCTCCTATATAAATTGCAGATTTATTCAGTTTATCATATATAAATCCACATAATGGAACGCCATAACCTCCGCATCCCAATAATGCAATATCAAAATCAAGCTTTGATATTTCAGAACACATTATTTTAAAGCTTTGTTTCCAATTCTTATGAAGGTGATTTTTTCCAGATGTATTATAAGGTTTATAAAATATAAATTCTTGGTCCTCCATAAAAATAGGATTATTCTTATAAATAGTGAAACCAGCATTTAATTGTTTCTTAAATGATTCAACAAACGGGTGAATTATTAAAACCTTTTTACCCATTAATTTATGTGACCAAGGAATTATATCATCCATAATCGCATAATAAGGTTCTAAAACTTCATGATGTATAGCCGGTATATTTCTAAACATATTAAAAAAATTTAGTTCGGTAAATGTTCTTAACTGTGATATATTAGGAGGCCCATAAGCAACTGCTGCTGATTTTTTAAGTATATCAAAGTATAATTTTCCATAATCTTTATAATCGACAGGATTTTTACTGTAAATACCTGATTTAGTGTCTACAAAAGAAATTATTTCGTGTAATGTAATACCTTGTGGTAGTTGATTTGCGGCGGTACTAATTGCTAACCCACCTGTATCTTCTGACATTTTGCATATCATAAATTTTTTTTTATTTTTTATAAGATTAATAATCCCCGAATTACTCTTTTGTAAACTCATTATAGGAATATCATAAATCCATTCTTTAGTATTTTTCACAGCACTTTCTTTCTCTGACATATAACATATCAAATTATTATCAATATATTATAAATACGAATCAAACATTAAAATTTTCACCCTCCTCTGAAATTGGAGTTAATCTAACATGCCTTTGTATATTATAATCACGTTCATTAATCATATTGAGTTCTACAGATGGTTCTCTGCGTTGTAATTGACGATATTCATTCATTCGTGATTCTCTTTCCTCTCTATATTCTCTGCATAAATCATAAGTTATCATTACAATGAAAGTACAATAGTATGTTCCACATAACGTATAAAAAATATATTGTATCATATAATCATATGTTCAATTATTTTTAATTAATAATAAAAAAGCTATCTCCAGTCTTCATTTTACAACTATTTACAACTATTTTACAACTATTTTGCAACTATTTCGCAACTATTTCGCAACTATTTACACCACCGCTTTAAGTTTTCCATTTTTGGTAGTCTTTCGTTTATTCGCCCTGTCATTTTTCTCAACTTTTGACTTAATTATAACTTTTTTTTTCTTACACTTAAGTTTTATTGGCTTCTTTTCTACATTCACCTTAAAATTTAGCTTTTCGGCCTTAGCTTTCTTCTTGGCAACAAGCCTATCCGCTCTTTCTTTAAGCCTAGCTTCATACGCTCCTCTCCTATTCTCCCACTTTTTAAGGGTTCTATATTTTTCAGCGCCGGCGGCATGTCTTAAGGTATAAATACTACGAAGTTTCCAATCGGCCCCAACGGCTTTTTCACTCATAATATACACATCGCCACAATTCAAAGTTATATCTATAGGCTTACCCACGGGCATACCGTCCTTAAACCATTGCCATCTCATAGGATAATTATCACATCCAATACTAATACATATCACTACTACTCGCTCTGTATCACCATGAAATCCAATTCCCGTATTTTTAAGGTCATAATACCGGTTGCCCTCAACTACGTTAATTTCTACCTTAGTTTTGCTTTCAATCGCTATCAACCCCGATTCAATCATGCTTCTCAGCCTATCGACTGCTTGATTTAAGGCTGTTTTCTTTTTAAGGTTAACGATTCTCCCTTTGCCCTTCCATACATCAGGCTCTTGCTCTCTACCAGCAACATAGCACAGATTCGTCCTGGCTCGCTTATTCATCCGCTTCCCTCGCACCTTAGTTTCAACACCATCTACAATTTCAGTCCTATACTTATTTTTATCCAAATACTCAGCATCCCACGCATCTGCTATCAATTCGCCATATATATCCTCAACTGTATTAGGCTCAAATGTATTTTGCACCCAATTCCTTAAAAGTAAAACGCGCGCTTGATCGGCCGTAGCTAACTCTCCTATTTTAGTTTCACCACTTAAACTGTTAAGGTCTAAAACTTCAACGGTTTCATTCCCATTCTCATTGATCCATACTTCCCCAAAATCACAATCATTAATAAAATAACCGCCCAATCCTTCAACATCATGTGCTGTAAAACCCTCACCCTTAACTGGCATTCGACCTATAATCTCCATACCAGCATGATTCTCCCCACCAGGCGCACATGTTAAGGACATTCTCTCTTTTTTCATTGCACTAATCATAGTTTCTTCGTTTTTGAAATCAAATAGTTTTGCTTGTTTTAACTCGCTTTTCTTATTTTTTGCCATTATTATTTTTATAGAAAAAGTCAAAAAATAAAATCAATTTTTTGAAACATCATTTGGTCCCATAACCCAATTTAAATGAAATTGCAAAACTTAGTATTAATGTAAATAATTGTAATTCTTTTCCAAAACCCCAGGATTTTTCGTTATTTTCTAACAATATACATTTCCCCCAAAATATCCAAGCATATTGTATGAAAAATAATAATCCCATAGATATCATTAGTAAATTTTTATTATTTATAAAAATACTAAATGTCAAACTCATAAATACCACAACATGTAACAAATCTATTAATTTTTTATTATAAAAAACCAATGATAAAATAAATAATATATGAGATATTAACAGTACGATAATGAAGGTTTTATCAATAAAAGTCAAATTATAATTTAAATATGTATATACAAAAATAATATCCATTATAATTGTAATTCCATATAGAATATTTTTATTTTTAGGACTTATCATATACTATATCCTCATATTAAATTATAATAGGAATGGCCAATGGGGATCATTTGTGTATACGGTGAAATCAATCTTTATCGTGGTTTTGTTTGGCTTTGATTTTGTTTTCTCCACAAATCTAGCTTGGTCTTGATCTGTACTTTTTTGTCGCACACCACCGAAAAATGCCAGATCGGTATCTCCAATTTCAATCATTTCTTCCGCATCTTCACGCGACATATTACCACCGACAGTCGATAATAATCTCGTGTTTTTGTCTATGATATTTTCTATTTTTTTGTGATCAGAACCTTCTTGTAAAATCCCACCCCATCGACCGAGTGATGCGGATTTAAAAGCTCTTTTAGTGTTGATATGTCGTACAAGTCTTATAATCATGTTTCTTTATTATTAAAGTAATTGAAATTTTTAAATCAATTTAATAATACGTAAAAATGTCTTTTGAAACTTTCCCAATTTAATATATGGAATACAGTACTACTCAAGAAATATACGATAAAAATATTTATTCTATAGAAAAAGAACAATATGGTCATGTTATTTTTATATTAAAAGAAATTATTCCAAGTAAGCTATCAAAAGAAGAGCGTGAAATATTTATACAACATACTATAAATACTGTTATTGAATCTTTGAAAATATCAAAGTTATATGGCAAAAAAACAGCATACGCTCATATTTATTTAAATGATTGTACATTCAAACATTTTTCTTTATCGTTTGCTAAAAAACTAACACAAATATTAAATACAACATTTGAAGATACTCTAGAAATAATGTATATTTATTCTGGCTCAAAATTATTTTCAAGATTATGGAATATAATTAAACACTTTATAGATAAAGAGACGTTGGTGAAAATCAAACAAATAAAAAATTGAAGTAAAAAATTTACAAAATATTCACTTCATTCATCCACCTATTCCAAGTTATTGATATTTAGTAATATGTCATCTCCTACACTCTGTAAATGTTGCTCTAACAGTAATAACAAAAAAAAGGGAAAGACCACCTTTACATTTGATCTTCCGATTCATCAAGCGCTTGTCAGAACGTATGTTGGCAAGACTCAGCTTACTGTCATGGCTGGAAAATATCGTGATACAAAGCTGGATCTTTATCCTCCTGGACACGGACCCGCCGAACAAGACAGCTCTATTTGGGTTATTAGGGCCACATGTCGGCATAAGGCGGTCATTGCCTCTCTTGCAGATGATATGATTGAAAGATATAATCATATTATCGAGATTACAAAAAGACTTCGACAGTGTGTCGAACGAAGCGAAGTCTCGAATAAAACAGATTCCGAGACTGAAATCAAAAACTAAAGTCAATAAGAAATGAATAACTGTCGTTTATTGATTATCTAAAAAACTACCTTTTTCATTTTTATTTATTGAAACTGCTGATATCGAAGATCCATGAAAAGTAAGTCCTGTTAATGCCGGATAACTCTTTTTTGGTTCAATCATCATATGATACTTTTGTAAAAGTTGTATATCGCAGGTCCCTCCACCGTTTGCATCTTCTGATATTTTTTTAGCCTGTGAAACAACCCTACTTTCATCAGTATTCCTGGAAACTACAATATGTTTGATATCACTATAGTTTCCCAACCAACCCGTACAATTCAATCTGTACATATAAAAATCCATTTATAAATAATTGAAAATTAACTTTAACTAGTTTTTACTTCGCTTTTTTGAAAAAGCGGCGAGAGAGATCGAGTGTTTGTGAGTTTATGAGTTTATGATGTGGTAGTTTTGAGAAAATTGAAGTATTTTTTTGGCAATATGAGAGAGATATAAAAAGCATAAAATAGTAATAACAAGTTAACAAGAAATAATAAGAAATCATGATGAGTTTACAAATCGTAATGAGTGCAGCAGTAGAGAATGGAATGCGTAAAGCATCAGTCGAGTTTGCTCGTGGCGTAATCAAACAACTTCACTCGGAAGGAGTATTGACATGCGACACAGAAACCGCGGTTCGAATGTTCGATTTCGACAGTGTATCGATCGCAAGCAAGCGATCAGTGGCAATGAAGAAAGTACGAGCCGGACAGAAAAGTAGCGGAAAAGCCGCTTGCGAAACAGCGATTCGCTCAAAACCAGAAATGGTACTTCCATTCTGCGGAATAGTAGAACCCAGCTGGTGCCAAGGTGTGAGATTCAATCATGGTCTTCACACTCAATGCACGAACGGGCCTCAATCAGACTGTAAGTACTGCAAAACGTGCCATAAATCGGCTTCGAACAGCGCTTCTGGCAAGCCACAGTATGGCGATATCAGTGATCGTCTGACTGGTCCTTTGCTCGAGTACCGCGATCCTAAGGGAAAACTTACCACCTGCTACGCCAACGTAGCCAAGAAACTAGGACTCGATATCGCTCGAGCCCAAGAGGTGGCAACAGCCTACGGCTGGACAATCCCTGAAGATCAACTGACGGTTAATGTGAAAAAGACAGGTCGCCCCGCTAGCACCAAACCTAAGAAAAAGGTCGGTAAAAAAGGTCGCCCCGCTAAAGTCAAAACCTCCGAGGAAATGACAATGGATGATCAGATCGCCAAGCTCGTAGCCGAAGCAGCCGATGATGTTCTCAGCGTAACCTCCGAAAGTTCTGTCAAAAAGGTCGTCAGAGTCAAAAAAGCCAAAAAGGTCAAAAAGGCTAAAAAGCCGAAAAAGACCGATGAACAAAAGGCTCAAGAAGCCGAAGCCAAAAAAGCCGAAACTGAAGCCAAAAAGCTCTTGAAAGCTAAAGAAGCTGAAGCCAAAAAGCTCTTGAAAGCTAAGGAAGCCGAGGAGAAAAAGCTCTTGAAAGCTAAAGAAGCTGAGGAGAAAAAGCTCGCTAAAGCTAAGGAAGCCGAGGAGAAAAAGCTCTTGAAAGCTAAGGAAGCCGAGGCTAAAAAGCAAGCCAAGAAAGCTGAAGTCGAGGCTAAAAAGCAAGCCAAGAAAGCGGAAGTCGAAGCCAAAAAGCTCTTGAAAGCCAAGGAAGCTGAAGAGAAAAAGCTCTTGAAAGCCAAGGAAGCCGAGGAGGAAAAGAAAGCGGATATGAAACCAGAGCTTACTATGGAGGCAGTCGAACAGCTTCAAGCGACGATCGCTGAGGATGAGGATGATGCAGAGGATGAGGATGATATTGTCCTAGACGAATCCACACCCAAGATCGAGATCGAAGGTACTGAGTACTACATGACTAAGGCGTACGGATTATCAGCGGTCCTGTTTGATCTAGAAGGCGAATGCATCGGAGCCTACGATGAAACCACTGGTGAAATCCAAGAGCTTTCCTTCGAAGAATAATTGTATATACAAACTCCCATATGCTAAGAGGGAACTAATATCTTAGTCACCTAATATAAAAAACAAAAAATACAAAAAACAAATAAAAAACCCCCTAATCCCCCCTGTACATATTTTTTATTTGGAGAGAAAGTATTAGATAATGAAGAATGAGCAATGTGTGATTGTAGGCGGTATCTCGTTTTCTTACCGGTTTCCCGTTTGCCTTAAATTGTAACTTATAGATACTACCATATAACTTGTATGAACAATGGATAGTTGTTGAAACCTAGATGCAAGGGTTATCAAAAAATTGAAGTAGTTTTTTGGCACAGAGGGAAAGACATTCCGCCCAACAAATAACTTACCAAATTCAATCAAGAACTTAAATTAACATGTCTACCAGCAACACTTACCGCCCTCGTCGCAGAGTTCAACAACAGCGCAAGCCTAACTGCGCCTACTGCAAGGAAGATGGTCACTGGATGAAGCATCGCTCAGGCGAAGCCATCTGTCCGAAGCTGAGAGCTAAGAATGGTCACCGGCAACAGGTCAATCGCCGTCAAGCTGAAGATCGCCGTCAAGCCATCACCGCCGGGGAATGGGTTGCAAGCCAAGGAAGGAGCGCTCAGCGCCAGCCAAGGAAGCGCACCAACGCCCGTCCAGCTGTGAACCGCTTCGAGATCCCATCTGACACGGAGTCAGATGGAGAGGACCACGTTCCTATCACCCAACCCAAAAAGGTGACAACAGGAGCATGGGCTTCTGGAGCCTCAAAGGCAGTCAAGAGTGAAGGTACGATCAAGCCCTCGCAAGCTCTTGTTCAAAAGAGATCCGATGAACAACTTGACTCAATTCGTCTTCAGCTCGAGAGGTGCCGTAGGGAGCTCGCCAAGGAGAAGGAAACGTTTGATGGATCCTGGGCCTCCCAGGGAGACATCACCGATCTCGAAGAAGAAATCGCAGACCTCGAAGGTCAACTCACAATATTCCTAGCGTAAATAAGACCCATCTCGGCCCGCGAGACAATAAGCTTAATGATTTAATGAAGTAAATAATTAGGCTAAAAACAAATAAATAACCCCTCTAATGAATGTACTACCAGTATAGTTTTAATGAATAATAAAGACGATTGCACGGTAGTATATGAATATATCCCTCTCTTGTACATACTTTTTTATTGATTTGGAGAGAAAAAGCTAGATGATACAGTGCAACAAATAGCTTATGAAATGTGATAGTTAATCTCTCCATTAACTTAAAAAAAGGCACTATAGATAGCTTTAAAATTATAATACAGTCATCATGTTTACTGTATTATATCAATGCAATTTTACCTCATAACCCAATTTTAGAAAATTGAAGCAGGCGTAGAGACCGGATAGGAATACTGTACTAAATCAGCAAGGTACACTACAAAGCCGTCTTAGCTCAGTTTGGTAGAGCGCGCGCCTTTTAAGCGCGTGGCCGTGGGTTCAATCCCCACAGACGGCACCATCCCATATAGTCTAATTGGTAAGGATACTCGCCTTTCACGCGGGGGATTCGGGTTCGATCCCCGATATGGGAACTATATTTTTTCTATTAATAATTTTATCTTA
>Ga0255045_10000283_pt1 | contig 11140 bp, 7 predicted proteins | sample BC1_12_23_MG_FD_183652 | JGI IMG/M metagenome (GOLD analysis project Ga0255045, IMG submission 183652) | Seawater microbial communities from Strait of Georgia, British Columbia, Canada - BC1_12_23 | ecosystem: Environmental > Aquatic > Marine > Strait | place: Canada: British Columbia...
ACTTCGCTCGCCGGGAAGAAGAGCAGGGATCCCGCGAACGAAATCGGGATGCCGAGGGTCACCCAAAATGCCAGGCGTGCCTCGAGAAACAGGCCCAGGGTCAACAGGACGAGGACGAGGCCGATGCGCGCGTTGCCTATCAGCAGCGAGAGTCGACCTTCGTACATCTCCGCCGTGTCGAACCAGGGCGCCGCGTACAGGCCTTCCGGCAAGGTCTCCTGGAGCTCCGCGACGTACTCCTTTGCGGCCGCGGAGACGGTGAGAGGAGTTTCGTTGCCGACGCGGTACACGTTGATCATGACAGCGCGCTTACCGTTGTAGGTCGCCTCCTTGTCGATCTCGCGGAAGCCATCCCGCACGGTCGCCACGTCACGAACGCGCACCTGCGAGCCGTCCGGTTTGCTGAGGAGGATGATATTGCCGAACTCATTGCCGCTATCTCGCCGCTCGGTCGTGCGGAGCAGAACTTCACCTGCCTGCGTCTTCACGCCCCCGCCTGGGAGCTCCACGGATGCGGCGCGCACGCGGGCCGCGACTTCGTCGAGGGTCAATCCAAACCTGCGGAGCTGCGCTTGCGGGACTTCGATGCTGATTTCGAGCGGGCGGATCCCGGAGAGCTCGACGTAGGTGATGCGTGGGTCTTGCAGGAGCGCGCGGCGGCTGTTTTCACCCACCGATCGCAATGTCGCCTCCTCGACATCCCCATAAAGAACCAGTGAGATGACCTGCTGCCGGTTCGACAAGAGGCTGACGGTCGGGCGCTCCACGTCCTCCGGAAACGAGGTGATTCGGTCGATGGCGCTCTTGACGTCGTTTAGCGCTCGGTCCGTCTCGACGCCTAGCAACAGCTCGACGAGGGTGCTCGCCTGTCCCTCCGTCGCCGAGGAGGTGACCTTCTTGACTCCATCGATCCCCCGAACCGCTTCTTCGACCGCAAGCACGACCGCTTGCTCGACTTCCGCTGGGCTCGCACCCGGGTAGGTGACGTTGATCGAGACCATGTCGAGCTCGACCTCGGGGAACACCTCCTGCTTGATTCCGGAAGCCAGGGTTACGAGGCCCCCGACGATCAGGATGAGCATCAGGACGTTTGCCGCGACGGGATTCTTGGCCATCCAGGCGACGGGCCCGTGCTCTTTGTCAGGATCGAAGTCGTTGCCGGCGGTCATGGGGTGGCTTGGGCCGCGGGCTCGCTTGGATCGGTGGGCGCAGCTTCAGGCGCTTGGTCGGCCGTGCGTAGAAGCATGTTCGGCACCGGCGTTGCGATTCGGCTGGTGACGACGCGTTCGTTGGCGGCGAGGCCGTCGGTGATGAGAACCGCGTCCGGTTCGGTCCATGCGATTTGGACGTCACGGATTTCGAGCAGGTTCTGGTCGTTCATCACGTACACGCTGCTACCGTTTCGTAGTGCCACTCGAGGAAGACGAACCGCCTCGCCGATGGGTTGCGCGGCGATCGCAACATCTACGAAGGAGCCGAGCAGCAAAGGCAGGTCGCCCCGGTTGCCGAGCGGGTCCTCGATGTTGAGCAAGAGGCGCGCCATTGCGCCGCCAGGGTCGAGGTCTGGCAGCTGCCGGATCACTTCGGCGCTCCGCTCGATGGTCCCTTGTCCGACTCGCTGCACGACCTTGGCCTCGGAGCCGGGCGCATCCGCAGTGCGGGCCCGGACCGTTCGCAGAGAAGCCACGGGGACGGAGACCTGCACATGGTAGTCGTTGGTGCCGACGAGCCGCGCCACCGAGGTTTGCGGGCTGATCAACTGGCCCGGGTCGACGTTCTCGCTGACCACCATCGCGTTGAACGGGGTGCGCAGCGTGGTGCGCGTCAAGTCCAGCTGCGCCTTCTTGAGCGAGCTCTGCGCGGCTTTGAGCGCGAGCCTGCTGGCCTCGAGTTGAGGCTCGCGCTGTGCGAGGGCTCGCTGTTCGTCGGAGACGTCCATCTCGCCGAAGGCATTCCACTCGCGCTTGGCGACCTCGCCTCGACGCGCCTCGATCGAAAGATCGAGCTTGGCCCGGTTCACCTGGGAGCGAAACGATTCCACCGCGAGCTGGTAGTCGCGCGGGTCGATGCGAAGGATCGGCTGGTCTGCTTTGAAGCGACCGCCTGCGACGAGCTCAGGGCTCTGCCAGATGACGCGCCCGCCGAGCTCTGGCTGGAGAACGACTTCCATTGCGGGCACCACGGTGCCCTTGGCGTGGAGATCGACGTCGTGCGTGCTCGTGCTGATCTGGATGACCTCGACCAAGGTTCCTTCGAGTGGCTTCTCGGCGCGTGGCGGCTCTTCTTTCGTCGCGACCAAGATGAACGCCACCCCAGCCGCGGCCACGAGCACGCCGATCGAGAGGGCCCACTTCAAGCGACGCTCCGTTCGTTTAGTCATTCTCGGGCTCTCCAAATTCTTCAGGCCACGCGCCTCCAAGGGCTCGATAGAGCTGGACGCGATAGGAAACCAATTGTCGTCGCGACGAAACGAGCTGGAGCTCGGAAAGCTGCCGGGTCGCGAGCGCAGTCAGAACTGGCAAGAAGTCGCTGAGGCCCGCTCGGTAGCGATCCCGGGTTGCCTCGAGAGTGATGTTGGCTAGGCGGAACTCGTCTTCGAGGTACTGGATGCGAAGTCGTTCTTGGCGCTCGAGGACGAGCGAGCTCTCGACTTCGAGCAACGCCGTGAGGATGGTCTCCGCGTACTGTTCTAGCAGCTGGTCCGCGACTGCACGCTGCGTTTTGATTGCCGACCAGCCGCGGAGGCCGTCGAACACGGGGACCGAGAAATGGGCTCCGGCGGCCCAGGTCCACCCATGGACCTTGCTCGCAGGGAAACTCGCACCACCCGTGATCTCTGAGTTGAGCCACGTGTACGACGGCGTGAAATCGAGCGTGATTTGGGGGAGTCGTGCGCCAATGGCGGCGGCCAACCGACGGTCCTCAGCCTCGACCCGCTTCTGCATGGCTTGGACGTCCGGCCGCGCTTCGAGCAATGTTGCGGGAACCTCGATTTCCGGTGTCGGTCCGATGTCGGGGAGCACCTTGTCGTCGATCGGGAACTCCCGACCGGGCGCCTCGCCCAGCAGCACGGAGAGCCTTTGATCGGTCAGATCGGTTTGGGCGTCGGCCATGGCGAGGAGGGCGCGCTGACTGGCCACCCGCTGCCGCTGCTGATGTACGTCGACAGCCGAGTTGAGGCCCTCGCGATACCGGAGCTCGACCAGCTCCAAGAACTTGAGATCGGTGTCCAGCTGCTCCGCGACCACGGCGACCTCGATGCGCGCGTTGACGGAATCAAACCACGATTCTGCGACCTCGGCTGAAATCACCATCGCCAAAGCCTCTTGATCGAGCCGAGCGGCTTGGGCGTCGAGCTTGGCGCCCTGATGCTCCCGGGCTCTTCGCGCAAACAGATCTACTTCGTACGAGACCGGCAAAGATCCGATCGCCTGCTGGGCGCGCACCTGGCCGAAGGACATGATGTTCTTGCCTATCTGGTAATCGCCAATCAGGCCCAGTTGAGGCATACGGGCGGCGCGCACCTGGTTGGCGATGAAACGCGCCTGGCGAACGCGAGCCCAGCCGGTCCTCACACTCTGATTGCGGCGCAGGGCCTCTTCAATCAGCGCGCTGAGAGTGGGGTCGCCCATATAGCGCCACCAACGCGCGTCGCGAACCGGCTCTGCCTTCGCCTCCGGTGGGGGGGGAACCTCGGCCCCCTCGGTATAGGTCGCTGGCACCTCCACAGGAGGCGGCGGGTCCTCCTCTTTCGTGTAGTTGCACCCAACGGCCAACATCGAGACGAACAGGATGAGAATCGTGCCTCGCATCATGAAGCCCCTCCGCTCGAAAGTGCCCGGACCATCGCGTCGAGGTGTAGGGGCACTAGCTGCTCTAAATCCACAGGCACAGGAATTCTTTGCGCCATACCTTCTTTGTTGAGTCCCACCATCACCACGCCGAGGAAGCTCGTCCAAAGTTGAATGGCTTGAGGGAGGGGGTCGATGTCGGCCCGAATACTGCCGTCGGCTTGGCCCCGTTGCAGCGAGGTGACCACGAGCGACAGCATGTGGCCCACTCGGCCGCGGTAGATCTGAAAGGCCTCCGTCGAATCATCCATCCGCTCGCCCGCGCTCAACCACGCCATCGCGAAACGAAAATGATGGGGGTTGTCTTGTGTGAAATCGTAGTACTTCCGGAGCAGCCGTTGGACGGCGTCCAGCCCCGTCGACGCATTGGCGAGCGCGCTCTCGATGAAAGGCAGGAGCGTGTCGAGCAGTCGAGTCGCGACCGCCGCGCACAACGCATCTTTGTTCTCGAAGTACAGATACAGCGTGCCTTTGCTGAGCTCCGCGGCCTCCGCGACGCCATCCATCCGCATCCCGTGATAGCCCTGCACCGCGATCAGCTCCTGCGCCGCATCGAGAATCGCCTCCCGCCGCGCGGTCCGCTCCCGCTCTCTACGAGCCGCTACCGCCATCGCTTGCCCTCCCCCCGTAAAGCCGATGCTCCGCATCGCCCACGGGGCTTCGCGCAACTGACCGATAGTCAGTCACTGACCAAGAGTTAGCAAACCTAGAGCCGCGTGTCGCATGATCCAAGAAAAAAAGGGCCAAATGGCCCAATTTTTCATCGAATGGTGGGCGGGACAGGGGTCGAACCTGCGACGTCCGGCGTGTAAAGCCAGCGCTCTACCACTGAGCTACCCGCCCAAAGTGCGCGCGAGCATGACCCCCCACACCCCCCGTGTCCAACCGGGATGCTCTCCACCCCCATAACCACCCGAAATCACGACAGATCTGAGAGAAAGATCGCAGAGACCCGCGCTCGGTTCTCAAGAACGCAGACCAGTTGGCGCTGCGATCCTTAGCTGAAAAGCGCTTTGAGAACGCGTGCTTGCGGACCCGGAGAGTGTCCCCTACTGGCGGGCGCCGGGGGGGTCTACTGTGGGTTCGGGGACGTCGTCTGGGTCGGGGGCGTCTGGGGTGAACAGCTCGCCGTCGCGGTATTCTAGGGGGCGGACCTGGTGTTCGCCAAAGAGGGCGTCAGGGGCGCTCAGGACCAGGGCCTCACGGAGCACTTCGTCCATGTGCTCGACGAGCACGACGCGCAGGGCGTTGAGGACTCGGCGGGGGATTTCCTTTAGGTCCTTTTGGTTTTCCTTCGGGACGAGGACGACGGTGATTTCCGCCCGGTGGGCTGCGAGGAGTTTCTCCTTGAGGCCGCCGATCGGAAGGACACGGCCGCGCAAGGTGATCTCGCCGGTCATCGCGACGTTCTTTCGAACCGGAATCTTGAGAAGCGCGCTGGCGATGCTGGTCGCCATCGTGATGCCAGCGCTCGGGCCATCCTTGGGGACGAAGCTCGGGAAGTGAACGTGCACGTCGTACTTCGAGTGGAAGTCCTTCTCGAGGCCGAGCACTTTTTGGCGCGAGCGAATGTAGCTCATCGCCGCCTGTGCGGACTCCTGCATTCCCTTTTCGAGCAAGCCGGTGATGTTGAGCTTGCCCTTACCGGGCACCACGGCGACTTCGCATTCGAGGATCGAGCCGCCAAATGCGTTCACCGCGAGGCCGTTGGTGAGACCCACGTGATCCTTCTCGCTGGCCTTGTCCGGCCGATACTTCGGAATGCCGAGGTAGTGAGGGATGTCTTTCGCTTCGACCTGGTAGCTCTTCCCTTTGGACTCTTCGCCGTCCTTGAGAACCTGTCGTGCGATCTTGCGGCAGATGCTGCCGATTTCGCGCTCGAGATTTCGAACGCCACTTTCCATCGTGTAATAGTGGATCATCTGCCGAATCGCGTTCTCGCTGATGTCGACGTCGATGTCCTTGAGGCCGGCGTTTTCGCGCTGCCGCGGGACGAGATAACGCGTCGCGATGTTGAGCTTCTCGAACTCGGTGTAGCCGCTGATTTCCAGGATCTCCATGCGGTCGCGGAGAGGAAGCGGGATGCCCTGCAAGGTATTCGCGGTCGTGATGAACATCACATCGGACAGGTCGTAGTCGAGGTCGAGGTAGTGATCGTTGAAGTTGTGGTTCTGCTCCGGGTCGAGCACCTCGAGCAGGGCCGACGCGGGGTCGCCGCGGAAGTCGGCCGACATCTTGTCGACCTCATCGAGTAAGAAGACAGGGTTGTTGGCTCCAGCCTTGCGCAGAGACTGAATCAGCCGGCCGGGCATAGCGCCGATGTACGTGCGCCTGTGACCGCGAATCTCGGCCTCGTCGCGCACGCCGCCGAGCGACAAGCGCACGAACTCACGACCGCTGCACCGCGCGATGCTCTTCGCCAGCGAGGTTTTGCCGACGCCAGGCGGGCCTACCAGACAGAGTACAGGCCCCTTGAGCTTCTTCACGAGCGCCTGCACGGCGAGATACTCGACGATGCGCTCCTTGGGCTTCTTGAGGCCGTAGTGATCCTCTTCGAGGATCTGTTCGGCCGCGTCGATGTCGTAGTTCTCTTCGCTCTTGTCGCCCCAGGGAAGCGCGATCACCCAGTCGATGTAGTTGCGGATAACCGTCGCTTCCGCGCTCATCGGCTGCATCATCTTGAGCTTCTTGAGCTCTTTACGCGCCTTGAGGTGCGCCTCCTTGGAGAGCTTCTTCTGCTTGAGCTGAGCCTCTAGCTCTTGAATCTCGCTCTTGAACTCGTCGCGCTCGCCGAGCTCCTTCTGAATGGCCTGCATCTGCTCATTCAGGTAGTACTCCTTCTGCGTCTTCTCCATTTGCTTCTTGACGCGGGAGCGGATCTTCATCTCGACTTGGAGAATCTCGATTTCGGCGTTCATCAGTTGGAACAACCGTTCCAAACGCTTCGCCGGGTCGATGGTTTCGAGGATCTCTTGGCGGTCCGAGAGCTTGATGCTCGTTAGATGCACCACGACCGTGTCCGCAAGCTTCGACGGATCGTCGATGGTTTGCACAGTCATCAACATCTCGGGCGCGATGCGCTTGTTGAGCTTCGCGTACACGTCGAACGCCGACTGCACTGAGCGAATCAGCGCTTCGATTTCGACGTTGGCCGCGTAGACTTCTTCGACGGGCTCGACGTTGCAGAGGAAGAACTCCTCGTGCGGCACGAAGTTCGTGATGCGCGCTCGCCGCTTGCCCTCGACGAGAACCTTGACCGTCCCGTCGGGAAGGCGCAGCAGTTGGATGATCGTGCCGATGGTTCCGACCTCGAAGATGTCCTCCGGGGTGGGGTCGTTCGTCTTGGCCTTCTTCTGCGCGGCGAGCAGGATCTCTTTGTGCTGGCCCATCGCTTCTTCGAGCGCGTTGATCGACTTCTCGCGGCCTACGAAGAGCGGCACCACCATGTGTGGAAACACGATGATGTCCCGCAGGGGAAGCAGAGGAAAACTTTCGCCACCGGACGTGCCGGTGCCGGGATTTTGATCGTCGTTGTCGTTTCGGTGAAAGAACATCAATCTACTCAGATCCGCGCAAAGCCCTCACGCCAACCGAAGCGGCGGTGTGCGGCTGAGGCCGCACTAGGCGAGTTCCGCCTTTTCCTCTTCTTTTGCGTAGACGATGAGCGGCTTTTCGCCCGACGCGATGACTTCCTCGCTCACGGCGACCTCCCTGATATCTGTCTGGGAAGGCACCTCGTACATGATGTCGAGCATCGACTTTTCCATGATGGCGCGGAGACCTCGAGCGCCGGCGTTCCGCTTCAGCGCCTGGCGCGCGACTGCATGCAGCGCGCCCTGGGCGAACTTGAGCTTCACGCCATCCATCTCGAAAAGCTTTTGGTACTGCTTAACCAAGGCGTTCTTGGGCTTGGTCAGGATGTCGACGAGCGCTTCTTCATTGAGCTCGTGCAAGGTCGCGATGACCGGCAGACGGCCGATGAACTCCGGAATCAGTCCGGCGCGCAGCAAATCCTCGGGCTCGATGCGCTCGAGAAGCTCGCCGATCTTTTTGTCTTTGCGTGATGGAATGTCTGCGCCGAATCCGAGGGTTCGCTCGCCGATACGCCGTTCGATGACCTCGTCGAGACCGACGAAGGCGCCACCGCAGATGAACAGGATGTTCCCAGTGTCGATCTGCAGGAAGTCTTGCTGCGGGTGCTTTCGGCCACCCTTGGGCGGCACGTTCGCGACGGTGCCCTCGATGATCTTCAAGAGGGCTTGCTGCACACCTTCGCCGCTCACGTCGCGGGTGATGGATGGGTTGTCACCTTTTCGTGCGACCTTGTCGATCTCGTCGATGTAGACGATGCCGCGCTGAGCCCGCTCCACGTCGTGGTCCGCGTTCTGAAGAAGCTGGACGATGATGTTCTCGACATCCTCGCCGACATAGCCGGCCTCGGTGAGCGTCGTGGCATCGGCGATGGCGAACGGCACGTTCAGGATGCGCGCCAGAGTCTGTGCAAGCAGCGTCTTGCCCGACCCGGTCGGACCGAGCAGCAAGATGTTCGACTTCTGCAGCTCGACGTCGTCTGCGCTGACCTTTGAGTCGATGCGCTTGTAATGGTTGTGGACCGCAACGGAGAGGATCTTCTTCGCGCGCTCCTGCCCGATGACATACTCATCGAGGATGTTCTTGATCTCCGCGGGCTTCGGAAGTGGCGCCGTCGTCGTGAGAGACTCCTCGCGCTCGACCTCCTCCGCGATGATGTCGTTACACAGCCCGATGCACTCGTCGCAGATGTAGACCGTCGGCCCTGCGATGAGCTTTTTTACTTCCTTCTGTGACTTTCCGCAGAAAGAACATTGAAGGTTGCCGTGTCCATCATCTCGCCTGCGATCCACCATATACCTGCTTGGCAGAGTCTAGCGTCCAGCCCCGTTCACGGCAAGGACTAGGCAGCGCGCACTCTCCGCGTTTTCAGGTGTCTTATTTGTCCCGCTTCGGCTCGATGACATCGTCGATCAGCCCGTACTCTTTAGCCTGTTCCGCCGAGAGGTAGCGATCGCGTTCGGTGTCTTCCTTAATACGTTCGGTGGTCTGACCTGTATGCTTGGCCAGGATCGTGTTCATTTGTTCACGAAGTTTCAGGATCTCTCTCGCGTGGATTTCGATGTCGGTTGCTTGCCCGCGAATCCCACCGAGCGGTTGGTGAATCATGATGCGGCTATTGGGCAAACATTTGCGCAATCCGCCCGTGCCTGACGCGAGAATCCACGCGGCCATCGATGCTGCCTGACCCAAGCACACCGTGGAGACGGGTGATCGAACGTACTGCATCGTGTCGTAAATCGCGAGCCCTGCTGTAATCGAGCCCCCGGGGCTGTTGACGTACAACGTGATCTCTTTGTCGGGGTCGTCGCTCTCCAAAAAGAGCATCTGGGCGATGATGGCGTTGGCCACGTCGTCGTTGACTTCGGTCCCGAGGAAGATGATGCGATCCTTCAGCAGGCGACTGAAGATGTCCCACTGCCGTTCGCCGCGGTGCGTCGTTTCGACGACCCAAGGCATGTACATCTGCGCCGTCGTTGGCTCGCTCATCACTCTTCCCCTTCTCCTTTGGCCGGCTCGTCGTCTTTGGCTTCGGGCTCCGGCCGCTCCCCCTCGTGGATCTTGGCACGCTCGGTGAGGAGCGCCATGACCTTCTCTTCGAGGAGCTGGGATTCGAGGGCGTCACGCTGCGCCTCTTGGTAGTCCGCCCGTACCTTCGCGACGTGCTTGCCGGTCTGGTCGGCGATCTCCTGAAACTTCGCGTCGAGGTCGGCCTCGCTGACGTCAATGCCTTCTTGACGGGCCAACGACCCGAGGAGGATGCCCGCCTGCACGCGCCGCTCGGCACGCTCTTCGATACCCGAGAAGAAGTCCGCCCCCGGTGCGCCTTGCTGGCCCGCCATCTGCATGAACTGAGCCATCTCGTACATCATCATCTGCTGTTGTTGCTGAACCATCGAGGGGGGGACGGGGATGTCGTTGGCCTGGATCAAGCCCTCGATCAGCTGGTCCTTCAGCTCGGCGTCGCTTCGCTGCTTTGCGGAACCTTCGAGCCCTTCACGAATCTTCAGCCGTAGCTCGAGCAGCGTTGCGTAGTCACCGCAGTCTTTTGCGAACTCGTCGTCGAGCTCCGGCAGCAGCTTCTCGTGAAGCTCCTTGGCCTTGATCGTGAACTGGGCGGTCTTGCCCTGAAGATCGGGGTTCGGGTGGTCGTCTTCGAACTCGATGTCGACTGTCTTTTCATCGTCGGGCTTCATCCCGACCAGCCCCTCTTTGAGCGCGGGCAGCAAGTGCTCGTCGTCGATCTCGACCTGGCGACCTTCGGCGCCGAGGTCTTCCTTCGCTTCGCCATCGACCGCCACGGTGTAGTCGATCGTGATCAAGTCGCCTTCCTGCGCGGGACGCATCGGGTCGGGAATCTGAATCTCGCCGTGCTGGTGGCGCAGCTGTTCGATCTCTGCGTCGACGTCCTCGTCCGGAATGTCGATTGGCTTCTGCCACACTTCGAGCCCGTCGACTGCGACCTCGTCGATCTTCGGTCGTACCTCGACCTTGGCCTTGAAGGTGAGCGGCTTGCCTTGCTCGAGCTCGGGCGGCTCTTCCATTTCTGGCTGCGCCACGATGTGAAGCTCGTGTTCTTGCACCGCGTGCATGAGGCCTTGCTCGACCAAGGTGCCGGTGACCTGAGCAGCAGCCTGCCGGCCGTACACCTGCTTCAGCACGTTCTTCGGTACCTTGCCGGGACGGAAGCCGCGGACGCGAGCGGTCTTGCCGATCTCTCGGTAGGTGTCGTTGAGGTCCTTGTGGATGCGGTCCCACGGCACTTCGACCGTGACCTCCACGAGGACCGGGCTGATCTCGCGAATTTCAGATTGCATTGGATTTTAGGCGGTTTGCCAGGCGCGGTTCGTACAGCCGCGGTGGAGACCCGTCAAGGTGCAGCCTTGGGGACGGCTTTCTCGCGGTGGAGCTCGACCAACTCGATGCCCAAAGCCTGGGAAACCTCGAAAATTCGTTCGTCCCGATAGAACTCTTCGAAGACGATTCGCTTGATACCGACGTTGCAGATTGCCTTGAAGCAGTTCCAGCAGGGCGACGCGGTGACGTAGATCGAAGCGCCGTCGATACGAGAGCCGTTCTTGGCGGCTTGAATGATCGCGTTGACCTCGGCGTGGATCGTTCGCACGCAATGGCCGTCCACCATCATGTGGCCGACCTCGTCGCAGTGGGGCAGGCCTCGGACCGAGCCATTGTAGCCG
>Ga0255045_10000285_pt1 | contig 11126 bp, 21 predicted proteins | sample BC1_12_23_MG_FD_183652 | JGI IMG/M metagenome (GOLD analysis project Ga0255045, IMG submission 183652) | Seawater microbial communities from Strait of Georgia, British Columbia, Canada - BC1_12_23 | ecosystem: Environmental > Aquatic > Marine > Strait | place: Canada: British Columbia...
GACAGGCAAGCGCAGAATTTGCGTTTTGGCTGTTTTGTGACGCGGCGCGATCGCCGGTCGATACACGCCGAGCGGGACCGCGAGGCGCGTCATCGTCGGCAGCTGTGCCGTTCGCTTCGGGAGAGGATGTTAAGAGAAGAGGGGCTGCTGATTGCCGCAGAATGTACTCTTTTGCGATGGTGAGCATCGGAATGTGGCGGCTGGCTGTTCTGGCCGTTTCAACGTGGCGGCTACGCGCTCACGTGCCAGCGCAGGTGCGTCCAGAAAGCTGACCAGCCTTTGCTCGATATCGTATACGAGTTTTGATGCCATCTTCGTGCGAGCGACTGTGACGACGGCGAGCAATGCCTCGGCCTCAGCGATCGTCAGCTGTATCGTGAGCATTTCAGCGTCCATCCGCACACGTCTAGCAGCGGTATGACGACCCGTCAAGCAAACTGGGGATTGGTTGTTGACTAACTGTCGATATTCGCTTAGGAGGATGATGATACGCTACCATCGCGGAACTCGTCGGGTGCGCCGTCATCGTTTGTTCCAACGCTTCCGCCTCCGTCGCATCTCAGTCTCGATCCGTTCGTGCATCATGCTGACGGCTTTACGAGCCCCTATCTCCAGCGCTTTCGCATCGACGACCGCTCCCAAATCGGAAGAGCAGTCGACGAACAGCTCGATGTTGTCATCAACCGTTCGAATCGTCACGAAGCCGAGCGGCGAGCTGTAGATCTGGCAAGGCCAGCCCCGCACCTTGACGTCATCTATCTGATGGTGGCTACTGAGGTAGCGGTCGAGTCCTACGAGGAGCGGCCGGTGCTCTGGTTTGTTGGCCTGTATCTCCGCCTCATGTTGCTGCAGCGTCGTTATGGGGAGTGACAGCATGGCGTCCAGGTCGTTGCCGAAACGGGCAACGATTAGGCCGGGGCTCTTCGGCTCGCCCTTCTTCAGCTGCATGGTGTCGGGCAGACAATGATACAGGTCGAACCTTTGTCCGCCATCTTCATGGTGCCCGAGAAAACGGCAAGTGTTGCAATTATGTCGATACTTTGCCTGGTCCATTAGCGCGCTCGTATATGATTAGCCAGCAGCCGCACTCGTCGAACTCGAAGCCGGCGAGCGTCAGCGCTTTCGTTACATCACCCATGCGGTCTGTGCCGATTAGCGTCTCGTACAGATTGGTATCATCGCACGACATGGCCAACAAGGCATCGTTTGCCGCCATCCCGTCCAGCACGATCTGTCCCCAATCTTCTTCTGTATCTGCAAGTTTGACATGATGGCTTGCTAGGATGGACATGATCGTTTGATGCGCAAGCTTCGCCTCGTGTGACGCGAAAAAGGCACGTCTGCCGACAACACCATCTGCGATGTAGCCCCCCACGACCGACATGACCGTCTTATGCGCGACCCTCGCGTCATCGCTCGCATTCCCCGGGCAATCTAGCACGTGTGAACTCCTTTGCGGGCTACCGTTTCCGAACCGTATAGGTCGATTCTACGTCAGCATAGAAGCGCAGTTCTCGTAACGGCAAATCACCGAGCGGGGCTGCCATTTCGATGACGGTCACGTGACTGGCTGCAGCCATCAAATCGAGCGGCAAACGCTCTGACGTGATGATATGGCGGTGTCGTACCATATCGACCGATGCCTGCTTTACGACCTGAACGGCATCGGCGACGAGGCCGCGCTCACGCAACAAGTCGACGAAGTGAGACTGTCGCGATATCACGATTTGATCGGACGCTCTGATATGCGCGGTGGTGGCGTAGAAGAGCACCGCAAGCCACAGAATGAACAAACCGCTGCCCAAGAGCCAGCGATCGCGCAGGATACGTAGGATGTGCGTCATCATAAAAACACCACATCGCCATCGGCCGGCAGCCGAGGTTTCGCGTCCTCTCGCTCGATCGTAACAGTGTATCGGCCCAGTGGTAGCGCTACATCATTTACTTCCAGCGCTAGCGACAAATCATGCAGGAAAGACTCCCGCGCGTCATCGCCGTCGTCCGTTTCAACCAAAACCACGATTTCCAAGACGAATCTCCCAGCTGGCGACCGCGAATTCCGGTCGCCAGCTCAACCGCCCCGGCGGGCATACGGAGCGCTTCGTACGATCTGGAATGGAGATGCATCGAAGCTGGAAGAACTGCAAGAAATTCCGGTAACTTAGCTCCGACCAACACCCCGCGTCGTAGCGGCCTATAGGCCGCCATCGTTACCCAATTTAGTGCGGCCTTGACGATACGTCAAGTGTCTTGTATAAAAATCCCAGCCATCGACTGTTCGGAATCGGTGTGCTCCGGCGTATTGGCTCATCGATCGGTCGTACGAGGATGCGCAGAAGCGCGGCGGCCGTCGCGCCCGGCACGTGCTAGCGCTGCTGTACGGGCATCAGCAGTAGCCCAGGAAAGTCGGTCCGTCCGTCAAACCGTGATGCTCGCGCAGCCGGTTCCACTCGTAGTCATCGCGCGGACCGGCCCAGTCGAGTAGGCCGAGCGCCTTGTCGATCGCCCACTGCTGTGCGTGCGACAACTTGTGGTAGTTGCGTGGTCGCTGTAGCGCGTTACGGAAGTGTTCGTCCTGTTGTGCTACCCAGTCCTGATTCAGCTTGCTCACGGCTCGTACAATAACAGGCGATTGACTCCGCGTCAATTACCGAGCGCGCCGTAAAGCCCCGTCCTTCAGGGCGGGGAGGATGTCAACCTGCGGGATCAAACGAGTCGATGCGTGACCGCGCTTTCGTCATCGTCTTCAGGGCCACGCCAGAACGGTTCGATCAAGATGCGCCGCCGTTCCAACCACCTAGCACCGACCGCTTGATTACGCCAATGACCCGAGACGAGCGTCCGCTTCTGCAGCGCCGTCCCCGTCCCCTTACCGGCCGATAGTGACGGCACGCCATGACCCAATTCGGTATAGCGTCGTTGGTCCAGCTTGTTCAGCTCGCCTGCATGGCTCTTGCGTCGACGCGGGTTCTTCGACTTGGCCATGCGGTTTCGCAGCTGCTCGGTACGACGATCGAAATACCGCACTGCCGAACGATGCTGCCAGGACGTCGCGTACATGACGACGTTGACCAGCCAGGTGAAAATGTTGTCCCATTCATCAGCCATATGCCGGTATGCATTCGGCAGATGCCCGCTATAATCGCGTGCATGATCCTTGTGGTGGCTGACGCAACGGTCGATCGGCCAATCGTCGACCAACGGTATCGACCAGTAGAGCAGCGCGTCGTCCGGCATCATCACACCGTTTGGCAGCTCCTTCATCTCCCACTCACCAACCAGCAGAGCACGCAACGTACGACCGACCGAATCACCGCAACCAGGCGTGTCGATGCCGTCTTCAATCGACATGTAGACGCCGGCGAGTCGATGCCACTGCGTCTGAGGATTCCAAACGCGCAGCCCCGTGTCCAACGGCGTCTGCAGATAAATGGATGGATAGGGTAGGTGCAAATCGGAACCGGTCAGACCGGCCAGTTCGGTATGGCGCAGCAGTTCCGCCAGGTGGTCACCGACCTGGTAGGTACGATAGCCGTACAGGTGGTAGCGAGCTGCGTGATAGAAGACTCGTGCGTTGACGTTCATCTGCAACTCGGTCGGACCCAATAGGCGCAGATAGTCGAGGAATTCGGGATCGCGCCGCAGCGTCGCAAACGTTATCTCGCGCAAGCGCCAGGCCGTCCACAACACGAGATAGCGTGAGATGTCCAGAACCCATCGTATATCAGTCATTCGGCTGTCGACGTTGGCTGCGCGAATGATGCCATGGTGTAACGTGTCACGTCTTTGCCCACTCGACATACCACTCAGACGTTTCGCGAGCGCTGCCAATTCGGCACGTGTGAACATTGCATCAAAGTGTACATCGATGTCAGACAGTTTCGCCACAACCCTCTCCTTGCGCGTCGTCACTTTGCCTTCACGATATGGCACGAGTTCGTCTCGCCGTCCGGTCCTATTTTCATGTCGATCGCTTCGATACCGGCAGGCAACCCCATCCTCGGGTTCTTCCGACGGACGTCTTCAATCCAATCTGAGTCCTTGCTGAATAATCGTTGGTACCCGTTCCGGTAGCAAAACGTCACAAGCCGGCAATCCATCCCCGCTATCGTGAGGCAGGCGTCAAGCAAGAGCAACGACCTAGGCCGCTCGAACGCATCCGGTTCGTACTCGATGACGTTGATGCCGTAGCCTCCAATGCTATTGCGTGCGACGTGCACGACGATACCGCATTTATCCGGCCGGAACGCATCATACTGGAACATGCCCACTCGCCACACACACGAAAAATTCCGACAAACGTCCGGCCGCCTCGAGTAGATGCGGCAACGTCCCGACCGATTCAAGTGCCGACAGCGTTCGCCCGCAGCTTTACCTAGCTCGGCGATCCCAAGATGGACGCAACACACATGACACTCCCCACATGCTAAAAATTCCATCAAACACCACCCGATGTCTTCGGGCATTGCCCGGCAAATTGTAATAGCATCACTCGCCCGCCGCATCGTCCGTTTGGCCCGCAGCCTCCCTCAGCCGTTTGACGTACCGGCACAGCGCATCAAACACCACGCCTTCAAGGTAGATCGTGTTGGTCGTGCGGATGCCGTCCTCGGTCGTCAGCTTCAACATTTCTCTGTCTACATCGACGTAGACGGCATCACCCAGATACACTTTCATCGTCAAGCCTTTCCCGGACCCAAGCGCTCACGGCGCTGTGGGCACCGCGTGATCCAGCATTTACTCTCCATCAGTGTCGTCATGCCGCACCCGACGTACTCGATCGGCCTGGTTTGCCGCGCAGTACGCCTCCACGCGCTCACGCGAGCCCCACGCGTCGTGCGGCAGCTCGTAATAGCACCAGCCGACCAGCCCGTGCAGCTCTGCCAGTGACGTCTCGTCCGCCTTGGCGAACGCACTGAATAGGTCGTTGGACAGCACAGCCGTCAAGAAATCGCCCGGCATGACGCCGTGCTCTAGGTACCGGGTGATGCTCGCTTTGAAGCGGTCTGGCAGGTGCGGTCGCATAATGTCACGTCCCTTTCTGCACGGTCCAGGTGCGTGGTAGCAACGGCGCGTTCGCAAACCGTACGATCGCGCTCCGTACTTCTTCGATCGTCAACTGGCAAGCCGTGGTGTCCCCCGCCGCGGTAGTGGGCCAGCCAGTCAACACAATCTTGCCAGCGATCGGATAGGCCGTGTCTCTGAACCATGTATGCGGGAGGCATCCGTTCTCATCAGGCGGTCGATACAGGCCGTTGTCGTCGACGTAGCCTATGGACGACCAGCTAAACCGAAAGCTGTCGATTGTATGGCAATCGATCAGCTCATGCAGTTTAGCCAGCGTCAACACGACATTCTGCTCCGTCACCAATTCTTTGGCCGGATCGATTAGGATGATACGCATCGGTCGTCTCCGTCTGTGATAGCCTGTGTGAGCAAGGATGCGATCGGTCCCCAGATGCCATCGTCGCCCCATTCTGACTCGATGCGTCCCGCCTGCGTGACCGCTTCCCACGCTCCTTTCACATCGCCGCGCACTAGCGCATCAATCGCTTGCGTGCCGAGCCCTGACGCTATCGCGGCAGCTTCCGCCGCTTCCGTGCAATAGCGGCATTCGATCTCGTTGCCGTCGCACCATATTGGAGCGTCATCCGCGCCGAAGACTAGTCCGTCGTCCGTCCGGAGGTGATGTGGCCAGTCGCAGCCCTGCCACGTCTTTTGCGCTCTCTTGATCTTGGCAATCGTCTCGGCATTCGCCATCGTCAGCTCCTTCGGTTTTGGCCAGCTGCCCCCACTTCCGGAACGCGGCTAGCGCAGCCTCATAATTGACGGCTGCCGCTGTGCTGCCCGTGTCTACAGCACGGTCGTGCATACGTCGGAGCAGCATTTCGATGCATTGCCGCTCCGAATCTTTCGACAATTTCTTGCCCCAGGTGCTCATTTCACACTCCGTCAGTAGATGCGCTCACGGTCGATCCGATAGAGCGTTCGCGGCCCACGGTGCGTCCGCGTCTCACCCGCATCACCATGGCCGACATTACCGTACCCGCTGATCCCGCCTCGCTTGCCGATCTCGATTTTGCGCGCGATGTCGTCGAACGGGTGGGACATCCGCGTAGGTGTGGTCCGCACCCAGCCGACGACCGAATCGACGACCACGACGCCGTCTAGCCGTACCGTCACGTCCCAGCGCTTGATCGTGCGCTTGCCCGTACGGCCCCGGGCGACCGGACCGCGGGCCGCGCGATCGACACGATCGATGTCCCGTCGGAGCGCTGCAAGCGCCTGCTGCTGCGCCTTCGTCATCCGCCTGCTGTCTGTGTCCGTCTCCATACTATTATTATACCCCATGACCGACTTTCTGCAACCAAAAAAGGGCATGATGGTCACAAAATCGCACCGTGGCGGCGGCCAGCGCCCACGTCCGCAGGTGCGCGGATGGAGTAACCGCCCGGAACGCCGCTGGTTTCGGCAGTTCTTGCAGCCTGAGCTGACGGGTGCGAAAAGTGCATTTTTTGGTTGCAAAAACTCCACCATGCGCTACAATATTTGTAGGAGGTGAGACGATGACTGAGACGACGAGACACCTGACATTCGCCTACAGCACTTATGATGGCACGCCGGAGCCTGACGATTTGCGGCACGCGCTCTACCTGGACCCGGAGACACGACGTGTCAGCCACTATGAGCAGTACGGCGACGGCACCCCGATGCCTGTCCACCATGGTCGTGCTCTCCTCATCGACCTGCCGCGGTCTGTGGTTGGCACGGCTGTGCGGGAGGTTTTGACAGGCGACGACTGCTGTCGACTGCTCATCGCGATCTGTGATCGCTACATCGGGTCTGAGTGGAACGGCTCAAACCATGTAGGTCGATGGCAGGGCGAGGATGATGAGTACGGGACGGAGCTGCAAGATATGGTCGAGCGCGTGAAAGCGCTATTCGAGGGGCTGCCCTCGTACTGGTCGGCCGGGTCCTACCTCACACCCGTATGGAATCAGGAAGAGGCGGACAACATTCGTCGGCTGCTAGCAGACAAGCCGCTGGATAAGATCGTCGAGGACCTGATGATGGACGCGCGCAGTGCCGGTGCATACCTCGAGGCCGACGATCTGCTCGCTACGCTAGAGGAGCTGCTGGCCGAGTACCCGGTCGATTGCGAGTAATTGGCCAGGTTTTTGGTACGACAACCCCGAACGAGTGGAGCGTCCGATGACCGAAATCAAGTACACGGTGAATCCGAGCGACGTGACGGTGCTGGTCGAGCGGTTGGAGAAGCTGGCGAAACGGGCGCGGAAGTTGGAATGCGCAGCGCTGACCTGGACGGTGGGCGCTCAGTACGTGTCGCTCGATCCCGACACCCACGAGAATCGCTGCTACGTGGACGTCGTGGTAGCCGGCGCGTTGCCCCGCTATCAGGGCTGGGCGTTCGTCGCGTCGATCGAGCGGTACGGTGACGAGCTGCTGGTGACGACGGCTCCGGGCGAGACGGTCCCGGCCGACTTCGATCGGACCGCGACCGCCCAGACCTGCGACCATTGCCGCGCGTCGCGCGACCGCAAGCAGACGTACTTGCTGCGTCACGACGACGACCGCACGGTACGGGTAGGCTCGACCTGCCTGAAAGACTTTCTCGGCCACAATTTCCCGAGCGGCGTTGCCCGCTTGCTGCGCGAGTATGGCGAGCTTGACAGCTTCGTCGACGAGCTGGGCGGCGGTGCGTGGTGTGCTGACCTTGCCGAGTTCCTGGCGGTCGCCGCGCGGCACTGCCGGGCCGACGGCTACGTGAGCCGCACGACCGCAGAAGAGCAGCTGCTGTGCTCGACGGCCGATGCGACGCTCGCATGGTTCGATGCTAAGACTAAGGGTCGGCGCGTTGAACAGCCGGCCGAACAAGACGCCGATACGGCCAGCCGCGCGCTACAGTGGGCGCAGACGGTCGAGCCCGACTCCGACTATCTGCACAACATCGGCGTCGTCGCACGGGCCGGTTTTGTGACATTTTGCAGTGCTGGCATCGCCGCTTCGATTCTGCGGGCTGCGGAGCTGGCAGCCGAGCGGGAGGCGCGCGACACCACCGCGGCCAACTTGGCGGAGACGAGCGCTCATTTCGGCACGGTCGGCGAGCGTGGCACCTGGCGAGTCACGGTCCTGTCGTGCTTCGCGACGGAAGGCCAGTACGGCGACCTGGATCTACAAATTCGTGACGGCCGACGGCAACGCGGCGGTCTGGTTTAGCAGCCGGCGGGCCGACGTCGAGGTGGGCGAGATTTACTGGCTGACCGGCACGATCAAGAAGCACGACTGGTACCGGGGGACGGACGAAACGCACGTGACCCGCTGCAAGCTGTCGACGGACGAGCCGCCGAAGCCGCGCCGACGCAAGGCCAAGCCGACGCCTAAGCGCAACCAAAACGTTGAGGCGGGCGAGAACGTGACGATCGAGCAGGAAGGCGATCGCGTGTGGGTCTGGGGTCACAGCACGTACGGTGACAGCAGCGTACTGGCCGGTCAGTGTCGCCGGCGACGCATCGAGTGTTTCGAGACGATCGAGAAGGCGCGGGCTGAATACCCGGGCGCGACCGTGTGCGACGGGGCGATGAGCGCTTGGGCCAACCGCGAGAACATGTACGGCTTCAGCCGCTCGGTTCAGCCCAGTTGGTTCGATCCGGCTGACGCGGGCGAGAGTTGGTAACGATGGCGATCAAGAAGCAACCGATCTGCAAGGTCACGCTGGAGCAGCGGTTCAGCCCGGTAGGCGAGCCGGCCACCACGTACGTGGTGGTGCGCATGCACAACTTCCTCGACGTCGACATCGGCCAGCGGCTCACCCGCAAGGAAGTCGATCGGCTGATCCAGAAGGGCGTCGAAGTGACGGTCCGGAAGGGAGGCAAGTGAGTCATGGCGTCACCGCTTTGCCTCCAGGTATACGCAGAGGGCGGCCAGTACGTCGCGGCCGTCCGGTACGCGGAAGACGCAGCTGTCGTCGTGGCCAACTACCAGAACGGCACGGTCAAGATGGCCGGCCGCATCGTGTGGCGCGAGGGGCGAGAGACGTTCCACGCGGGCGAAAGCTACGATACCGCCGCCCGCATCATGTACGACCGCTTCGACGCGCATCAGCGGGAGCGCATGGCGAAGGTGATCGACGCACCGCCACCGCCCGAGGCGCAATGATCTGGCACCGCACCGTCACGAACGGCCTGGCCCGATACCGATCGGGTGGCTTCGTGATCTACGAGGGCCGGCGCGTCGTGACCGGCCGGTACGGCAGGCAATCGGTGCAGCGGTACTGGTACGTCCGGTACCGGGACCGGCCGATCGGTACCGACTACCGACGGCTCAAGGATGCGAAGGCGGACGCCGACCTATACGGACGGACCGTTAAAGCATAGGTGCCCGACTACCCGAGCGTCTGGTGCGATGCGTGCCGGTCGGACACAGTGGAGCAAGGCGACGGCTGCAAACACAGTTGATCGGGAGTGGCTTTGTTGGTACCATAAATTGGGGAGAGTAGCCATGCCAAATTTGCCAAAAGAGAAGTCAGGCCGGGGCAGGAAGCCTCGAGCGGTACCGCGGAAGCAACAGCATTTTTACCTGACGGCTGACTGCTCGGCTCGTGTAGCTGCCTGGGTAGCGGCGGAACGAAGCGAACGCGCGGCGAAGGGCGAGCGTGCCTGCTACAGTCGATCGGATGCGATCCACGATATGGTCGACATCGCATCCTTCTACCACGCGGAGCGCAACCCGGCGCACCGTTTCGCGGTTCTTAGCGACGTATTGGGCAGTCTTTGGCATAGGCGCAAGCTGCCGTGGGTTCGGATCGAGCCAAATAGCGGTCGAGTGCTCCGCTGCATCATCTGCAAGACGACGGAGCGGATTCAGGCGAAGCGATTCGGCGGTATCATGCGCGCGATCGGTGCGTTCATCGATGAGCATCGAGACTGCCCGCAGCGTCAGCCGTAATAGTCGATCGATAGGGTAGCAACGACAACGATCGAGGAGGACGTGATGGTACACGTATGTCTGGTGTTGGTTCTGGCTTCGGCCCAGGCGGATCTCAAACAAATCCGGAAGGAAATGTTGGACGCACGTAAAGCTTGCGGCAGCGACGCGGCATGTCAGCAAAAGGCTTTGCAGGACGGCATGGCCCGGATGGAGGCGGCTGCTTCGGGCGTGCAGGCTGAGCGGGATGACAAGCGTGCGTCTGCACATGCGGCTGCGGATGCTGAGCGCGATAGACATGGTGGTCGTTCCGGCGGAGCTGACGGCCAGTATATTGGTCTGCCCGATTGGGCCGCTGTCGAGGCGGCGATGCAAGACAAGAAGCATTGCTTGCACAAGGTGTGGCCGCAACGGCTGAGCACGTCGCCGCCCGTGCCATTGAGGACGCGACCGCCGCAGTGCAAGCAGATCAAAGTGCACGAACTGGGTCGCAGGTACTGCGCGCTGAACAGGATGGCCGTAGCCTGGCAGATGATGCACTATTGGCGCGATCGCTATTGGGACGACGCCGATGTAGCGGCAGTGCATGAAAACGCCTGCTTCGGTTTCGTCGCCGCAGCGTTCCGCATCAGTGATGATGATGGGTTTCGGCTTGCCGTGCTGGATTTCGTCGGTGACATGAAGACGGCCGGTTCTGAAGATGTCGAACCGTTCGTCGAGAAGGCGTTGAAGAGCGAGCCGCCGGGGCGCGTGCGCCAGCGGCTCGAGTGGCTTCGTTAAATACTGTAAACTGATATTATGGAAGACTTACCGATCGAGGAGCGCGAGTCTGCCGCTCGCAAACTAATCGCAGAAGCAGAGTTGGAGCTGGAGGAATTGGATGGTGAAATCCAGCATCTGTACAGGAGTATGAGTGTTTTGACGGGCGACATCGTGGCAGTCAAACGGGAGCGAGGACCGTGGGAGCGGCAGCTGTTGGATGCGAAACGCATCCTCGATGAGATCGAAGAACTGAAAGCACGTCAACTAAGCCTGTTCGACACGGGCTGATTGCATTGACATCCTCCCCGCCCTGAAGGGCGGGGATTCCAAATACCGAGGTACTTGGTGGTTCCTGCTTCGCAGTCCGCTGCCCAGGGGAATTGGTGGCTTGGTTTTCGCCGTAAATGCCCCGAAGGGGC
>Ga0255045_10000287_pt1 | contig 11113 bp, 12 predicted proteins | sample BC1_12_23_MG_FD_183652 | JGI IMG/M metagenome (GOLD analysis project Ga0255045, IMG submission 183652) | Seawater microbial communities from Strait of Georgia, British Columbia, Canada - BC1_12_23 | ecosystem: Environmental > Aquatic > Marine > Strait | place: Canada: British Columbia...
TGATCCACCGCCCGGGAAATTCACGACCCAACCGCGGGTCGTAGCTCCAACGCGTCCGCCTTCCGATCGCGACCCCTTTTGCTGTCGCGCAGGTGCATCTCATGAAAACCGGACGTATGACTGGCTGGGCTTGTGGGTTAAAATGCGGCGAATATTACCACTGCAATTCATGCTTGAACGGAAACCATGGAACAGTTCACACAGTACATAGAGTTCGTAACCAATAATATCTTCCTTTTCGCCGCGCTTTGCCTGGTCCTGGCATTGCTTGCCCACAATCTCTGGATGGGCGGCGGCAAATTCGGCATCACACCCCAGAAGGCCACCGAGCTCATCAATCGTGAGGACGCGGTGATTGTGGATGTTCGGCCCATCGCTGATTTCTCTAAAGGCCACATCATAAATGCCGTCAACATTCCAATGAACGGCCTGAAGAACCAGCTGGGGCGGCTGGACAAGTACAAACAGAAGCCCGTCATAGTGGCCTGCCGATCGGGCGCCCAATCGGCCGGTGCCGGTAAACAGCTGCGCAATGCCGGTTTTGAAAAGGTATACGACCTGAAGGGCGGCATTATGGCCTGGCAGAGTGCCAGCCTTCCGATAAGCCACAAGAGTTGAGATACATAACCCAGTGAGATTCAATTAAATGAGCGAAGAAAATCAGACCCAGGAAAACCAACGGCAGTTTGCCCTGCAACGCATCTACATTAAGGATATTTCCTACGAAACGCCCAACTCCCCGGCCATCTTTACCGAAGAGTGGAAGCCCGAGCCCAATCTGAATCTCAACAGCAATGTCAGTAAACTTGGCGACGACAACTATGAAGTGGTCCTGACCGTAACCGTTACCACCAAGGTGGGGGACAAAACTGCCTACCTGGTGGAGGTGAAACAGGCAGGTATCTTTTCCGTCTCAGGTTTTTCGGACAATGAGATGGGCCACATGATGAGTGCCTACTGCCCCAACATTCTGTTTCCCTATGCCCGCGAAGTGGTTTCCGATCTGGTAAGCAAGGGCAGTTTCCCGCAGCTGCTGCTGACACCCGTTAATTTCGATGCCCTTTACGCCCAACACCTTCAGCAAATGGAAACCCAGGCGGAACAGCAGGCAGAGCAGCCGGAAGCTGATCAAAAACACTAGGGAATCTCTGATTAATTCTGGACGAGCGTATATGAGACTCAGAATCACCAAGTGCAAGGCGCAAATCGCAGGTAATAGCCGGACTATTGCCAAGATTTGCAACGCGGCAATTGGCGATTTTGGGCTCATAGACGCCGACCATGAATTGATCAGAGGTTCCCTGAGCAATTGAGCGCCCAGCAGCCCGCCATTGCCGTACTCGGTGCCGGCTCCTGGGGCACCGCCCTGGCCATGCTGCTGCGCCGAAACGGTGCCCTGGTCAGACTCTGGAGCCACCTGCCGGATCAGGTCTCAAGGCTACAGAAGGATGAAGAGAACAAGGAATTTCTTCCAGGCATTCCCTTTCCCGAAGGCCTTCAGGTAACCGGCGACCTGTCTGCAGCGCTCCAGGGTGTGGACGAGATCCTGGTGGTAGTACCCAGTCATGCCTTCCGCCAGGTGCTTGGTGCTGTCGCTACCCTTGCCAAAACATCTACGCCCCTGAGCTGGGCCACCAAAGGTCTGGACCCGGGAACCGGCGAACTGTTGCATCTGGTGGCCGAGGAAACCGTCGGCCCCAGATCGATGGCCATCATATCCGGACCGAGCTTCGCCATGGAGGTGGCCCGGGGGCTGCCCACGGCCATCACGGTCGCATCCCCGGACCCCGAACATGCCGAACGCCTGGTGGGTTACCTTCACAGCGAAACCTTTCGCCCCTATACCAGCGATGATCTGATTGGGCTGGAGGTGGGTGGATCCGCCAAGAACATCATGGCTATTGCCGCGGGAATCGCCGACGGCTTGGGTTTTGGCGCCAACACCCGCGCCGCGCTGATCACCCGGGGGCTTGCCGAGATCATGCGTTTGGGACGCACCCTGGGAGGACGACCGGAGACCTTCATGGGCCTTGGTGGCCTGGGCGACCTGGTTCTGACCTGCACGGACAACCAATCCCGAAACCGTCGAATGGGACTCGCGCTCGCGAGGGGGCTAACCGTTGAGCAGGCACGCCTCGAAATTGGCCAGGAGGTGGAAGGCGTGATGACAACCCGGGAGATCTACCACAGGGCCCGGCAACTCGGTGTGGAAATGCCCATCACGGAGCAGACCTACAGGGTTCTCTACGAACATCAGGATCCCAGAACCGCCGTTCAGAATCTCCAGGAAAGACGCCACAGATCCGAAGCGGGCTGACAGGTTTCAGCTTTATCGTCTTGACAAAATGCGCTCCGTGACTAACTTACTAACATTGTAGTAAAAATGTCATATTCAGCTTGAGCCCAGGTTTCCCGGTCACGGACGCCCCGGCTTGCCCATGCACTTAGACTGCTGATTCATCGCCAATATAAGACCGATAGTTCCCGGAGCCCACATCATGTTCAAAGACCAGAAACAGATATTCAAGAATCTCTGCGAAATGCAGGATCAGTTATGGAAAGACTCCATGGCCAGTTTTCCGGGCTCCGCGTTTCCACGCGACCTGAACGACTGGCAACAGAAAACCCTTGAAAATATCAGCAACTGGGCGGGGCAGGCCGTCAAGCAATCTTTGGAACTGCAGCAGGAGTGGCTGGATCAATGGTCTGAACGGGCCAGCGGCAAGAAGCTCAAACCCAAATCCTTTGCCGAACTCAGTGACGAGGCCCGGCAATCGACTCAGCGATGGCTGGACAATCAGAATCAACTCTGGGGTCAGTGGCTCCAGGTCCTCAGGGGAAGCAGTGAATCAGGAACGCTTCCCAGTTACGGTGACTGGGAAAAAGCGGTCCAGGATTCCATCCAGCACCAGATGGCACTCTTGAAAGATTGGTCGGATACAGGGGATTTCGACGGCCTTTCGGCCAAGGAGATGACGAAGCTGGCAAACCAGATAGTCAAGGCCATGCAAAAATCCATCGAAACCCAGCAGCAACTCTGGAGCCACTGGTTCAATGAACTGGGGGTCCCCCGAGCCGCCCCGGGGGCGAAACCCGTTGCGGCCAAACCAAAGCCCGGGAAGGATTCCAGAAAGACACCCCCCAAGACAAAAAAAGCCTCGGCCCAACCCGATCAATCCAGCGGCGACCTCAAGCAGATATCCGGAATCGGCCCGGGTCTGGAAAAGAAACTCAAGGACAGCGACATCACAACCATCAGGCAGATTGCTGAACTCAGTGATCAGGACGTTGCGAAACTCGGTGCGTTGTCAGGGCGCATCAAGCGGGAAAAGTGGGTGGAACAGGCCAGGAAGTTGATATCCTGATTCACTGCTGTCCAACTATCACCCTCTCCCCCCGGGAGAGGGTTGGGGTGAGGGAATTTAAGAAAGCTAACGCTTTGATTATATTCCCCCTCATCCCCGCCTTCTCCCTCAGGGAGAAGGTGTAAGAGCCTTTTGCGGAACCCTTGTATTCGAGTCAGGCGCCGCCCCTGATAAAGGCCAAGAGCTTTTTCCTGTCCGCCACCAGACTTACGTTTTCAACAACCCGGCCGAGACCCAGTTGCTGTTTCTCCGTGTTGGTATACATCGCGGTTTCTTTTCTATCGAATACCTTCCAGACATTTTTGCCCCGGTATTTCATACTGTCGTAGTAATCCAGGTCCTTGTGTCCTTCACAGACGGTTACCTGCGCGCACACTTTCTGATTTTTGCCCGCGGAAAAACGGCTGACGAAGTGTTCGATAAACTTGCGGCCAATACCCTCTCCCCGGTGTCCTGACGCGACATGAAAGTGAAATTCCGGGCAGGGGGGGGCTTTAGGCATTTCATTGGCACCATTGAACTTCGCGTGCAGCAGAAACTGTATGGCCCTCGACCCCAGGCTCAGGGCATAGAAAAACTTTGCACCTTCAAGAAAACCATAGATTGGCAAGGAGAGTTTGAAGGAGATCTCGCCGAACTCCTTTTCGGCAATTCGTTCCGCCGTTTTGTCCCGCCAATCCATCCACGCCATCTTCCTTTTCTTGGTTTTTACCGGGCCGCCTTCGGCACCTGTCAGATAACCAACGAGATTGCCCGTTCTCAGATCATCCGCAACATAAAAATACTCCGGGGCATATTTTGCGAAGGGACCCGTGACGATTCTGCCGAAACTGACGGCTCCGGCCTCGGGTATCAGGACAAAGCCTCTCCCCCCGGGCAAGGCATTGGCCCAGCAAAGCCGGCACACCGCCTGCTCGTCCCTTTCATGATCGTACAGACGAAAACCGTATTTCCCCGATTTCAGAAAGTATTGAGTGTCGGATGAACCCATCGTTACACCAGATTACGTGACGGCCTTCTTCTATTTTAACCACAATAGATATCAGTAAATAAAACTCTTGTCACTCCGCCGGATGGTTACGGGCTCCCTGCCCGAAGTCGACGATGATAGTATTGGCGATCGGCCAGGCCCCTTTAAGCGTTGAACCGCAATGGCAACGGTACTGGATATCAAGGCACATGCAATTCGGAAATTCTTCAATTTCTGGGGTCGCCTTGGTGGTTATGTTCTGAACTATGGCGTCACTGACGCCCTTGAGATAACCAGGGATCTGCCCTATGGGCCCGACCCCATGCAGCGGCTCGATGTGTTGCGCCCCAAGCACTCGATATCCGAAGCTCTCCCGGTTCTGGTCTATTTTCATGGCGGCGGGTGGATCAGCGCCGACAAGCGGATCTATGACGGTATCTGTTCAGTTCTTTCAAATTATGGATGGTTGATCTTCAACGTCAACTACCGGCTGGCCCCCGAACACAGATTCCCCGCACCCCAGCAGGACGCCGCGAAAGCCATCGAGTGGATCCGGTGCAACGCGAACCGTTACGGAGGAGATGCTTCCAGGATTGTGCTGGGAGGGGATTCCGCCGGTGCGCAGATTGCCGCATGGTACGCCGAGGCCATGCACGACGGGAGCTTGCGCTCGGCAGCGGCAATCACCGATTGTCTGCCTTCAGACCACCTGCGGGGACTGCTGCTTTTCTACGGCGTTTATGACTTCGATACGGTGCGACAAGCGTCTTTCCCTTTCATTGGAATCTACACGCGGAGCTTCCTGGGCACCGACGAACACACCTACGCCGGGAATGTCGTCCTGGCTTCACCCAGCAGACATGTCAGCACCCACCTGCCACCGGTGTTTCTATGCGCTGGGCAGAGAGATGGGCTCTACACCCAGACGGTGGATTTCGCGGCGTTGCTTCAGCAAAGCGGAATAGATTGCCGAACCCTTCTGTTTCCCGGAACCCATCGTGCCGACCACGGTTTTCTATTCTTTCGATGGCTGAAATCATCGAAGCAGGCGTTTGTGGGGGTCAGAGAGTTTCTGCGGGATTTGTGACGGCAACTAACACATACCGCGCTCACCCCGATTTCGGGTCTTCCTTAAACTCATCGATACAGTCCCGCCAGAAACCCAGCCAGTAGGCCACGGCCGTGCTGGGCCAGGCGCTCCAGAGCCCCACCAGGTCGGCATTGGAAACGTGGGTGCCGAAGGACCTTGAATCCGGGGCGGCCAGGGTGCGCGCAGGGAATTCTCTGGAGAACTGACTCAGACCGGAGGAGAGCATCACCTTGTCCAGGGAATGATCCGGTGTTATATCGGCCACCACCCCTGAAAGGGTAAGTATCGCCTTGCGAAACAGCAGCAGGTTGTCCGCAAATCCCATCCCGGTCGAAAGCGCAATCCCGTCGAGCAGGCGCTGGGACCAGTCAAAACCGGGAAAGCTGCCTTTGCGAACCTCGCGCAGGGAATCGGATACGCAGGCGCGCAGCCGGGATTCATCGGGTTGGGTCCGACCCAGGCGGGAAACGGCACGGCAGATGCGTGTCTCGTTCAGGGTGAGCGCACCCAGTATCATCTGCACGAGATCCGTACGCTGGGACTTGTCCAGGTACCCCACCAGTGTCCAGTCGAATATGGCAAGCCGCCGTTCCGGTGTGCAAAACAGGTTGCCCGCATGGGGATCCGCATGGAACCGTGACGCCTCGCTCGTATCCCAGAAGGGTTTTGCCACCAGTGCATTGAGCAGGGTATTCGCTAGCATGCTGCAACCGCTGCTGCCAATATCCGTGTCCGTTACCTTTACCCCGTAAACCCGTTCCATCGCCGTCACCTGGCTGGAGCAGAAGGGAAGGAGACCCGGTATGACCACCGCCGGATTGTCCGCATAGAAATCAGCGGCTTCGGCCAGGTGCTTCTGCTCGAGTTCGAAGTGCACCTCCTGCTGCAGCAGCCTGCGGACACTATCCAGCGTCTCCTTGTAATCCAGCACCGGCAGTCCGTGATGTTCGCATCGTTCCTCCAGAAAAACACCGAGGTCCGCCCAGATGTCCAGCTCTCCCATGAGGCGGTCGTTGACACCGGGCTTGAGTATCTTCAACACGCCTTCGCGAGTTTCTCCCGAATCCGGCTTGCGCCATGTGAAAGGCAGAACCAGGGCCACGCTGGCCTCGGCCAGCGGCTGGTCGGCAATCTCCAGGTCCGGATTCCGGCGGAGTTCGCACAGGACTCCCTTGGGTATGTCCCTGGGATGGGTGGTCGGCTGCAACGACTCGAGACGCTGAAGGCGCCCCCGGAGCTCGCTGGACAACCTGCGATCCCGGGAAACAATCTGGCCCAGTTTGTGAAGCGTCGGACAGCTGTGAAAAAGCGTGAGAACCCGGTCGGCGAAGCTGCATTCGGGATGCAGTTCCAGCTGCTCTTCAATGATCTCCTCGAGATGATGCGGGGGTACCTTCTCGAGGAAGTAGCAAAGCCCATCCACCAGCAGCGGCCGGTAGGTGGCATACTGCCCGGGCAGAATCTGATCCACGTCGAGGGACTCCACCAGGGCACACACACCGGCTTTCATGGATTGTATTTCCAGCAGGCTGTCGACCATATGCTCAGTTATACCCCAAAACGGGGGTACTAATCCTGCTCTGTCGCATTAAAGATGCGATAGGACATGCCCTTGGTCATGTCCAGTATCCCCCGCATGACCCACTTCCGGCGTTCCGTTTGATTCTACCCGAACTCCCGGAATTCACCTTTGAGCATCGGCCATATGGGGAGTAAAGCCCCGGGTGGAAAATCAAACACCCGGGGGTGGGACTTGTTATGATGGTTTCGTTACCGGTATCAGGAAAATTCGGCAAGGTTGGGATAGGGATCCCATGAGGGAGAGGTTTCATGAGCGGAAAATCCGGTTCACAGAGCATGGCGGTATTCTGTGATTTCGAAAACGTGGCGTTGGGTGTGCGGGACGCGAAATATGCTGCATTCGATATCAGAAAGGTGCTTGAGCGTCTGCTGCTCAAGGGCAATATCGTGGTTAAGAAGGCCTATTGCGACTGGGAACGCTACAAGGAGTTCAAGGCACCCATGCACGAGGCCGCATTCGAACTGATCGAGATACCCCATGTGCGCCAGTCCGGCAAAAACTCAGCCGACATTCGCATGGTGGTGGATGCACTGGACCTCTGTTATACGAAATCCCATGTCGATACCTTCGTCATCGTCAGCGGCGATTCCGATTTTTCACCACTGGTGAGCAAGCTGCGGGAAAACAATAAGCTTGTAATCGGTATAGGGGTAAAAAATGCCACCTCCGATCTCCTGACTTCCAATTGTGACGAATTCATTTACTACGACGACCTGGTTCGTGGTTCAGAAAAGCAGCGTCGCACCAGCAAGAAAAAGACCGCCAAGAAAACGGCCCGGAAGAGCGCTGAACAGTATGAAGAGGAAAAGAAGCATACTGCGCTCGATCTTGTCATTGAAACCGTTGAGGATCTGTTTGGGGAACGCGGGGAAGAGGAGAAGGTCTGGGGTTCCATGGTCAAGCAGGCGCTGAAAAGACGCAAACCCGGGTTCAGTGAGAGCTATCACGGCTTTCGTACCTTCGGAAAGCTTCTGGAGGAGGCCCAGGCAAGAAAACTCCTGGAACTTGAGTTCGACGAAAAATCCGGCGGCTACATCATCAAGAGTTTCTCCAATGAGGAATAAATGTAACCTGCGTTGACGACCGTATGGACGCGAGAAGTAGAGCAACGCAGGGAGCAGTTGCCAAGCACAGCTAAGCGCGGGCTACATATTGGGTCCCTCTCAGCAAACCCACCATTTGATCGGGTATCATTGCTTCGCGTTTGTACTAGGATTTGGGGTATCGCCAGCGGATAGCCACTATGCCTAAAGACCCTATCGTCTTTACATTTTTCCTGATCTTCACCGGGGCCGCGGTGCTGGCCACAGTGGCCATGTTCGCACGCCAGTCTCTGCTGGTGGCCTATATCGCCCTTGGCGTACTACTTGGGCCCTGGGGATCGGGTATGGTCCAGGATCCGGCGATATTCAAAGAGGTCGCCCATATCGGCATCATATTTCTTCTGTTTCTGCTGGGTCTGGATCTGCAGCCCCAGGAACTGCTGCGGACCCTGAAGCAATCCACCACCGTTACTTTCGTCAGTGCCCTGCTCTTCGCGATGATAGGCTTCGCCATCGGCTGGGCCTTTGGTTTCAACCCCCGGGAGAATCTCCTGATTGGCGCGGCAGCCATGCTTTCGAGCACCATACTGGGAGTGAAGCTGCTGCCCACAACCACGCTGCATCATCAGCGCATGGGCGCAATCATAATCAGTATTCTGCTGCTGCAGGACCTGATAGCCATTGTGGTGCTGTTGATTCTGAAGGGCCATGGCCAGGGGGATACCTCTTATTACGAACTGGCGCTCGTTCTGCTCTATCTCCCGGCGCTGGGTCTGTTCGCCTATGGGGTGGCACGCTACCTGCTGCTTGCATTGTTAAGCCGGTTCGACAAGATTCAGGAGTATATTTTTCTGCTTGCCATCGGCTGGTGTCTGGGCATGGCTCAGCTTGCCGGCGCCTTGGGGCTTTCCAAAGAGATCGGCGCGTTCATCGCCGGTGTCGCACTCGCCACCAGCCCTATCGCGCTGTTTATCGTTCAAAGTCTGAAACCGCTGAGAGACTTCTTCCTGGTGATGTTTTTTTTCACCCTGGGGGCAAGCTTCAAACTGGACATGGTGGGACAAGTGATCCTGCCGGCCTCGCTGCTTGCAGCCGCGCTGCTGTTATTGAAACCGGTTATCTTCCGATACCTGCTGCGGGCATTCGGCGAAACCGACAAACTCTCCGGTGAGGTGGGTGTGCGACTGGGACAGATCAGTGAATTTTCCCTGCTGATTGCCGTACTGGCGCTGGACGCCGCCTTCATCGGCGAGCCCGCCTCCTACCTGATACAGATCGCCACGCTGCTCACCTTCGTGGTTTCCTCCTATTGGGTGGTGATGAAGTATCCGACACCCATCGCGGTTTCGGATGAACTTCGAAGAGACTGAGCTCTCACTGCCCTCCTGCAAAGCCCATCTGCCGCCACGCCTCATAGGCGGCCAGCGCAACGGTGTTGGAAAGATTAATGCTCCGGTTTCCCGGTTGCATCGGCACACGCATCAGAAACCCGGGCTCGATGGCGTTTCGCAGGTCTTCGGGCAGACCCCGCGTTTCCGGACCGAACATCAGGAAATCCCCGGGACGATACCTGGCCTCGGTGTAAAAGGTTGTGCCGCGGGTGCTGAACGCGAAAAGACGCTCCGGCCGGGCCTGTTCGAGAAAAGCCGCGTAGTCCGAATGTTCGCGGATTCCGACAAACTGGTGATAATCCAGACCCGCCCGCCGCAGTGTCTTCTCAGTCAATTCGAAACCCAGCGGGTGGATCAGATGTAGAGAGGCGCCGATGTTGGCGGCCAGCCGAATCACGTTGCCGGTGTTCGGGGGGATCTCCGGTTCATAGAGCACGATATTCAGAATACTGTTCATCTCAAGACCTGTTAGCACACCTGAGAGTGTACCCCGCCACCAATCCTGCCTAAAATCGCAAAGCCATGAAATCCCTTACCCAATTGGTTAAAGTTACGGTGGAGCTGGGATATTATCCCTACCGGATGCCGATCCGCCCCGCAAAGGCGTTAAACCCCATGTGGAATCGGCTGTCGATCCCCAGAGAACGAATTGATGACAACAACTGATGCGCTGCTGGCCGTGGATTTCTGCGGCCTTAAACTCGACACTCCCCTGGTCCTGCTTTCCGGCTGCGTGGGGTTTGGCGAGGAGTATACCCGGGTCAGGGGATTTTCCAACCGGGATGCGGGTGCCGTATGTCTCAAGGGCACCACGCTGGAGCCGCGCCTCGGAAACATGCCCCACCGGGTCTGCGAGACCCCCGACGGCATGCTGAACGCCATCGGGCTGCAGAATCCCGGTGTGGACAGGGTAATCGGAGAAATACTCCCCAAACTGGATTTTTCCGAAACCCGCTTTATCGCCAACGTCTCCGGATCAACGGTGGAGGAATACGAAGAGGTGACCCGTCGATTCGACGATTCCCCGATCGATGCCATCGAGATCAATATCTCCTGCCCCAACGTAAAGGAGGGCGGTGTGGCGTTCGGCAACGATCCCGTCATGTCGGCCCGGGTGGTGGAGGTCTGCCGGCGCGCCACCGACAAACCCATCATCACCAAACTGTCCCCCAATCAGACCGATATAGCTGCCAATGCCAAGGGCTGTATCGAAGCCGGAACCGATGCCTTCTCGGTCATCAACACCTTGATGGGCATGGCCATCGATATCGAAAGCCGCTCTCCGGTCATCGGCAACAACCAGGGCGGGCTGTCCGGCCCTGCCATCAAGCCGGTAGCCCTGCTGAAGGTCCACCAGGTCCACCAGGTATGCCGGGATCAGGGTATCCCCATCATCGGGCAGGGAGGAGTCAATTGCGCCGGGGATGCACTTGAGTTCCTGATTGCCGGCGCAAGTGCCGTGGGCGTGGGGACGGCCTTGTTCTATGACCCCCTGATATGTATTAAGATCAACGAAGGAATTGCCGATTACCTGAGACGCCACGGTTTCAGCTCAGTCGCTGAACTGACGGGAACCCTGAATCTCAACCCACCGGAACACGCCAGGTATAACCGGTAATTTTTTATAGTTGCTTTCGGGTCCATTGGCCTTTGGCTGTATGGATCCTAATAA
>Ga0255045_10000289_pt1 | contig 11074 bp, 7 predicted proteins | sample BC1_12_23_MG_FD_183652 | JGI IMG/M metagenome (GOLD analysis project Ga0255045, IMG submission 183652) | Seawater microbial communities from Strait of Georgia, British Columbia, Canada - BC1_12_23 | ecosystem: Environmental > Aquatic > Marine > Strait | place: Canada: British Columbia...
GGAAACCTGTGGAACAGTCACTGTTGAACTTGATCGATTGCAAAATTGCACGCCTCAATTTCACATTAATAACTTTAAATAATCATTGTTAATACATATAGTTATAATCTATATTTAATGTAATACCTATATCAGAACTGATCAGTAGTTTATCCTGTACATTACTCGCTGATTACGATCTGTTTTCAGCCGAGATAAGATTTTTAAATTATGATCTCCCAAGACTGATACCTGTTTAATAATAGCCTGTAGCCTTACTCGGCATCCTCATCCTTAACCTCACCCCAATGTAACACATTGTTTAATATGGACCACCTGGGTTTTTTGGGCACCGCATTTTTTCCTTGAATCCAGTAGTCGTACCTTTGCTCGATGTTTCCTGAAGTACGCTGCAATTCCAGCCAGCCGTTTAGAAAGCTGAGAAGATCAAGATTGTTTTTCGCCACGACGTAAGATGCCGGAAACGATTGGATCTCGTCACGCCGATAAAGTGTGGTGTATTCCGGTTCCAGCAGAGTCCAGGCCTTGCCGGCTTCCAGGCTGATCAACAGTGCATCGTAGTTTTCGCCTTGATCATCGAAGAAATCCCTGTCTGATTTTATGGGCATAAAACGTATATTCGGATATTTCTTCTCCATTATCGGAATGATGCGGTAGCTTCCGACCGCCGCAACCTGAAGGATGCCTGCCTTGTGGATAAGTTCATTGGTCTCGAATTCATCGGCGCGGTAATCTTTGACCACAAGCGAGTAATGAAGATCCAGCACCGGCGTTGTGAAGTTGACAAGTTCCAGTCGCCGGGTCGTCATCTGCATTCCAGACACAGCCACATCATATCGACCCCGGCCCAACTCATCGACCACATCGTCCAGGGTATACGGCACAAACTCGATCTTGGTTTCCAATTCCTTTGCGAGCACCTGCATTAAATCGATGTCAAATCCAACCAGATCGTTTTTGGAGTTGAAATAGGAAAAGGGGATCTGGCTGGGGTTGTAGCCCACGCGAAGAACACCGCTCTTGCGAATCTCGGCAATAGATCGGGGTTTGCGGGTTTCACTGGTCGAGTGCCCCCGGATTTCCAACGCTGCCGGGGGAAGTTCGTTGGTAACGCTCATATTTCGCACTACATCATCCATGACATACTCGCTACTGATCATAGAGCTAAGCAGCAGCTGGGTGCCAATGATGGTTGCACCGAATATCATAGTTGCCCCCGTACCGTATACCATCAGGCGGCTCATGCTGATCTTGGCCAGCCCGGTCAACATTGCGGTTCCGCCTACCGCCAGAATAAAAATATTCATAGCGGCCAGCAGTGACGTAAAACGGCTGGTCAAGAGGCTGGAAACCATGTAGAGCTGGAAAAGATCGCCGGGAAGCTGCAGCGAATCGAGCAACATGGGGACGGTCAAATAGACGCTGCCGAAGAGACTGATCAGGCCGTTAACGGCCATTGGCAGATATTCGATGAAACTCAATTCTGAGCCGGAGAACCAGGCGGCGAACAGGACAAATATGATGGTCAGCAGTTTACCCAGATTGGGGAAGCTGAATACGACCGGAATGATAATTTCCACGTAGGCATCGGTTTCTTCGTTCGACAAGTTGTATTTTTTGTAAAGATCCTTGGTACGCTGGATCAGGATGGGCAGCACGATAAAAATATTGCCTGCGGCAAACGCGGTAATGATTGCATCCTTTGCAATGCCCGCGACGTCTTTGTACTTGAAGGGTGTAAACATCACAATAATAACCGGCAATACACAGTACGCCAGCAGGAAGGTCATGATGATATGTGCCGCAAAATAGACCTGCAGACGCTCGAATTCCGCCACCTCCATGGTACCGGCGGTGGCTGCGGTCATGGAGAAAATACCGATCGGCATCAACTTTACGATATATCCCGTTACCGTATTGAAAGCCTCGCCAAGGGTGGTCAACTGATCCATCAGCGCCTTCTTCTCCTTGATTCCGATCAAAGCGATACCGGTGGCAACACAAAATACAACGATCGCCGGTATGTAGCTGTTGGAGAGTGAGAAGAACGGGTTCGAGGGGATATAGAGATCGATGAGATTAATCGGGTCGGGCTTTTCCAGCAGGGCAGTGCTGAAAAATGAAGCGGACTCCCAAGTGGGGAAGATAAACTGAATCAAGTAGATTGCCAGTAGTCCCACGACCCAGAAAACCAGCATCAGCTTACCGACCTGAACACCCAGTGATCTAGCCTGCTGGTAGGACATCTTGCCCAGGCTGGTCATCAGCGAGACTATAATATAGGGAATGATGGTCATCTGCAGAAGCTTGATGAAGGCGTTGCCTATACCTTCCATCCAGGCGACTTTTTCACCGAAGAACAGGCCGGTGACTATGCCCAGGGCAAAACAAATGAGCACTATTGTGGAGAGGCTCATCCTGGATACTGCTTTGATCATGTGGCGTGGTTCCTAACGATTGAGGGAATGTTGATCCAGACACCGCTGGTAGCACTGCAGATAACGGTCGATCTGTCGGTCCCAGAGAAAGTGTTCGATAGCTCTTCTGCGGCCATTTTCTCCCAAATCATCCTGTAATTTCTGATCGCTGCAAACAGCCACCAGATAGTTGGCGAGGGCATGGTGGTCATCCGGATCGGCGGTATAGCCTGTCTCGCCATGCGCCACGACCTCGGGGATTCCGTCGCGATTACTGGTGACAGTAGGCACCCCTGAAGCCATTGCCTCCAGCGCCGCCATACCGAAAGAATCGATGTAACTGGGTTGAAGAAGGCAGTCCGCGTTCGGAACGAGAGTCTCGACATGGTTCATTTTGCCCATAAACTTCACCCGATCCCATATTCCCAGTTCATGGCACAGGCTTTTTACCTCATCCATATCCGGGCCGTCACCTATCAGCACCAGTCGAGCCTTTACTTTTGCGGCGGCGATAGCAAAGATTTTAACCACGCCTTTGGTATTTTTGGGTTTACGAAAGTTGGAAACATGCATGATGATCTTTTCATCATCCGGCGCGAGGGTGCGACGGGTTTCCAGCGCGGCCATTTCAGGCTTGAAAGACTCAGGATCGATGAAGTTGTGGATGACCTCGATTTCGCGCTCCAAACCGAATCCATCCCAGATGTTTTGTCGCTGGTAACGGGAAACCGTGGTGACCACGTCACTCTGGTTGATACTAAACCGGTTCAACGGAAAGAGTGGCTTGTCCTGGCCAAGAAGTGTTGAGTCCGTACCGTGAATCGTGGTGATAGTGCGGAAATCTTTACCGCTGATCTCTCTGGCTAGATGTACGCAAAGCGAGTGTGGAATCGAGTAGTGGGCGTGCATTATCGCCAGGTCGTGCCTTTCGGCCACTTCGACGATCTTGGCGGTAAGCGAAAAAGTATAGAGTCTATCGTCAAACAGTGGATAGTATACCGGTTCCACCGGGTGAAAATAGATATTGGGCTCCCGGCCGGATAGTTTGAACGGCATGGCGCGGGATATGAAATGCACCTCATGGCCTTTCTGGGCCAGGCCTATGCCCAACTGAGTGGCCACCAACCCAGAGCCGCCGATCGAAGGGTGACATATGATGCCTATTTTCATTTGGTGCTCATGCTTTATTCACCAAAGCGATAGTGGCCCATGGAGCGAGAGAGGGTTAATCATGGTTGGTCGAAGATCAGCGGACCGCATGTGGTACTTGACGTCATCAAGCCGGGCCTGAATCCGAGGCCTTGAAGAATATCGACGGCATAAACGGTTTTCTAATTAGATTATCGAGTATCTCCCAGTCATCAGGTAGCCGTCAACCGACCCTTCGCAGCGGTACCAGCTTGGATCCCTGCCTCCCGAACCGGGAAACCACTCATAGATCTATTTTTGAGTCGACAGGAACCTGTTGCAGCGCACAAAATTAAAGTCTGCATTCTGGGAGGGGCCCAATGGCAGGATTGGTGACGGGGTGCACTGGTGGCAGACTCTCGCTGTAGGTTGCTGTTCGGCCAAAAGCCATCATGCATATTCCGGCTATAAGCTCTTGATATTCTATTGAGTACCCAATATAGTTCCGCTATTGCAGAATGCTAGTGATATTTCGGCGGCCGGCCTATTTCAGTTCGTGATAGATTCTTCCGTAAATCCTCAGATTTAAATTTCTGCATATTTGTAAGTTCAACTTCATCAACAGGTAACAAAAATGGCTACAGGTACAGTTAAGTGGTTCAGCGACCAGAAAGGCTTCGGCTTCATCACCCCTTCCGACGGCTCCAAAGACGTCTTTGTTCACCACAGTGCAATTCAGGGCAGCGGATTCAAGTCGTTGGCTGAAGGACAAACCGTATCTTTCGATGTGGAGCAAGGCCAGAAGGGTCCAAGTGCGACCAACGTCGTACCGCAGTAAATTGCGGGTTGCGAGTGCCAGCCACTTACATTAAAAAGGCCTGAACCCACGGTGGGTAGTTTCGTCTCTGCTCTGGCAACAACGGATGTTCGAGAGCAGCCGGAACGTGATTCCAAAGGTCTATCAGCAGCAAACTGCAAGTAACTATGAAAGGTGTTGTTTAAGCGCTTTACTCTAATACGGAGCGCAGGGATTGCTGTCGTATACGGGAGAGTTGTCATTGCTCGCGCTCACTGTAGTGCCGCCGGCATTATTGGGAGTAGGTGACAGTGACTAGGAGGCTGTCCGAGAATAGATGGCCTACTGCGGAAAAGCCATTTCGGCCAGATTTTCCGATTGAAATCGTTAAATATGTCCAATATTCGCCTCGTTCAATCGAAAAATCTGACTCAAAATGGCTTCCCCTCGCCACGGCCCCTATTCTCGGACAGCCTCCTAGAGTCCTGGAGCGTTTTTGACTACCTGAAACGCAACTGATTCGAATGTGATCTGGACTCCATGAATCTACAGAAATCAAAACAGGCGATTGTCAACGGTATCTATGCCGCAGTGGCTTGGTTGATTCTCGATTTTGGACTTCTTTTCCAAGTGCATGGGGGGCAAACACTTTCCATCCTCGCATCCCGGCCAGAAATGGTAGCAGGTGCGATTATCGCTATCGCCTGCATAGCAGGATTGTTCTATAAATCCCGCTTGGCGGCCTTAGTTCTTTTTCTGCTATTCGTTTTGCCCCTGATATTACGTACAGTTCAGGGAGTGTTCCCCTCCACTATGTTTTTACTGTTCTCTCTTGTACTTCTCTATTTCTTCCTCGGCGCCGTTTTGGGCGCCTTCCGTTACCATCACCTGATAACACTGGATCAGCAACTGGATCCCGGTCCAGATTGATACTTCATGTATTCGAATGTCCTCTTGGGGTGATGTTTGCCGACCGCCTAGAGTTTTCTCCACAGACCTGAATGAGACGGTGTTCCGAAGATATCCGTGCTCGGATAGTTTTTCTCACGCAGAGTAATCAACTTTCCTTCGAGCTTTTTCAATCGATTTGCCAGTGCGTGATGCAGATCTCTGAACGGGTATCCCCCCGCTGAGCAGGCAGCCAGCCCCGCGACATACTCGCGCTGATGGTTATGAGCCAGTCTCAGAAAAAACTCGTGTGAGGTAAATCGAATATCCATGGCCTTTATGGCATCTTCGAAATACTGCTCGAGAGCGTCAATTGCGATATTTTCATCTGTCATCGGAAATTATCCTGTGATTACCAAGTAAGTAATTTTTTATAGAATATAGAATAGAGATGCTATTTACATTAGCATTTTTCAAAAGTCATCGTCACTAAATAACTTTATAAAAATAGAGCTTTGACTATTTTATAAAACACCCTATGGTTTTGGTAGGATTTATTAACGAAAAAACTGGCAGGATGATGTATTTCGGTGCATAAGTCGCTACACGGCCATTTTTCCTGTTTCCGTTGTTGACCGCCTGTTTGGAGACAGTTTGGAACTACTGGCGAATACCCTCCACGTCCAGAATCATTTCCAGCTGTCCCGAAGCCGGCCCCAGATCCCTTTTAATATTCCACTCTTTTAGGGTCAGCGTGGTTCTACCCTCAAAGCCACGACGATAACCGCCCCAGGGGTCCTTGCCGGCACCCACGTGCGTGACATCGATGATGATGGGTTTGGTTACGCCGTTCAACGTAAGCTTACCCTTCAGCAGTGCCTTTCCGTTGCCCTGTTCCTGAAAGCTGATGCTGACGAAACTCGCTTTCGGATACTTGGCTACCTGCAGGAAGTCTGCACTGCGAAGGTGCTTGTCTCTTTCGGCATGGTTGGTATAGACGCTGCTCGTGTTTATTTCCACAGATACCTTTGATGCAGAAGGATTGTTCTCGTCGTAACTGAAACTTCCGGTAAAGCTTTTGAAACTGCCGTACAACCAGCTGTAACCCAAGTGAGAAATCTTGAACTTGATAGATGCATGCGCACCCTTGGTATCGATCACGTAATCAGCAGCGGGAACCGGAATGGCCGCAATCAGAACCAGTGCTGTGAACGCGGTTATTATGGTTATTCTGAACATGATTACTCCTCGTTTGGTTTTTTCTCGTTGGGCTTGGTTACACGAAGCATGCGTTTCAGGGTTTCGTCCCTGTCGATAATATGGTGTTTCAGGGTACTGATCGTGTGCAGTGCGACCAAGGCCATGAGTATCAGTGCCAGGTACCAGTGTACGGCTCCCGCAATATCCTCTTGCCGCTCAATACCGATGGGGTAGGCGGGCACCTCGAACCAGTTGAATACTTCGACGGCTCGCCCATCGGAGGTGGAGATGAAATATCCACTGACTATGATGGAGAAAAGCATCAGGTAGAGCAGCAAGTGTATGTTATGGGCAAGCTTTTTCTCCCAGGGAGCATGACTGATCAAAGCTTCCGGATTGGTGTTGAACAGGCGCCAAGCCAGCCGAAGCAGCAAGACGCAGGCCAGGATGATGCCGACGCTCTTATGGATTAATGGTGCCCGATTGTACCAGGCATGGTAATAGTCTAGTCCAGTCATCCAGATTCCAAGCGTAAACAGGCCGAAAACCGTTAAGGCGACCAGCCAGTGAAGGAGAATGCTCAACACTCCCCAGCTCTGCTCATTGTTTCCAATCTGCATCTCACCCCCTGCTCAGATAGTGATTGAAAGGCCAGGCTCGTAAACCCCCGGCATCCACACCCCAACCCCTGTAGTAGATCCATTTCTGCCTTTTATACCCCCCATCACGCTAATTAGGGTCCCGATGCTGAACGAGATCAGAATCTGGTTATTGCGCTACTCCTTATGATTATTAAGCATATAGAATAAGGAATCAGGTGATAAGCTACCTGTTTTGGAAAAGAGAGAGCTGTTCCCCTTTGAGGATAAAAAAATGCATGGAATAAGTTTCTTCGAAAACCTGTCCATCCAGAGAAAAATCGGCTTGGGATTTGGGCTCACGAGCCTGCTGTTCATTATCGTGGTCGGGCAGTATCACATAACCCTTTACCGCACGTTGAACAGTTTTGAGCAACTGCAGTCGGTTCATGTGGCGCAAAAGATTCATTCCCTCAATATCCATCGTTACATGCTGGAGGCCCGCCGCAGTGAAAAGGATTTCCTGGCTCGCAAAGGGCCAGAGTATGTGGAACGGGTCAACAAGTACGTGGGCCTTGTTTTAGAGGAGGCAAGGGCATTACAGGCTATCGAAAATCAGAACGATTCGCCCGCCGTGGCGGAACGTATCCGCGAGCGTATGGGAACCTACCATGAGGCCTTTCAGGACATCGTCGAGGCTTGGGAAATCAAGGGGTTGAACTATCAATCGGGCCTGCAGGGGCATTTTCGTGAAACCATCCATCAGGTGGAGTCGAAGGCCGAAAGTTTCAGGACCGGAGCACTTTACCTCACATTGCTTCAGATTCGACGGGGGGAAAAAGACCTCGGTCTGCGCCATGCCGACAAATATGCCGTACGTGTCCGCGACCTGGGAAACCGCTTCAAGGAGCAGGTGGCCACCTCTGCCTTGGATGCACAAAGTAAAGTCACACTTTCCGGTGCCATGGATGATTACCTTGCGGCATTCGACCAGTATGCCGCCCGGGTGATGCTGGACAATGATGTAGCCGGCGGCAAGGGTGAGTTCCGGGATGTCGCCCACCGCTTGGAGGATCTGTTGCGTCATCATTATGTGCCGGATCTGGAAGAAGATATCCTGATGCTTCGCCGCCATGAAAAGGACTATTTGCTGCGTGGTGACAAGGGCTATGTGGAACAAGCCCGGTCGTCTATCCAGGACATCCTCAATAACATTTCCAACTCAGAAATCCCCGACGCGGAAAAGGATGGATTGAGAGACCAGGTCCATGAGTATGAAAAGGATTTTCTCGCCCTGGTGGATCAGAATGATCGGATTATTGCGCTGACCGCCCAGATGCGAAACGCGGTGCACCAGATCGAGCCTCTGGTGACATCCAATGTGAAAGAGGCGACTGCTCGCATGGTGCAAACCGGGACGGCAACCCAGGAACACTCCGAGAAAATGGCCGTCGTGGCATTGTCTTTGTCCATCGCGGCAGTCCTGCTGGCGATATACTTCTCCGTACTGATAGCCCGCAGAATCACCCGGCCCGTACTGACGCTTGTCGGCCTGGCGGAACTCGTTGCCGGGAGCGGGGATGATTCGGGGGCGAAAGGGACAAAAGACGAAATCGCTATCCTGGCCGCGGCCATGGGGCGGATGGCCGGCCATCATCGGCAAATGTTATCGTACCTTGATGGACAGAAAGACGGATTGGAAAAGGTTTCCAGCGATCTCGAAGCCCTGGAAAGTTCTCTGACGGACTTGGCTGCTGAGCCCATGGTGGCGCAGACAATCAGGGACAAAACAGGGAAAGATGTCCTGGACCTCAGCATCAGGCTGAAACAACTGGGGGAGGAGATGGCCGAGATCTCTGATGGGCTGCGGAAGCTGTTGAATCGCGAAGAGGTATGGTGAACTATTAATGCGGCGTCCATCCATCGGATAGACTTTCAGGTGAAGCCATTATTTCCGCAATATGCGATAAATTTCCGGTAGTGGCCTTTTCTTCTTCTTTTTATCTTCTGGGGAAAAACTGCCTGCGAACGAAGTACAAAATTCCGAAATGATCCGGGCGTCGAATTGATTCCGCTTATCGGGGGACTTCAGGACCTGGTAAGCCGCCACCAGTTCCTGAAATCTTGCTTTGGCCTCTGGCGATGAATTCCGATCGGGATGGCAATCCAGTGCCTGTTTGCGAAAAGCCACCGTAATAACCTTCTGGGATGCACCCTGTGATACGCCGAGGATCGCGTAATAGTCCTTCAGCGGATTACGATGTTTTTTCTTCCACTTCCACATTTTTCCTGCCCATGGTGGTTGATGATGAAGACAACTCACCGAACCTCAAAATGCAAAAGACATTGGACTGGTCCCCATCCCCCCGGAAGGGGGATGGGGGTAAAGCTCAGTCCACCATAATCATGGCGGTTTTCCCTTCCTCACGGGTTACCAGCCTGGCTATGCGCTTGGTATGCTCATATATCCGCTTCAGATTCTCCATAATATCCGACTGCAGGGTATAGGCAGCTATCTCCTGTGGGGTGTGCTCTTTGGTCAGGAACTGCACTTGGCGCCCATCGAGCAGCTCACTCATACCGCCGACAATCTCTTCGTCTACATCCAGGGCCATCTTGGCTGCTTCGAGACGGTCGTGCTCAACACCCACCAGGGCCGACTTGAATGCGTCCAGAACCAGCTTGTGGTACTTATTCAGAGCTTCCAGTTCTTCTTCACTGAAGGTAATTTTGTTCTTTTGACAGGTTTCAGCCAGATGAAACATGTGGAGCTCGATGATATCGCCGATGTTCTCTATTTCTGTGTTGGTTGTGGCCAGCGCCATGGTCTCTTCGGCGTTCTTCTGCGACAGATCCTCCCGGCCGATCAGGCTGAGATAACGCCCAATATACCCGTAGAGTGAATCCACCTGTTCATCCATTCTCTTGATCTCCTCCATCTTATCGACATGGCCGGTGAAGACCACCGAGGGGATTCTTCCGATCATGGTAATGGCCACTTCACCCATTCGAAGTATTTCGCGGCGCGTCATGCTCAGGGCCACCGCGGGTGTGGAAACCAGATTTTCATCCAGGTACTTGGGCTTGAACTCGGCCACCGCGGCCTCTTCCGGCGAAAGCGGTTTCAATGGCACGATCTTGTTCACCAGGGCTGCTATCTGAACGGTAAACGGGATAAAGAGTATCGTGTTGACGATGTTGAACACCGTGTGGGCATTGGCGATCTGTCGCGGGGCCTCGGAAGCCATTCTTTCCTGGCCTGTCAAGCCCGTGGCGGCAGCCGGTGACAGCCAGGTGACGAATTCCGCCAGGTAAGGGATGAACGCCACCCAGATCAGTACACCCCCGATGTTGAACAGCAAATGGGCCACGGCGGCCTGAACGGCCTGCCGGGGTTTGCCGAGACAGGCCAGCATGGCGGTGACGCAGGTGCCGACATTGGCGCCGAATGCCAGGGCAATGCCTGCCGGCAGCGAGACCAGACCCTCCGTCGCCATGACAATAACGATACCTGTGGTGGCGGAAGACGATTGGATGAGGCCTGTGAATGCGGCCGCGATCAGGATGCCGATCAGCGGATTTTCCATCTGGGTCATGAGATCAAGGAAAGGCTGGAAGCTGCGCAGCGGCTTCATGGCGCCGCTCATCACGCCCATGCCGAAGAAAACCAGACCAAGCCCCAGCAGCATGGCGCCCCAGTGTTTGATGGCCGGCTTCTTGGAGATCATCATCATGCCGAAGCCCACCGTCACCATCAGGAGGGCATATTTGGTGACCTTGAAGGCCACGATCTGGGCGGTGATGGTGGTGCCGATGTTGGCGCCGAAGATCACGCCGAGAGACTGGGAGAGGTTCATCAGACCGGCGGTTACGAAGCCGACCACGATGACCGTGGTTACCGACGAGGATTGCACGACCGCGGTCACCCCGGCGCCGGTCACCACACCTGCAAACCGATTGGTGGTGAGCTTTTCCAGGATGGTCTTCATCCGGTCCCCGGCCACTGCCTTCAGGGACTCGGTCATCAGTTCCATGCCATAGAGAAATATGGCCAGGCCGCCGAACAG
>Ga0255045_10000292_pt1 | contig 11051 bp, 8 predicted proteins | sample BC1_12_23_MG_FD_183652 | JGI IMG/M metagenome (GOLD analysis project Ga0255045, IMG submission 183652) | Seawater microbial communities from Strait of Georgia, British Columbia, Canada - BC1_12_23 | ecosystem: Environmental > Aquatic > Marine > Strait | place: Canada: British Columbia...
GGATACATCGTACAATGACCAAACCGCTCACCGACCAAATAATCAGGAAAGTCAATAAAGACATATCTGCTGCAGGAATATGCTGTAAAATGAGATCGTGCAAGTATGCACCTTTTCTTTCTTCGATATAAGCAAAAAACGAGGGGAGTGACAGAACGACGATGACCAGAATGATAACAGTAGTGATGATTTTCCTACGAAACGTTTTATTCGTAGAAAAAATATCCTGCCATTCTGCGATCACACCCGTAAAACCTGTTATCTCCTTCTGCATGCCGCAAATATAAAAGCAATGCAACGGATTTACGCCCGACTTTTCTTTCAGCGGTAAGCTTAGTAATGCCAGCGTACGAAAGCTTCCATCGCTGCGTATTTGGTCATTCCCAAAGCTGCATATAAATTGGCTGTATTAGCATTCCGGTCTTCAGCTCTTTGCCAGAATTCCCGGCTATCACTGCCCTGGAAGGGTACCATATCTTTCTGTGACTGATGGATGAAAATGCCGAATCTCTTTTTCATCACCTGATCAGGACTCATCGGTATGGCCATTTCAATTTCCGCAATATCCCATTCCTGCCATGCGCCTTTGTATAACCATACCCAACAATCTTTGATCCAAGGTTCTCCAGCTTCTTTTAATCTGCGTAAACTTTCAAAAATGATATCAAGGCAAACCTTATGTGTGCCATGTGGATCAGCAAGATCACCTGCGCAGTAGATTTGTTGTGGTTGAATTTTCTTGAGGAGCTCCATCGTAATTTGAATGTCAGCTTCTCCCATCGGATTCTTTTCTACGGTTCCCGTTTCATAAAAAGGCAGGTTCATAAAGTGACAACGATCATCTGTCAACCCAACATATCGGCAGGTGGCTTTGGCTTCACAGCGTCGAATCAATCCTTTAATAGCGCGTATTTCAGCAGTATCTCGTTGGTTCTTTTGTTTGGATGCAATGAAACTTCTCGCTGCTTGCAAAATATCCTGACTTTTTTGGTTATCAATACCAAACATGTCTTCAAATCCAACAGCAAAATCGATAAAACGGGTAACAAACTCATCCGCTACAGCAATATTACCACTGGTTTGATAAGCCACATGTACTTCATGCCCCTGATCATGCAAACGCATAAATGTTCCACCCATACTGATAATATCATCATCTGGGTGAGGAGAGAAGATCAAACATTTTTTAGGGTAAGGTGTGCTTCTTTCCGGATGTGCAGGAATCACTGCATTGGCTTTTCCACCCGGCCATCCGGTTAAGCTATCACGCAACATGTAAAACACCTGCAGATTTACTTCATAAGCTTCTCCTTTCTCAACGATAAGATCAGATAAACCATTTTCATTGTAATCATGCTCTGTGAGACTGAGTACAGATTTATTGAGTTTCAATGCCAGATGAATCACCGCTCTTTTGATCATTTTGGGTGTCCATTCACATTCACCGGTAAGCCACGGAGACTTAATTCTAGTTAACTCTGTAGATGCAGCTTCATCGATAACGAACGTGCAATCCGGATGCTGTTGCAGAATACTTGCCGGTACTTGTTCTGTAACATCACCTTCCACAGAACGGGCAATGATCTTTCCTTTCATGCCCCATCCCATCAACAAAATTCTTTTCGCTTTGAGGATGGTGCTAATGCCCATGGTGACTGCTAGTCGGGGCACTTTAGAAATATTCTGAAACTCGTACGCATTGGCAATACGCGTACTGTTATCTAAATTAACCAGTCTTGTTTTTGAAAAAATACTGGACCCCGGTTCATTAAAACCAATATGTCCATTGTTACCAATTCCCAGTATTTGCAGATCAATACCACCTGCATCTTCAATCATTTGGTCATACTCCGCACAATATTTTTTGATCTCTTCTTTTGGCCATAATCCGTTCGGTAGGTGAATATTTTCCGGAGCAATATCAACATGGCTGAACAGGTGTCTGTGCATGAAACTCCAATAACTTTGAAAAGCGTCTTTTTCGATTGGATAGTATTCATCCAAATTGAATGTAATCACATTCGCAAAACTTAACCCATCTTGTTTGTGCATCCTTACCAGTTCTGCATACAGGCTAATAGGAGTAGAACCGGTAGCCAATCCTAATACACATTTCTGTCCGGCTTGCTGTTTTTCACGAATCAGTCGGGCAATTTCTGTAGCTACATACTTAGAACCTTCCTTCGAACTAGTGTGGATTTTGACAGGTATTTTTTCAAAAGAATCAACCATGGCTGACATAAAATTTGAGTTAGACGAAAATACACCGATAATTCTAAAAACGCAAAAACCTGCATATTTTTAGCGTTATTATTTAGTTATATGCTCATTGTAGAGCCATTTTGTGCAATTATCGGATCTTTTCTGATGAGTAATTGATGATAGCTAATTATTTTAAAATAGGTAAAATGATTTTTGAATCGTTATGATAGATCCGTATGGTTGCCTTTTTAAAATCACTGTCCTTGGCCTGGTAGATGTCCATGAATTGTTGTGGATTTCGATCTACCAAAGGGAACCAACTGCTTTGGACTTGAATCATCAGGCGATGTCCTTTTTTGAATGTGTGTGCCACGTCCGGTAATTCATATTTTACACGGGTGGGTTTATTGGGAACAAATGGTTCTGGTTTTTCAAAACTGTTCCTGAATTTGCCTCGCATCACTTCACCTCTGACCAGCATTTGGTATCCATTCATGACATATCCATTGTCTTTTTCATAAGTGAAATTGTCGGGAAACACGTCAATGAGTTTTACCACAAAATCCGCATCAGTACCAGTAATAGCCACCATCAGATCTGCTGTTATCGGACCTGCCAGTGTGAGATCATTTTCAAGTGGTTCAGTTTGAAACACCAATACATCAGGTCTTCTGGCTGCAAAACGCTGATCATCCGTCATGTATTCACGTGTCCTGCCAAAGTGAATATCTTCTGTATAGGGAACAGGCTTTGCAGGATCACTGGTATATTCTTCCCAGCTGCTTAACGGAGCAATCAAAGGAACAATTTTCGATAAATATCCTCCTTTGCGTAAGGCATAACTTTCATATTTAACTTCATCTACAGGCCATTTAGGTAAGTGTTTCCACTCATTAGCACCGGAGAAAAAAATGGTGGCTTCCTGTAATTGATCGATGTTTCCTTTTTGTTTCAAATAGTAGTTAAAGAAAGGAAGCTCAACATTCTTACCATACCATTCTGTTGTATTACTTCCCCATTGAACATTCCCCAAAAAAGAGCCGTCAGATCTTGCCCATTGTCCGTGGTACCAAGGCCCCATCACAATTTTATTGTTATTCTTGGTCTTCTTTTCAATGGCTTTATACAGATTCCATGCACCATAACAGTCTTCTGCATCGTATAATCCTCCCACCACCAATGTGGCGATATTGGGCGAAATGAGTTGCACATTTGCACGTGCATCCCTGGCTTTCCACCAGGCATCATAATTCGGATGACTCATCAGGTCTTTCCAGAATTTGATACTGTCGCCCATCAATTTGGTGAAATTGGTGAGTGCACCTGTTCTTAAATAGAAAGCATAATTGTCTTTGGTAGGAAAATCAAATCCTTTTGCCCCAATAGTAGTGGGTGTAGGTCTGGGTTTACCAAATCCTGAATAAAAGGCAAATCCATCCATCAACATAAAAGCACCATTGTGGTGAAAATCATCACCCAAAAACCATTCTGTTACGGGAGCTTGCGGACTAACCGCTTTCAATGCGGGGTGATTACTCAGCGCTGCCATCGTGGAATAGAAACCCGGATAGGATATACCAAATACACCCACATTGCCATTGTTGTTTTGCAGATTTTTCACCAACCAATCAATGGTATCGTAAGTATCACTGGCTTCGTCTGTTTCAGTACCTTTTTTATTGGGATTGTATGGACGAATATCTTCAAATATCCCCCCACTCATCCACCTTCCCCTTACATCTTGTTGTACATAGATGTAGTTTTCTTTCATGAAGTAAGTTCGTGGACTATTCCAGAATGCTGAAAATTTATCTTCTCCGTATGGGGCGCAGGAATAGGGTGTTCTCGTTAACAGAATTGGATGTTTTTCTGAAAGATCTTTGGGCATATAAACGGTGGTGAACAACTTAATACCATCACGCATGGTGATATAGATTTCCTTTTTGGTATAGTTGTTCACGATCCATGTAGAATCGTTTTGTTGTGCAAAGCCTACAACGGGGATCCATATCAATAATAGTATAAGTATTTTCTTCATGGCAGCAGTGAATATTTTATAACCTACAATATAAAAAAAGATTCCCGTTGAGGAATCTTTTCACTGTAAATAAAATGATTTGAAATAGGTTATACCACTTTGGTCAACTTAATGACATTGGTAGGAAGATGCTGCTCAACAGGTGTACTTCCGGTATTCACTATAAAATCTCCAGGTCGTAAAAAACCTCTCTCTTTCAAAATATTGATCTGGTCAAAGATGATATCATCTAAGCTGTCTTCTTCCGCATAATAAAAAGCACGAACACCCCAGCTCAGACTCAATTGATTCACCAATGATTTTTCTTTGGTGAAGATATAGAGTGGGGAAGAAGGACGATAGCTGCTGAGCATAAATGCAGTATAACCACTTTGGGTCATGCCTACCAATGCTTGAGCAGATACATCTTCTGATATTTTACATGCGTTATAGCATATCGCATCACTGTGAAAAGAAGGAGAGTGTGGTTGCGGTTTCAAGTCTTCTGAACGATTGTAACGGTATTCTTTTTTCTCTACTTCCAGAATGATTTTACGCATGGTCTCCACCACCAATGCCGGGTGATTACCTGCTGCAGTTTCACCGCTGAGCATCACTGCATCTGCGCCTTCCAAAACAGCATTTGCTACATCGGTGATTTCACTTCTATTCGGTTTTACTCTGTCGATCATGCTTTCCATCATCTGTGTAGCCACAATTACCGGCTTAGCTCTGTGAATACACTTACGAATCAGTTCTTTCTGTATCAAAGGAATTTGTTCAACCGGAAGTTCTACACCCAAATCACCACGTGCTACCATGATGCCATCACTTTCAATAATGATATCGCGAATGTTCACCAATGCTTCCGGTTTTTCAATCTTGGCAATGATCTTGGTCTTGCTTTTCTTCTCCGTCAACTTACTTCTTAAGATCACAATATCTTTTACACTACGTACAAAACTCAGTGCTACCCAGTCTAATTGTTGTTCGATGATGAAATCAAGATCAATGAGGTCTTTTTCTGTCAATGCAGGTAAAGAGATTTTGGTATCGGGTAGGTTGATTCCTTTTTTGGAAGAGAGAATACCGCCTAAAGTCACTACTACTTTTACATCTCCATTTTTCTCAATATTCACAACTTTTACTTCCAATTTCCCATCATCAATCAAAATGATGTTTCCAACAGTTACGTCACCTGCAAGATTGGGGTATGAAACGTAAATTTTCTCGAGGTTCCCAATACATTTCTCATTGGTAAAAGTGAGAATATCGCCCACTTTTACTTCGAGTGCATTGTTCTCTATTTCACCTACACGGAGTTTCGGACCTTGCAGATCACCTAAAATAGAGATATTGTAAGGTTGGGTTTTATTGATGTTACGAATGTGTTCAATGATTCTTTGTTTGTCTTCATGACTACCATGAGAGAAGTTCAAACGAAAAACATTGACACCGGCTTTGACCAGTTCCAATAACTGTTCATAGCTGTCGCAGGCCGGACCAACAGTCGCCACGATCTTGGTCTTGTGGTTCACGTGAGCGAGACCGGCTTCTTTGTCCATGTTTTTGTGGAGGTACTTTTCGAGATTCTTTGACATCTGTTTGACTGTGTTTTGAGTTTAAGATCTGTACACATCCGCAAGTATAGGGCTACTTGTTAACTGGCTAGTATCTTGACGATCTTTAACCAGTCTTCGGATATTTTTTGCTTTGCTTTGATTGCGTTGTCGAGTGGTATATAATTCATTTTATTGTTGAGAATCCCCACCATCACATTGTAACGACCTAAGATCAGACTTTCAACTGCATGATAACCCATTCTGCTGGCGATCAATCTGTCTAAGCAAGTAGGAGAACCGCCGCGTTGAATATGACCCAAAATACAAACACGGGTATCCGCATTGGGTAGTCGCTCCTTAATCACAGCCGCCACTTCATTACCGCCTCCAAAATCATCGCCTTCTGCAACAACGATTAGATTGACAAGTTTTTTTCTTTTCTCTTTTTCTGATAAAGAAGCGATCAATTCGTTGATATCTGTTTTGGTCTCGGGAATCAGAATATTTTCAGCGCCGGTGGCAATACCACTGTGTAAAGCAATATAACCGGCATCTCTACCCATTACTTCCACAATAAAAAGACGATCATGTGCATCAGCAGTATCTCGAATTTTATCGATGGCCTCTACGGCGGTGTTTACGGCTGTATCAAAACCAATGGTAAAATCACTGCCGGCTATGTCTTTGTCGATAGTGCCGGGGAGACCAATACAAGGAATGTCAAATTCATTGCTGAATTTCTGAGCACCTCTGAAGCTGCCATCTCCTCCAATGATCACCAAGCCATCGATCCCTCTTTTTTTCAAGTTCTCATAGGCTTTTTGACGACCTTCTTTCTCAAAGAATTCCTTACTTCTGGCAGTTTTGAGAATGGTTCCACCACGCTGAATGATATTCGCAACAGAGCGTGAGTCCATTTGGAATATATCATCTTCAATCATGCCACTATACCCTCTCATGATACCATATACTTCCATGCCATGATAGATACCCGTTCTTACAACAGCCCTTATTGCAGCGTTCATACCCGGAGAATCGCCCCCCGAAGTCAGAACACCGATCTTGGTTACTTTTTTTTCAGCCATTTTGTTTTAGCAGTTCGACGTTTAGCGTTAGATGTTATTGACATACAATTACATACAAATTGTGTATCAATTACACAGAGTCTCAAAAATAAGCATTTGAGGCTAATTGACCATCCGTATATCTAATTACATTTTAGTAATCTTGTCACATGAAAATCATGATCACCGGTGCCAATGGATTTACGGGTATGCATCTTTGTCTATCCCTTGTTCAGAAAGGGTTTGAGGTACATGCTTTGGGAAGAGGAGAATGCCGATTACCGTCATTGGATAATTTGCTATACCACCCCATTGAACTAACGAGCGTTCGTTCACTTTTGAAGATATTTGAACAAGTTGCGCCCGATGTGGTGATTCATACCGCAGCCATGAGTAAACCGGATATTTGTGAAATGCATCGTGACGAATGCATAAAAAACAATGTAGAAGTAACGCGTTATCTATTAGAAGCAAGTCGCCATTTTCCGGTACACTTTATTCATTTGTCTACAGATTTTATTTTTGGTGAGAATGGCCCGCATCGGGAAGACGACACAGCTTCACCTTTGAATTTTTATGGAGAAAGTAAATTGATGGCTGAAAAATTGATTCTTCAGTCAGAACTTACGGCTTCTATTGTTCGACCTGTGTTTATTTACGGCTCTCTGTTACCCTTGGGCAGACCTTCTTTTATTCAATGGGTACAACAAAAATTGTTGAATGGAGAAAAAATAAAAATAGTAACCGATCAGCAAAGAACACCTACTTATGTACAAGACCTTTGCGATGCTATCACTACTATTCTTACCTTTAAAAAAACAGGCATATATCATATAGCTGGAAAAGATATTTTATCACCTTATGATATGGCGATAACTGTTGCAAAGGTCTTAGATTTGGATACTGAGCTGATTGAACCGGTAACATCGGATACATTTCCGGAGCCGGTGAGGAGGGCCAAAAGATCTGGGTTATACATTGATAAAGCTATTCGTGAATTAAATTATACGCCACATCGCTTTGAAGATGCGGTTCAATTGAGTTTTAAAAAAGATTTAGCATGAGTAAAAGGAAAATGTTATTGGTGATCTTTCTGTTGGTATTGTTAATGCATTGTCTTAGCATACAAGTAGAAATGACACAGATAAGGAATACTACCAAAATAATATTGGTTCCTTTACTCATGATTCATTTATTGATCAATCGATCACTTCGTGTACTGGGTTATCTACCCTTGATCGCTTTACTGTTCTCTTGGATAGGAGATATCTTATTATTGGGTGATGAGCCTGCCTTTTTCCTTTCGGGTATGATCGCATTTGTAATGACACATGTTTGTTACAGCTTTACGTTTCTCAAGATTAAGCAGGTAACACCTAAAGACCGTTCCTATTTTGTATTTCCGCTTTTGGGGCTATTGTTGTTCGGTTTATTGGTATTTTTTTACTTGAAAGATGACTTAGGAAGCTATTTATTACCGATACTGCTGTATATGGTCTTTATCAGCCTCATGGCATCATTGGCCATTCATACACGTACCAATGTAAAAATTCAAACACTTTCACTTTATACTTTTATACCCGGAGCGCTTTTATTTGTTCTCAGTGATGCGTTGCTTGCCGTGAATATGTTTAAGATGCAACATATCGTTATTGAGGTATTGGTGATGCTAACGTATGGATTGGCACAGTTCTTTATTACCAGAGGTTTTCAAAAAACAGCTGAGTTCTCAGAATAATTTGATCAGAATGGATTAGATTGCTATTATAGCTTTAATCTTGATTTATGGAGTGGATACGGAGAAACATTCTAATTGTATTCTGGGTCATACTTTTTATTCATTGCTTATTTCATGTTTTACATCTTCCATTTGTAGGCATTAGTAAGTTATTACTGATACCGTCATTATTGGTCTATCTGTTTACCAGAAGGAAAGAAGAGGTATTGGTGGGGATTAACTTTTTTTACTTAGTTGCTATCTTATTTGCATTCATCGGTGATATGTTACTTGTCATCATCAATGATCTTCTCTTTTTACCGGGTATGATTTCTTATATCGTGAATCTGTTCTTCTTATGTATCTTCTTTTTGCAATTACAGAAGATATACCTGCGTCAATTGATGAGACCTTTATTGGTTGTATTGGTTCTCAGTGTGATCGGCTATTTTGTGTACGGATTCCTGGGCGAGAAATTGAAACAGTTCCAACTGCCTGTTTTGATCTATATGGTGTTTGTAGCGATTACAGCTGCTTTAGCGATGAATACCACCCAACATCCGCAATTACATAAAACGGGATGGTATTTCTTCATTGGGATACTGGTGTTTATACTATCGAATACCATTTTAGTATTGAATCGCTTTCACTTTTTATACCACAACTTATATGTTGCTGTGATGTTGACGTATGGATCAGCTCAATATTTATTGGCAAGGGGAGTGGCATTGGTTAGTAAAGACATCCAATCATAAAAAATCCCCGCTCGAAATCGAACGGGGACCTGTATTCTTACGCTTTCGCGCTAATTGATTAATAACCCATACCACCCATATCAGGTGCACCTGCATGGCTATGTGGTGCTTCAGGCTTTGGCTTATCTGCGATCACACATTCTGTGGTCAACAGCATCGCTGCAATAGAAGCTGCATTTTCCAATGCTACACGGCTAACCTTTGTTGGATCAATAACACCTGCTTTCAGGAGGTTTTCGAATACTTCAGTGCGAGCATTGAAACCAAAGTCTGCTTTACCTTCTTTGATTTTCTGTACTACGATTGAACCTTCGATACCGCTGTTAGCAACGATCTGACGCAGTGGCTCTTCAATCGCTCTTTTCACGATCTGGATACCGGTTTGCTCATCTTCGTTAGCGCCTTTCAGTTTTTCCAATGCTTCTACTGAACGGATATAAGCAACACCACCACCTGGAACAATACCTTCTTCCACAGCAGCGCGAGTAGCATGTAATGCATCATCTACACGGTCTTTCTTCTCTTTCATTTCAACTTCAGTAGCAGCACCTACGTACAATACCGCTACACCACCACTCAGTTTTGCCAAACGCTCTTGTAATTTTTCACGATCGTAATCAGAAGTGGTATTCTCAATCTGAGCTTTGATCTGATTTACACGTGCAACGATATCAGCTTTTTTACCTTTTCCACCAACGATGGTTGTGTTGTCTTTATCAATGGTTACAGAAGCTGCCTGACCTAAATAAGAGATGTCAGCATTCTCCAGTTTAAAACCTTGCTCTTCGCTTACTACAGTACCTGCAGTGAGGATAGCAATATCAGTCAACATTTCTTTTCTACGATCGCCGAAACCTGGTGCTTTTACAGCAGCCACTTTCAGGGTGCCACGCAATTTATTAACAACCAGTGTTGCCAGTGCTTCACCTTCTAGGTCTTCAGCAATGATCAACAATGGACGTCCACTTTGAGCTACTTTCTCCAAAATATGGAGGATATCTTTCATAGCGCTGATCTTCTTATCATAGATCAGGATGTATGGATTCTGTAATTCAGCTTCCATCTTCTCGCTATTGGTTACAAAGTATGGAGAGATATAGCCACGATCGAACTGCATACCTTCAACCACATCTACAGTAGTATCTGTACCTTTCGCTTCTTCAACTGTGATCACACCTTCTTTACCTACTTTAGCCATGGCAGTAGCGATCAGTTTTCCGATCTCGCTATCGCTATTTGCGGAAATAGTAGCTACTTGCTCAATCTTCTTGGTGTCGTTACCAACAGCCTGAGATTGTGATTTCAAGTTCTCTACAACTTTTGCAACTGCCTTATCAATGCCACGCTTCAAATCCATTGGATTAGCACCAGCAGCAACGTTTTTCAAACCTTCACCGATAATAGCTTGAGCAAGAACAGTAGCGGTAGTGGTACCATCACCTGCAATATCTGCAGTTTTTGATGCTACTTCTTTTACCATTTGAGCACCCATGTTCTCAATAGCATCTTCCAGTTCAATTTCTTTTGCTACAGTAACACCATCTTTTGTTACAGAAGGGGCACCGAATTTTTTCTCAATTACCACGTTGCGACCTTTGGGTCCGAGGGTAACTTTTACTGCATTTGCAAGGGTATCAACACCCTTCTTCATTTTATTTCTTGCTTCGATGTCGAAGAATATTTGTTTTGCCATGTTTTATAAGAATTTGAAAATTTGAAAATTTGAAAATGGAA
>Ga0255045_10000295_pt1 | contig 11011 bp, 12 predicted proteins | sample BC1_12_23_MG_FD_183652 | JGI IMG/M metagenome (GOLD analysis project Ga0255045, IMG submission 183652) | Seawater microbial communities from Strait of Georgia, British Columbia, Canada - BC1_12_23 | ecosystem: Environmental > Aquatic > Marine > Strait | place: Canada: British Columbia...
GAGCGGATTTCCCTGTCCCTAGACGATGACGGCGACCCTTATCTGGCGCTCTATGATCAAGCCGAGAATGAACGTGCGATACTTGGAACCATGGACTCTATGAAACTAAAGAGAACTGGCACCATCGAAAAAAGATCGGTCTCTTCCCTGGTCTTGCTCGGCAAGGACGGGCAGATCACCTGGAAAACCCCATAAAGAAGGGGGATCACTCCTGTTGTGGTGAACTCTCTGAGACGGCAAGATTCACGACTTCGCCGCCTCTCAACACCTTCATATCCGTAATACCCCCGCGCTTCTGTCCCCCGGTTTTCTCCCCTATCCGGCATGTTTCCCTAAAATCGTCGGAAATAGGTATACCTTGCACTTCGAGTACTATATCACCACCTATGAGAAGCCGCTCTCCAGCAATCTGCACAGGTATCTTGCCGGGTTTTAGGCCCAGTTTTTCTCCGGGTGAGTCGTTTGCCACACGTTGAATCAAGAGCCCTGCTCCCTGGGGTACGTTTAGCGCCCTGGCTAAGGGACCGGAGACCAGATATGCCTCCAGACCAGTCCACACCGAATCTTGATTGAGAAGCAGCTCTTTGGCTGTATTAACGCTGACCGCAAAACCCAAGCCTTCGGATCCGCCGGACTGGGACAAAATATGGCTTACGATGCCGACGACCTTGCCATTCTTGTTGAACATAGGGCCGCCGGAGTTGCCCTTATTAATGGCAGCGTCGGTTTGCAGAAATTCAATCGGCACCAGAGGCTTACAGACAGTTTCAGGCCTTCGTCTGCCACTCATATAGCCAACTGTTAAGGTATGATCAATGCCATAGGGAGCCCCAATGACGAAAATCTCATCTCCGATATGAACATCATCCGAATCGCCCAACTCAGCCGCAACCAGTTTTGCAGGCAGATGATCGAGTTTCAGCAAGGCCACATCCGCTTGGACGGCAGCACCTATGATCTTGGCCTCGGCCATGGTTCCATCCAAAAACCGAACGGCTACCGAGTCCGCCACCTGAACCACATGAGCGGACGTCATGACCAACCCATCTTCCGAAATCACAATGCCGGAACCCAGGCCACCTTTGGTTATGGTGACCGTTTCCCCGGCTTTCAGACTGGAGTATCCATGTTCTTTGGTGAGGATCACTACCACGGCAGGATTGACCCTCTTGAATACTTTGCTTAGCGAACTCGCTCCAACAAAAGAACTGAAGCCGACCAAGCTGGCGACAAGAAACGAAAAAAGAAGCTTACACCGCATGATGTTTCCCTTATCCTCTCCGATTAAATATTAGGTTCATAGTATGAAGCTCTTAATGTAATCATTAGAGAGGAACTTGACAAATAGCTTTACAGTTTTTGCTGCTCAGGCAAGAAAATAGTCGGGGCCGATAGCCGTTTATTACAGGGCAGAGGTTAGCCCGGATGTTTCATGAATTCACGCCCTGGCGTGACTGTGACCGCGGATATGGCCGTCCTTCCGGGCTAGTGGTTTTTCCACAACCTATCAGAAAGCGATTCGTCTCGTGTGACAGGAGGGTGAACGGGAGGTGGGTTATTTTTTCTCGAGAGTAGGGGTGGTTTTTGTTTTGTAGTGTTGCTCAACTATATCCTGCAAACGCCCGCGCTGGTCACTGGAATCTTTCGTAAAACGCAAGCCCATTCCCTTGGGGGTGGTCTCCTGTTCGGAAGCGTGAGGATTCGACCAGACTACCTCGGCAGGAATTTCAAGGGGACGATGATTCGGGGCCATAATGAACACCCGGAGTTTTTCCTCAGGCCTTAACGGTTCTTCGCAACTAATAAAAACCCCTTCGCTACTAATATCCCTGGTCTCTGCCAGAAGAACCCCTTTATCAGTGAGGACCACAACAGGCCATTTTGCTCTGATCCTTGTAGGTGTACGGCGGTCTGCCACCATGGTTGCATCCATTTCCGTAAGCTATTTCGTTTTAATCGCGCCATGATCGGGTGCAACGTTTGTGCCAGGACTGCCGATGGAGATTGTAGGTTGGTCTTGAGTTTAGAGTTTTTCTGCAGTATCGTTTCAGATATGGGCAAACCACGTTGACTGGAATTCAAGGAGGAGCGCATCCATGGAAACCGTAGCTTTTTTCGGATTGGGTCAGATGGGCCAGGGTATGGCCTTGCGTTTGCTCAAGGGTGGATATCATTTAGGTGTCTACAACCGCACTCGCGAAAAAGCGGTGGTGGTGGAAATGAGGCTATCTGTTACCCTACTGAGCGAGTTGTTTATCCCATGATACCTCTTCGAGATACGATCCAATCGAAAAGCTACCCCGTCGTCAATACCGCGCTCATTGCCGCCAACGGGTTCGTATATCTGCTGCAGTTGGCCCAGGGCGACAGGTTGCACCAATTTGTTGTCACCTACGGCCTGGTTCCTGCCCGCTACTCGGTACCGGCAATTGCTACCCAATTCACTTTGGTTGAACAGGCTTTTTCATTCCTGTCCTTCATGTTTCTCCATGGGGGTTTCTGGCACCTCCTGGGTAACATGTGGATCCTTTACATCTTCGGCGATAACGTAGAAGACCGACTAGGTCCGGTGAGATATCTCTTCTTCTACCTGCTGTGCGGCTTCGCTTCAGGCCTCACCCATCTGTTCATAAACTGGAACTCCCAGCTCCCGACAGTGGGGGCCAGCGGGGCAATTGCCGGAGTAATGGGCGCATACTTCTTGCTCTATCCCCACTCAAAAATTCTGACCTTTATCCCTATTTTTTTCATCCCTTACTTCATCGAGATCCCGGCCTTTTTTTTCCTGGGCCTCTGGTTCTTACTGCAATTCATCAGCGCTGCAGGAACCCCTGCTGGAGGTGGGGGCATTGCATGGTGGGCTCACATCGGCGGATTCGTTTTTGGCATTCTTTTCCTAAAACTGTTTTTGCTCGTTCCAGAACTCAGTATCAGTCGGCAGATACGCAAGAAAACCACCAAAACGAAGAGCCCCCGGCTGCAAGTGATACAACCCACCTCGCCTTCGACCACGACCGATGCTCCCAAGGTTTACCAGACGATAGTGGTTACCCCCCTAGAGGCCCAACTGGGAACTCGCAAGTTGTTGAGTTTTTCCTCCGGTTCCAGAAAAAAACTACTGAGAGTAACCGTACCACCGGGGTCGCGTGACGGAACTGTACTTCGTCTTGCGGGAGCGGGACAGCAACTGCAGGACGGCACCGAGGGAGATCTCTATCTCAAGGTAGCTGTGAAATGAAAGATTGAGGAAGGCAGAGAGCATAGGGCAGGGGAGCTCACTGCGTTCGCCGGCGAGACGGGCGAGAAAGGCGAGACTGGGAAAGACGACAGAGGACAGAAATCAGCCGCCTTCGCCTGATGGCTTCGGCGCGCCAAGGAGGTCAGAGATCAGAAGACAGGAGATAGCAGTTAGAAGAAAGGGATTCTCCTGTGGGAGCGGCTTCTCCGTCCTGCCTGTCCCGGGCGCAGTCCCGGGGAGCCTGCCTGCTCTGAGCTTGTCGAAGGGTCGAAGGGCAGCCGCGATCTTTCGCTTTGAACTATTTTTACGACTTCTACGATTTCTACGGTTTTTACGATTTCAACGATTTACCGCTTACTAGACCCATTGTTCACGAAATGGTGTAGTGACTTTTTGGTGACAGCCTTATTTAACTCTAAGAAAAGAGTGGGAGGAAATCATGCAAGATGTACAGGAGACCACAGTATCGAGAAAGGACATTTTGATCCGGCTTCTCTACACCATACTCTATCTTTTAGTGTTTGAGATCATAAAACTCATTATTCAGATAATAGTTGTGTTTCAATACATCTATCTTTTCATCACCCTCAGCCACAACGACCCCGTCAGAAATTTCTCCAACAAATTGTGCACCTATACCTACGACGTCATGCGTTATCTTACTCTGAATAAGAACCCACGTCCTTTTCCTTTTAATGATTTCCCTCCTGCCATGGAAGAGCCGGTGGAGGAGGTTGCGTTCCGCTAACTAATATTGGGCAGAGGCTCAGAAGAAGAGTGACATTTCACCACGGAGACACAGAGGAGTGCTCCACACGATAACTACATGTCCCTTCTTCCCTCAAGAGACTGTGTCGCAATTCGTCATCCCGGCCAAGTCTCGCAAAGCGGGACGCGAGCCGGGATCCAGAAAGAATTTGATTATATTGAACTTTCACTAGACAAGTCTTTTCGAGAGGAAGGAGCCTAACAATGGAAAAGCGACAGTTAGGAAAAAGTGAGCTAGAGGTATCAGCTATCGGCCTGGGTTGCATGGGCATGTCCGAGTTTTACGGTACTCGCAATGACGACGAGTCAATCAGAACCATCCACCGGGCCCTCGAGTTGGGCCTTGACTTTTTTGACACTGCCGACATGTATGGAAAAGGAGAGAACGAAATCCTGCTGGGCAAAGCACTTAAAGGCTTTCGTGATCAAGTGGTGTTAGCCACCAAGTTCGGCATCGTGCGAACTGAGGACATTAGACAGCATAAAATCAATGGGCGCCCAGAATATATCCGTTCAGCCTGCGAAGCGAGTCTGCGTCGCCTAGGGGTGGAGACCATAGACCTCTATTACCAGCACCGCGTGGATCAGGATACCCCTACAGAGGAGACCGTTGGTGCCATGGCGGAACTGGTGCAAGAAGGAAAAGTCAGATATCTCGGTCTGTCCGAAGCTGGCCCCCAAACCATCCGCCGGGCTCACGCAGTACACCCTATTGCAGCACTGCAGACCGAATATTCCCTCTGGAGTCGCGATGTGGAAGATGAAATTCTCTCCACCTGCCGTGAACTGGGTATCGGTCTCGTCCCCTACAGTCCCCTGGGCAGGGGATTTCTCACCGGGAAGATAAAAAGATTGGCTGATTTGGCAGAAGACGACTGGCGACGTCACTCACCACGCTTTCAGGAAGATAATTGGGAGCACAACTGGAGGCTTGTGGAAGGAATTCAGGAGATAGCGGGAGAGAAAGGCTGCACCCCATCACAACTCGCCCTGGCCTGGGTCCTGGCACAAGGGGCGGATATTGTCCCTATTCCCGGGACCAAAAGGCAAGCCTACTTGGACGAAAACGTGTCCACCCTGGATCTGAGCCTAACTCAGGAAGATCTGCAACGGATTGAAAAGATCGCGCCGCGAGATGTGGCCGCAGGTTCACGCTATCCGGAAGCGGGGATGCGGCTGGTGGGTGTATGAACTTGCTAGATCACTCCCAAGAATCTGCAGTCACCTTCAATATCATAAGCCAGGATCTCATCTCCATACTCAACGGTTATCCTGGCACCATCCCACTCTCCCCACAAATAATCATCACCAAAGTCAATGACGGCGTTACCCTCATCATATCGATTTTCCCACACAATTATCTTGAATCCATCCCCACATTCCATAACCGATATGACATCACCCACTTCGATCTCATCAACATAACCAAAGTCACCAAGATTATCCTTTACTGCATCTATGTTGTCTGGTGTAACCAGTTCGTCAATATACATAATTGGCCCTCCAGGGACAGATTTGTCTGAAAGAATAGGTCCATCTCGCAAAAGAAATAACAAGTCTCCAATCCCCGCTGAATTTCATATCTCTATAACCTCTCTTTTCAGACAAGGAAAGGGTTTTAAGCCGCATTATTCACAAAGTTTGGTTCTTTCTGCTTGACAAAAGGTTTTGATTTGTTAAGCAGGGACAGGTTTGACTTCAGAGCAATGGACATAAGCCGGAGAGGGCTGTCCCAGGGTCATAACCCAGAACTTGACCTCACTTTTGTTGATTGGAGAAATAAATGACCATAAGAAAAGACTGGCCAAAGCTATTAGCTTTTGTGATTTTCTTTGTACTTATTGGAGCCTACTACGATCGGATGAGCGTGGAAATGAGGACATTTACCTTGCCGCTACTAATATTCGCCGCTGCTGCTTTTGTCATTGGTCGATTGAAGCAACTGCAATACGAAATACGCTCGTCCAGAGTAGCCGCTTCGGAAATTGTGGCCCAAAAACTGAGCCTGGCGGACACCGATGGCAATGAGCGCGTCTCCATTTCTGCATCTGCTGATGGCACGGTAATGACATTTTACGATGACAACCAGGTATCGCGAGTAACTCTAGAGGTGATAAACACCGAACCTGTTCTCAAGCTAATGGGTGAGAAGGGTAGTGCAGTGTTGGCAATTGACTACCATGGCATGCCGAGTTTTACCTTCCGAGATCAAGCAGACGAGGTAACCTGGTCGGCACCCTGACTCACGCTTTTTCCTTAAGGAGACTCTTGCAATGACCACCACAGAGTATCAACCGCACATACACCCCACCGCCATTGTCGATTCCAGGGCGGAGATCCATCCAGAGGCCGAAATTGGACCCTACGTGATTATCGACGGGCCGGTAAGGATTGGTAGATCTACACGGGTGATGGCATATGCCCACCTCACGGGTTGGACTGAAATAGGGGACGACAACAGCATCCACATGGGGACTGTCATCGGCCACGAGCCTCAGGACTTGGAGTATGAGGGTGGAGAGACATATCTGCGGATAGGTCACCGCAACACAATCAGAGAACACGCGCAGATTCATCGGGGCACCAAACCCGGAAGTTCCACCATTATTGGCGACGATAACTTTATCATGAACCAGGCCCACATAGCCCACAACTGTGAGATCGGCAACCGCACCGTTATCGCGGGAGGTGCTCTTTTGGCTGGATATGTAGGGGTGGAAGACTGGGCTTTCATATCGGGCAACTGTGTGGTCCACCAGTTCGTGCGGATCGGAAAATTTGCAATGCTTCGCGGTCTATCCCGCACCAGTCGTGATGTTCCGCCTTATTGCATTATGGACGGCACTCACACAGTTAAGGCGATTAACCAAGTGGGACTGGAACGCGCGGGTTACAGCAAGGAGACAATTGGCGAGATCAAAAGAGCTTTTTCTCTACTGTTTCGCCGCAAGAGCAACCTCGCCCAGGCGATCCAGGAACTCGAAGGCAAAGGCTCCCTTTCTGAGGAAGTGACGTATCTTTTAGATTTTATAAAAAGTTCAAAGCGCGGCGTCTGTTTTGGGCCAAAGAACCGTTAATCGACCAGAGATTTCTACCTCTTTATTATAGTAAGCTCTCGTTAATACCTGAAAAATCATGCCCACAAGCTAAATCCCTCCTCCCGATTGTCTTCGCCTGCACGATTTTTGCATTCAAACCAAGGCTAAACATTTGCGGGCCTCTCTTGCCCCTTTGGGCAGAGACATGAGAGCAAGGAGGAAGGTATGGGCATAGTGGAGATCAAAAATCGGATTGTTGAAATTATTGCCAACCAGCTAGGTATAGAAGAGGAGGACGTCACTGCCGCGGCGAGCGTAGTAGATGACCTGGGGGCGGATTCCCTGGACGTTGTGGAGTTGGTCATGGCCTTGGAAGAGGAGTTTGACCTAGAGATCCCCGACGAAGAAGCGGAGAAGATCACAAACGTCCAGAATATCTTCGATTACATGGCAAATGCTTTGCAGGCGGCCTAGATTGGACAACTGGTCGCTTCCTTATCCATATGGCTTCTGGGGTTTCCTTACCTCGGTTATATAACTTTTCTTCATGGAAGCAAGCAGCCTCACAGTTGGGGGAAGGAGGATGATGATGCTTATCAGAAAAAAAATCGCAATCATGGCAGTGCTCACCGCATTATGTTTCCTGGGTCTCGGTGCAGGGAGCACGGTGCAAGCGGAGCCATTTCAGACAACCGATAATCTCACGGTACAGATTAATTGGTTAGAACATAACCTCAGCAACGCCCGGATGGAGCAAGTAGATATCTTGTCACCAACCCAATTTGCCAAGGCTGAAAAATTCCTAAACGACGCCAAAAAACGGCTGGAGCGTGGAGATAGCCAGGCGAAAATCGTAAAGGAAATATCAAGAGCTCAAGCTGAACTCAAAAAAGCCACGGAATCGTCTCGCCTGGCGAAAACCGAATTGTCCGACGTCATAAAAGCCCGGAAATCGGCACGCTCTGCCGGTGCCACCAGCTATGAGCAGGACTACGATCAGGCGGAAAGAAAATTCCTCGATCTCACCAAGGCTGTTGAGAAAGATAAGATAACACGCGCCCGCAAGAATGCTCCAAAGGTGACGGAACGCTATCGAGAGCTTGAGTTGCGAGCAATTAAAGAGCAAACCCTGGGCGAAGCGCGCACGCTCATCAAGCAAGCTGAGAAGGAAGGGGCAAAAAAGCTGGCGCCGAAGTCCTACGCGACAGTGCAGGAAAAATTGAAAGCAGTTGATGCATTTATTACCAAAAACCGCTATCAAAAGTTGAAGATGCACAACATGGCGAGCGAGGCCCTGCTGCAGGCGGGCCGACTTCTGCAAGTGACACGGCAAACGAAGACCATCAAAACCATGAAACCCGAGCATATCACCCTCTGGGTGGAGGGGATTCTGTACGATACTGCAAATAAGCTTGGCACCGCTGATATGCGCGATCAACCTCTGGGAACCCAGGTGGAAAATATTATGGGTTCCGTCGACGCCTTGCAGCAAGATCAGCGCTTCCTGGTCAATAAAGTGAAAAATCAGCAGACAGAAATAGAGGAAATGAATGAACAGATTGCCTTTCTGGAAAAGCAAACCCAGAAGGAAAAGGCTGCTAAAAAGCGGTTAGCTGTGGAGCAAGAGGCTACTGCAAAACGGCTGGAAGCAGAGAGGCGGTTTAACCAGCTGTTTACCAAGGTCCGAACCTACTTCAGCCCGGAGGAAGCAGAAGTATACAAACAGGGCTCTGAGCTGGTAATTCGGTTGAAAACGATTCAATTCCCCGTTGGCAAAGAGGTGATAATGCCGAGCAACTACTCCCTGCTGAGTAAAGCTCAGAGAGCCATTCGCACCTTTGGCCAACCCAATCTTGTTATTGAGGGACATACGGACAGCACCGGCTCAGATGTGAATAACCAGCACTTGTCCCAGCGACGGGCGGAAGCCGTTCGCGCCTATCTGGTCGCCAACGGTACCCTGCCAATGGACAAAATCATAGCTGTGGGATATGGATCCAAGCGGCCTTTGGCATCCAACAAATCCGCGGCGGGAAGGGCTGTCAACCGGAGAATTGATGTGATCATCAAAACTCAGGCCGAGGCAGGGTAGGGGAGAGTGTAGAATGTAGATTGAGGATTGTAGGTTTAAGATTGTAGAACCATCTGAGTCCCGCCACTTTTGGCGGGACTCATTTTTTTAATTGCGGAAATTTATGATCTGAAAGTTTAGACTTGATTGTTTTATTGCAGGGTGAAAGTCTGTGTTGGAGCCCAAGTTTGCAGGTGGCTGGTTGTTAAGCGAGTCATCAATCCGAAATCCGAAATCAGAAATTCCCCATTTAACCTAAATCATAATCTCCCTAAGAGTGTCAATTTCATCCAGAGCCTTACCTGACCCTAATACCACCGTGGTTAGTGGATCTTCGGTAATGGTGATTGGCAATCCGGTCTCTTCACGGAGGAGGCTGTCGAGACCTTTCAGAAGTGCTACACCTCCGGTGAGAACAATGCCGTTGTCCACAATATCAGCAGCCAGCTCAGGCGGTGTCTGCTCAAGCGCACTTTTTACAGTTTCCACAATGGTTTTGAGTTGCTCGATTATGGCTTGCCGAACTTCATCGGAATCGATTCCGATTATCTTCGGAATGCCAGTAGCCAGGTCGCGTCCCTTGATCTGCATGTGTTCAGCTTTCTCATCCCGATAAGCGTTGCCGACGGTGGTCTTGATCAGCTCTGAGCTCCGCTCACCGATGAGGAGATTGTACTTGCCCTTGATGTACTGCAGTATGGCTTCATCCATTTTATCGCCACCAACTCGTACCGATTTACTGTAAACGATGCCGGCCAGCGAGATTACCGCCACTTCAGTGGTGCCGCCCCCGATATCCACTACCATATTACTTGTGGGCTCGGTGATGGGCAATCCAGCGCCGATTGCAGCAGCCATGGGTTCCTCAATGAGGAAAACCTCTCTGGCACCGGCTGACTCTGCAGATTCTCGCACTGCCCGTTTTTCCACCTGGGTGATACCGGAGGGCACACAAACGATTACCCGTGGCCGTATAAGGGTGCGACGGTTGTTTGCTTTCTTGATGAAGTACCGGAGCATTGCTTCAGCCACTTCAAAATCGGCAATGACACCATCTTTCATCGGGCGGATTGCTTCAATGTGTCCGGGGGTGCGGCCCAGCATCATCTTGGCCTCCTGCCCCACAGCCAGTACCTTGTTGGCTCCTCGACCATTTCTCCGTACAGCAACAACTGAAGGCTCGTCCAGGACAATGCCGTTGCCCCTGACATAAACAAGGGTATTGGCTGTGCCCAGATCAATAGCCAAGTCATTGGACAGCCATCCGAAAATGGGATTAAGAATCATTACTGCAGTCCTCCCTTCTTAACGGGCAATGGTGATGCTCAAATCATACAGCAACCGAGACTACCTCGTCCCACCGACTGAGGCGCCCTGAACGCACTTCGGGGCCCACCCTGCCTCGCTTTTTTTCACTCAGTCTATGGAGAGAGGATAAACGTCATTTGTGATAGCATTACGAAGTAAATAGAGCAAAATACATGCCGAAATGTTGCAGAAACCAGATAAAATGAAAATACGTTAAAATATTGGGCTGCACAGACGGTGTGGAGCAGCACCAGTCAATGCCGCTCCTCCCCAGGCTTCTCGCCAGCCAATCAGGAGATATACCCTCAGCGGCTTTTATCTGGCTGCTGTAGCTCAGTGATGAAACGATAGAAAGAATGGGGCAATTCCTGTATACAAATTGCTTGACAATTACTGGTTTTTCCTATAAAAAAGTCGCTCGTTCCATTCGTTACATATCAGCTCCGGCTCTGGCAAAACACCACCCCAAAAAGGGCAGGACCTGCTTTTGGGCTTTTTTTCTCGAGAATCGTTGCTCATTACTTGTTGTCCGTCTTCTATTGCATGAGGATTACTCCGGGTTTGCCCGTCCATGAATGAAAGAGGGGC
>Ga0255045_10000300_pt1 | contig 10957 bp, 7 predicted proteins | sample BC1_12_23_MG_FD_183652 | JGI IMG/M metagenome (GOLD analysis project Ga0255045, IMG submission 183652) | Seawater microbial communities from Strait of Georgia, British Columbia, Canada - BC1_12_23 | ecosystem: Environmental > Aquatic > Marine > Strait | place: Canada: British Columbia...
GCAGCAAGGCAAAACGGAGTCAAGGTAGTGGCGGTGGCCCTTAAAGGAGAGGCTGACGAGCTACTGGAATCCGAGGTGGACGTATGTTCTTGGGTGAGCCTGGGGAAGCTGGGCCGGATGATCGAGACTTTTCAAAAAGCCCAGGTTACTGAAGTGGCGATGGCGGGGGCGGTGGCCAAAACCAAGCTCTTCAGCAAGATCAGACCAGACTGGAAGGCTGTACGGTTGCTCGCCCGGATGCTCCACAAAAAAGACGATGCAATTTTAAGGGCTTTTACCGAAGAACTGGAAGCGCACGGAATCAAAGTTAGACCTTCGACCCTTTTCCTGCCAGAACTGCTGGCCACCCCTGGAATCCTGACGCGGCGCAGGCCCAACGCTCGGGAGCGCAGGGACATCAACTTCGGCTGGAACCTGGCCAAGGAGATCGGCAAACTGGACATAGGGCAGTGTATCTTGGTTCGGGATCAGGCAGTACTGGCAGTGGAGGCAATAGAAGGAACTGATGAGACAATCAGGCGCGGAGGTCGTTTGGGAAAAAGCGAAGTGGTGGTTGTGAAGGTTTGCAAGCCCCATCAAGACTTGCGTTTCGATGTTCCTGCTGTAGGGCTTCAGACCATCGAGACCATGAAAGAGGTGGGCGCTTCGGTGTTGGTTGTGGAAGCTGATAGAACATTGATGTTTGACAGGGAAAAGATGATCCAGGCTGCCGACGATGCCAGAATTTCCATCATAAGCAGGCCAGCGGACAGGGAAAAAGCTTCAGAGTTAGATGGATTGATGCTGGAGTTGAACCAGTTTGAAGCAGAAGTGGGGGATAGTAGGAACGCGCTTTTGGCTGTGAAGCCAAGAATTACGGTCAACTCTTCGGCTCCAAGGATGGCTGTAGTCGGAGTTGGCTACCTGGGTCAGTTTCATGCGGAGAAATACGCGGCTCTGGAAGAGACTAATCTGGTTGCTGTAGCTGATATCGAGCCAAACCGGGCGCGACGAATGGCTGAGGATTTTTCATGCCGGGCATGTGCATCGCACCGGGAACTTATCGGCAAGGTTGATGCTGCCAGCGTGGTAGTGCCTACCCAGGATCACTATCAGGTAGCTCGTGATCTTCTGGAGGCTGGCATTCACGTGCTCGTTGAGAAACCCATGACAGCTACCTTGGAGGAGGCGGATTCCCTCGTTCAACTGGCAAAGGCGAATAACCTGGTGCTTCAGGTGGGACATCTGGAGCGATTCAACCCTGCAGTAGTTGCTGCAAGAGAATACGTGCAGCAGCCACTGTTTGTGGAGTCTCATCGACTCGCCTCCTTTACTGAACGTGGTACTGAGGTTGATGTGATCTTAGATCTTATGATCCATGATATAGATATTATACTGAGTTTGGTGCCATTTCCATTGGAGGATCTAAGGGTGGGTGGAGCTAAAATCCTTACTCCTCACACTGATATCGCTAACGTGAGACTGGAATTTGCGAACGGCTGCATTGCCAACGTTACTGCCAGCCGTATTTCAGCAAAGAGGATGAGGAAAATACGAATCTTTCAACCGGACAGCTATCTGTCTTTGGACTATGCCGAGAGGGAAGTGGAATTGTTTCGTAAACTACCTGAAAAAGGTGCTGATGGGTTTCCGGAAATAGAGTATCAGCAGCTGCCCGTTGCCGACACTGACCCCCTTGAAGAGCAGCTACGAGCTTTTGCAGAATCAGTGCGCACCGGCACGAAGCCCATGGTGAGCGGGGAGGAAGGACGTAAGGCCCTTGAGGTTGCCACCCAGGTGAGTGAACTCATTCAACAACAGGGGGGGCGACTGGGAATTGGTTTTCGGGCTAAGCGGTTGGCGCCATGAGCTTTGAGACAGTGTCTCTGTGATTCCGACTAGCCCGGATGTTTCATGAATTGCTGTCGCGAGACCATGAAGATGGGCGTGCCACTGGGTAACCGTCCCGCGGTACCGCGGGATTGGTTCCAAGGCGTACCTGAACGGTACGTCGCAGGAGTCAACACCCGAGGACGCCCGGAAGGACGGCCATATCCAGGGTCACAGCAAGCGATTCATGAAACATCCGGGCTGGTGGTTCGTGAGTTCTACAACCGTTGTTATGTACCAATCAAACATTGCGAATGGCGACCAAGGGCAAAAGAGTATTGATCATAGCAGGAGAAGCCTCGGGGGATCTACATGGCGGTAATTTGGTGCAGGCCATCCGCACTGTAGATCCCTCCATTTCTTTTCGGGGGGTGGGGGGAGTCCACATGCAGGAGGCAGGTGTAGAACTCCTCTGGAACGCCAACGAGATGGGCGTTGTTGGTCTGCCAGGAGTGAGGCGGTTGTTCACCATCCTGCAGGTGTTTCGTCTGGTTTCAGCAACCCTGCACTCCTGGCAACCTGACCTGGTTATCTTAATAGATTACCCTGAGTTCAATCTGACGGTCGCCGGGAAAGCAAAGAAGCTGGGCATTCAGGTCATGTACTATATCAGTCCCCAAATATGGGCCTGGCGTTCGGGGAGGATAAATACCATAAGTCAACGGGTGGACAGGATGGTAGTAATTCTTCCCTTCGAGGAAGCAATATATGAAAGGGCAGATGTAAAAGTCTCCTTTGTGGGTCATCCCCTGCTGGATGTCATTAGGGTCAAAGATGAAGAGGCCATACCTCGTAGCCGTTATCTGAAGAACGAAGCAAGCCTTCTGGTTGGGCTGCTTCCGGGAAGTCGACTTAGCGAGATATCGCAGCTGCTACCCGTGATGCTTGATGCGGCCACAATTATCGCCAGGAAGATTTCTCGAGTTGAATTCCTTCTGCCTCTCGCCTCCACCATACGCCAGGAGGAGGTAACATCCTATTTGAGGGGAAGAGACCTGGATCTGACGGTGGTTGAGGATCACACCCATGAAGTCATCCAGATATGTGAGATGATCATCGCAGCCTCCGGCACAGTCACCCTGGAGGCTGCTATTCTGGGTACTCCCCTCATTGTGGTGTACAAAGTAAATCCTTTGACCTACTGGCTTGGGAAAAGATTGGTACAGGTGGAGCATGTAGCCCTGGCAAATATCGTCGCCGGAGAAACAGTAGCGCCGGAGTTAATCCAGCATGAAGTTACCTCGGAGCGAATAGCCCAGGAGGCCATGGGCATACTCGAAGACAGTAAGCGTCAGGCCTGGATAAGGCAGCGGTTTTCGGAGGTGCGCGAGAAGTTGGGAAGCCCAGGTGCCTCAGCCAGAGCAGCAGCCATAGCCCTGGAGTTGATGGGTAGCGGATAATCATCCCATGAATCTCTACCGAAGATTATTGGAACTGGTAAAACCACACTGGCACCGGCTGGCCATAGCCATGGTGTGCATGGTGGGGGTGGCTATCTGTACCGCGGCTTTGCCCTATCTGGTCAAACCGGTTTTAGATGACATATTTATAAAAAAGAATGCAGAAACGCTCAAGTTTCTGTCTATTGTTGTGTTTTTGGTCTTCACAATTAAAGCTCTGACCGAGTGGGGACATGCGTATTTGATGAGCTATGTTGGTCAACGCATAGTTGCTCACTTGAGGCAGCAGCTTTACGACCACCTGCAGAGACTCCCTCTTTCCTTTTTCGACCGAATGCCCACAGGGCTCTTAATGTCTCGCGTCACCAACGATGTAAATTTAGTCCAGGGAGCTGTCTCCAATGCGCTTACCGGGTTGCTCAAAGATCCACTGACCCTAGTTGGACTATTGGCCGTCATGTTCATTAGGGAGTGGCAGCTTTCCCTGATCTCCATGGTGGTTTTACCATTTGCATTTTTTCCAGTTGTGAAGTTTGGCAGAATGCTTCGCCGGATTAGTACTAAGAGCCAGGAATCCATGGGGGACATTTCCGTAATTCTTCATGAGACGATCAGTGGGAGCCGCATTGTCAAGGCATTTGGGATGGAGGAGTATGAAAAAGAGCGCTTCAGCAGGGAAAACATTAGATACTTTCGTTATTTAATGAAGTCAGTGATGGTACGTGCCCTCTCTTCACCTATGATGGAGTTTCTCGGCGGTATCGCTATTGTCGTTGTCATCCTCTACGGGGGATATAGGGTCATCGAAGGGGTATCCACGCCTGGAGAGTTTTTCTCATTCTTGGGCGCCTTGCTTCTGCTGTACGAGCCGATAAAACGATTGAGTAGAGTAAACAATGTGGTGCAGGAGGGAATCGCGGCGGCCACAAGGATCTATGATATCCTGGATACTTCGCCGGGAATTCAAGACCAACCGGATGCCATTGATCTACCACCCATCCAACGGGAGCTTGAGCTCCGCAATGTGCAATTTCGTTACGACAACGAACCGGTGCTCAAGGATATTAATCTCAAGGTGTCTGCCGGCGAGGTCATTGCAATTGTGGGGGTGAGCGGGGCAGGTAAAAGCACCTTGGTGGATTTGATTCCCCGGTTCTATGAAGTTTCTGATGGGGCCGTGCTGATCGATGGTATTAATGTGCGGAATGTGACCATGGATTCACTTCGGAACCAGATAGGCATAGTGACCCAGCAGACCATTCTCTTCAATGACACTGTGCGCAACAATATTGCCTATGGTGATATCAATAAGAGCGACGGAGAAATAACCGCTGCGGCCAAGGCAGCAAACGGTTATGATTTCATTATGAAAATGGACCAGGGTTTCGACACCTCAATCGGTGAGCAAGGGGCGCGGCTGTCAGGGGGGGAAAGACAGCGGCTGTGCATCGCCAGGGCACTGCTCAAGAATGCGCCCATCCTTATTCTGGACGAGGCCACTTCCTCGCTGGACAGCGAAGCGGAGTTGGAGGTGCAAAAGGCTCTAGAGAACCTCATGGCCGGAAGGACAACCCTGGTTATAGCTCACCGACTTTCCACCATCCAAAATGCGGACCGTATAGTGGTTATCTCAGATGGTCGCATTGTAGAAGAGGGGCGGCACGATGAGTTGATGGAGTGCGACGGTGAGTACTGTCGCTTATATGACATGCAGTTCGCCCAAGTCGATAATAACTCTACGGTCAAAACCGTGACAAACGTAAGTGGTCAGGTGAACAAGTAAGTTCAAAGGGCGATGAGACCACAGAGAACCAACCTACAAATATCTGCGGGCCTCCAACATGTTCTGGCTCTATAATGTCCTGTGGCTGTTGGCATTCCCAGGTGTTATTCTCTATCTAGCTCTACGGAGATCGCTCACCGGTAAATACCGCCAGAATCTTGGTCCTCGCTTGGGAGTCGGTCTTAAGGGTCTGACGAGACCAATAAGTGGTGAAGTGATCTGGGTGCACGCTCTTTCCGTGGGTGAAGTTCTATCTGTTGTTTCTTTGGTGCACACCCTGAGAAAACAATTCCCTGACTACAAAATTCTTATTACCACCACGACTGAGTCAGGACAGCAAGTTGCCCGCCAGAAGCTGACCTCCCTGGACTGCCACTTTCTCTATATGCCGCTGGACTTCTGGTGGCTGATGCAAAGGACGGTGAGGAGCATTGGAGCGAGCCTCTTTGTTTTGGTAGAGACAGACCTGTGGCCGAATCTTTTTTGGTGCTTGGCAAGAGAGAGGACTCCAATCATCCTGGTGAATGGTAGGGTTTCGGATCGATCGTTGCCCCGCTATAGGCTATGGCGAACATTTTTTCCCCGGGCTTTCAATAATATCGATGTCTTCAGTATGCAGAGCCAGGAAGATGGCCGACGGATGAGGATGCTGGGTGTGGAGGCTGCCAAAATACAGGTAACTGGTAACTTAAAGTTCGACCAGCCTATGGCCAAGAACGCTGTACAGGAGCGGGAGGAGCTAGTCAGGGAACTTGAATGGACACAGCCGTCGGCGACGTGGGTTGCAGGTAGTACTCACCCGGGAGAGGAGGATATTATCCTTAGAGTTTATTCCCGGCTGCGCCAGGAATTTTCTGATTTTTGCCTCATTCTGGCACCGCGCAATCAGCAACGATTCGAAGAGGTTTTCAAACTGGCGTTGCAGAGTGGCTGGCAAATTCTACTTCGAAGCCAACTGCCCGCTGGAAAGGGCAGGGGAGCCAAGATGGATGTGCTCATTCTCGATACCATTGGTGAACTGGCGCGATTCTACAGTCTGGGCGAGTTCGCTTTTGTGGGAGGAAGCCTGGTGCCCCTCGGGGGTCACAATCCTCTGGAAGCGGTTCAACGCGGACTGCCGGTTGTCTTCGGTCCCCACATGGAGAATTTCAGAGACATTGCCGCAATCCTGACCGAAAGCGGCGGTGGCTTCCAAATTTCAGATGAGAATAAACTTTTTGAGCAGCTTCGGGCGTGGCTGACAGAGCCGGCGGCAACAAAAGAACAGGTTCAGAAAGCACAACGAGACCTCCAGCCTCACCAGGGAGCTATGGCTCGGAACCTTGCGATTATCAAGAGTTTATTGGGTAAAAGGTGAACTGCCTTGATAGCGAGCGGCCAAGTGAACAATAGTGCAGGACCTACAGGGCATTATCGAGTGAAGCACGGTGGACTAGCCGAGAAGATCTATGGGCTGATTCTGGCTGAGGAGGAACAATCTCTGGGGATAAGAATTTTAAGAATGGTGGCAACCGTGGCTGCCTGGTCTTATGATAAGTTGACGATATTTCGCAACCTTCTCTTTGATTTAAGAATCTTAAAAATACACAAATTGAGCTGCCCCGTGATAAGTGTGGGCAATCTTGCGGTGGGGGGAACGGGCAAAACACCCATGGTGATATGGCTGGCACGGTTTCTTGCGGAGGAAGGTTGGCGGGTTGGAGTTGTCAGCAGGGGTTACAGGGGGGAGGAAACCAAGAGGGTCTTGGTCGTAAGCGATGGCAGAAACATCCTCGCTGGCAGTGACGTTTCCGGAGATGAGCCGCAGTTGTTGGCCAGACGCCTACCGGGCATTCCAGTGCTGTGCAGCACCAAACGGGCTTTGGCTGCGGAGGCCGCGGTAGAGCAGTTTCGGTGCGAGGTGGTGATCCTGGATGATGGTTTTCAGCATAGATTCATCGCCAGAAATCTGGATGTGGTAATGCTCGACGCGCAGAAATCTTTTGGGAATGGCTCTCTGGTTCCCAGGGGTATACTTCGGGAGCGAACCAAGGCTTTGACGAGAGCCCAGGTTCTGGTGCTCAGCCGTTTCGATGGTAGCGAGCAGGCTGAGCAGAGTCATAAGAATCTTGTTGGGCAATGGCCGGACAAAACAATTGTTACCGCGGCGCACCGTGCCACTCATCTTTTCAAAGCAACCACTCAGAGGGAGCTGCCCCTGAGCTCTGTAGAGAATAAGCGGCTGGCTGCTTTTGCCGGAATCAACAGGCCGGATGACTTTTTCAGGACTGTCCGTGATCTGGGAGCAGACTTGGTCCATACCACCGCATTGCCTGACCATCACCCTTTGACCATCGAACTCCTCGCTTCGCTGGTGGAGGAGGCGTCAGAGCAGAAACCGGAGCTGTGGCTGACTACAGAAAAGGACTGGGTAAGGCTACCCAGTGACCTTCCAGACAGCATGGAGCTGATGATACTGGCAGTGGAGATTGACCTGGATGGAGATAGTTCGTTGTTGAAAGCCGTGGTGCAAGAATCGTTGTGAACATCCAACCTAAGACTAATAAAGGATTCGCGGTAGTGAGAGTGATGAGTTTGCAGCAATTAGCAGAAAAGCTTATGGACATAGCTGCAATGATGCCGTTGAGATTCACCTGGAGACTGGCAGAGCTTCTTGGGCGGCTTTGGTTTCGACTCGATACCAGACATCGATTAATAGCCTTGAACAATCTCAAGCTTGCATGGGGAGACGAACTGACGGAAAGGGAGAGGATAAACTTAGCCCGCAAAAACTTCATCCATCTTGCTATAGTTGTTCTTGAATTGCCATATATTCGAAAGGTTACACCAGAAGAGGTGGATGAATTTGTGACCTTTGACGGGGTAGAGAACATCGATGCTGCTTTACAAAAAGGAAGAGGAGTCTTGGTTATGACTTCTCATTTTGGCAACTGGGAACTCATGTCGTTGGCCTACTCCTTGCGTTACCGCCCAGGCAACATAGTGATCCGCCCCCTGGATATACCCTTCCTGGACAGCTTGATCGCTAACATCCGTACCCGGGGAGGCAATCAGATCATTGCCAAAAAGGGTTCTATACGCAAAGTCCTACGTTTGCTAGCGGCAGGGGAGATGGTGGGCTTACTCATCGACCAGAACCCGGCATGGTATGAGGGGGTATTTGTACCATTCTTCAAGGAGATCGCCTGCACAAACAAGGCTTTAAGCTCTCTTGCTCTGAGAACGAATGCTCCGGTAATTCCTGCGTACAACGTGAGAGAGCCCAATGGCACTTATCGGATCGTGTTTGAGCCGGAAGTAGTTTTGGATAGGAGTGGTGACACCAGGCGTGATATGGAAGAAAACACTGCTAATTTCAACAGAATTATTGAGACTTACGTGCGGCGTCATCCTGAACAGTGGTTCTGGGTGCATCAGAGATGGAAAACCCGACCTTATCAACCCTGGCCAAGGCAAACATGAACGGGAAGATTCTCATCGTCGCTCCCAACTGGATCGGTGATGCGGTGCTTTCCCTCCCGGTAGTGGACGGCTGTGGACAGCTCTGGCAAGAGGCCGAGCTGACGGTACTTGCTCGTACACGGGTGGCCGAGCTGTTTGAGGCCAGAGAATCTGAGGTAAGAGTTTTAGAATATGAAAGGGGAAATGGCCCGCAGAGACTGAGCAACCTGATGGCATTGGGCCGGAGTTTACGGAGAGAGAGGTTTGACTTAGCTATTCTTCTGCCCAACTCCCTAGGTTCCGCTGTGATGACCCGGCTGGCTGGAGTTCCCCAGCGGTTGGGGTATTCGACCGATGGTCGCGGTTGGCTGCTTACTCAAAGGCTGGAAGACAGACGAAAGGAACGTGGGCTGCATCAAGTGGATTACTACCTTGGCCTGCTCCGCAGTTTGGGAGCGTCCCAGGTGGATCGTATCCCGCGGTTACAGCTCAAGGAAAAATGTATTGAGATGGGTCTGAATTTGCTGAGTGATATGGGTATCGACAAACGGGAACTTCTTATTGGTGTACATCCTGGTGCTGCATATGGAGAGACAAAACGCTGGTTTCCGGAACGTTTTGGTGCTGTGTTGGGACGGCTGCAGAAGTCGGGACGGAGATTTCTTCTATTGGGTGGACCGGGGGAGGAGCTGATTGCACAGCAGATCAGTGCCGAGATGGACCATCCGGTCATCGACCTCATTGGCAGGACTACAGTAGCTGAAGCCCTGGCGTTAATTGGTCGGTGTTCATTGTTTCTGAGTAATGATTCGGGGCTCATGCACGTGGCTGCTGCCTTGAATATTCCCCAGGTGGCACTGTTCGGTTCCACTGATCCCCAGAAGACTGCGCCTTTGAATAATAGAGCAGTAGTAATCCATCCGGAACATGTAAGCTGCACCCCATGTTTCAAGCGGTCCTGTCCAGAGGACCTGGAATGTATGAAGGCGATTACCGTGGATGAGGTCGCCACTGCTGCAGTGCAGCTCTTGGCGGAGATGGAAGGCGGTGACGAGGAGAAGAGGGAATAACACCACAAAGAACACGAAGAGCATAAAGAGGGCAAACGATTTACCAATATTGCCAGGATATCTTGTGCCTTGCACGGGGATGAATGGTATCCCTCTATCCCCTCTCTCCCTGGGGTTTGTGTCACGATTCGTCATCCCGGCCAAGGCTCGCAAAGCGAGACGCGAGCCGGGATCCAGGAAGAATCAGACCATACTCTAATCTATCTGGACTGCCCGCCGCAGGCGGGCCATAGGCGGACTCGTCCGGAATGACGGCTTCGGCAAATTGTGACACAATCTCCAAGGGGGGGGATGTTCTTTTGTGATCTTTGTGGTGAACACATTTTGACTATCAAGGTGAGACCATGCATATTGCGGTGTTTTTAGATCGGGATGGTACCATCAATGAAGAGATGGGGTACATCAACCACTTGGACCGCTTCGTTCTCCTATCAAGTGCGGCGGCAGCAATCCGGAGAATTAATGAAAGCGGCTTGAAGGCGGTAGTTATTACAAACCAGTCAGGCGCAGCACGCGGCTATTTCTCCGTAGACCTCATCGATCAGGTTCACCGTAAGATGTGCCGTTTGCTGGAAGAAGAGGGCGCCTTTTTGGAGGGCATATACACCTGCACCCATGCGCCGCCAAGCGAGGGGGAGTCAGGAGGCTGCGGCTGCCGCAAACCGAAAATCGGGCTAATGCAACAGGCTGCCCAAGAGTTGAACCTCGACCTTGAAAAGTCTTACGTAGTTGGGGACCGGTTCAAAGATGTGGAAATGGCTCGCAATGCAGGGGCTAAAGCGATATTAGTGCTCACAGGTTATGGAAAGGGGGAGCTTGAGTTCCTTGGACCCAGTAGCAAGGTGCAAGTGGATTTTGTAGCTGAGGACCTCGCAGAGGCTGTGGAATGGATTCTTTCTAATATGTCTGGCAAGGCTTCCTGATAGATCGCGAACTGAGATGAATATATTGATCGTTAAACTGAGTGCTTTGGGGGATGTGGTGCAGTCCATTCCTGCCTTTGAAGCACTCAGAAACCACTATTCTTCAGCTCACATCTCCTGGCTGGTAGAAGAAGAGGCCTCTGATTTGCTGCAATACTATCCGGGACTTGATGAGATAATGGTTTGCCGGCGGCGCTCCTGGCTAAGAGAGCTGAGGAATCCGTTGTTATGGCCAAAAGTGTCTCTAGATATACTTCGATTCTGTGGTAGTTTGCGTCAACGCTACTATGACGTGATCATTGACCTGCAAGGGCTGCTCAAAAGCGCCATTTGGGTTGGTCTGGCGAGGGGAAGGCGCAAGATCGGCTTTGACCGAACTCGTGAGGGAAGCTGGAGGTTTCTCAACGAAAGACTTCCACCCTATGATCCTGATCGGCACGCCCTGGAGCGGTATCTGGATGTGACCCGCTA
>Ga0255045_10000304_pt1 | contig 10898 bp, 8 predicted proteins | sample BC1_12_23_MG_FD_183652 | JGI IMG/M metagenome (GOLD analysis project Ga0255045, IMG submission 183652) | Seawater microbial communities from Strait of Georgia, British Columbia, Canada - BC1_12_23 | ecosystem: Environmental > Aquatic > Marine > Strait | place: Canada: British Columbia...
ACATCTTCCATTAAGGCCTGGCCCTTGTCACTGTCCTCCAGGGACGTTAAAAGATCGGTTATCAGCTGAAACCGCCCTTCGAGGCCCACCAGGTCGAGCTGATGATAATCGCTGCCGTATATGGTTTTCATCACCTGCAGGGCCTTCTCAGGAGAATCCCCATAAGCGTCCTTTACAAACTTGGCCACATTGGCCTTCAGCATAGACGGATCAATTTGGACTGGAGGGCCACCGGGACCGCCCCCGCCAGGCCCGCTTGCCTGGCCACCGACTTCGCCTTTTGGGTCTTTTTTGGCCTGCGGTCCCCGGTCACTGTTCAACTCGATGGTTGGTCGGGCCAGCCTCTGGCGCAGGCTTTTAATAGTAAAAATGGCCTGATAAACATTGGCAGGTTGCTGACCGGATCTCGCAAAATCCTGGCGTTTCATCAGGGCCGCTCCCTTCTGGATCATTTCCTGCATATTTTGAGGGCTCAAATCATTTAAGGCGGCCAGCTGGGTCAGGTTGGGGTCGGGCTGATGGGATTCGTTTAAAACCGGATTCAAGGAGAATTCTTGGGCGTTTTTGACATACGCGATAGGGGCATCGTCTTCCAGTGCTTTGTTAAAGCAGGAGACAATGCGCAAGCATACCCGTAATTTTTCCAGTGCTTCATCGGAGGCATCTGGAATTTTTAAATTAATGGTATCCAAACCCTTTGCTGAAAAGGTCTCAAAGGATTTAATTAACCGGCCTTCGTAATGCTTGACCCGAATACCGAGGCGTTCAATCACGGCTGATACGGCGGCGACATCCACCGTGATGTCACCAAATCGAATAATATAATCTGTTTTTTCAGAAACTTTCGTTCCCGGGTTTCCACGATGTTCAATTCGTACCACCCCATCGTTTTGGGGCATTTGCTGGAGTTCGTGAAGGATTTTGACAAAATCCCTGATGCTATCCTTATCAGCCTTCACGCCCTCCCAGTAGGCGACATCGCGAAAGGCGGCGTTGAGCTGATAAACCAGATCAACCAATAGATTACGCCAGTGATCCAGCTGATCTGAAGACTGAACGGCCGCCGCGTTTGGTTCGACGGTTGCCTGGGGTGACGTTGCTTCCATCTTGGGGGGGCCGACGCCGCCCAACGGCTGAACAAGGTTGTCGTCCGATTCGCTCATCCAGACCTCATTTTGTCCTTTGAATAAATTTTGAGACTATGTATTAAGCATAAATGAATATGCCTTGAGTGTCAATCAGGAATAGGTTCATTCTGGAATATTGAATTCTATAACATATTGAAAATATAGTGATTTAGCATTTGATGGGTTTGCCCGCAAAGGGCGATCAGATCTGAAATTCAGCTGCCCTTCAGGACATCGATCATGGTAAACATTTTGCCCCGGGCGCCGGCTTGCACTTTTTCAGACAGGTATAAGATTGCATCCACGGTTCCCCGAACATAGACCTTGCGACCATTGACATTGTGGGTGAATTCAAATTGAACCGTTTGATCCTCGGAAACCAGCGTGTAGGTGTGCCATCCATGCCCGGCAAGGTATTCTTCCGGAATTCCCCATTGCGCTTTTTGCTCCTGTGGGTCCCGCACCATGACAATTTCATCTGTTGAATATGGAACCCCCAGTTTGTTGAAATAACCGACCATGGCTTTGGCCGTACCACTGGTATCGGCCTTGGCCTGTTGATGGCTTTCTTTGACTTCGAGGGCATAGCCCTTGAACAAGTTCGGAAAATTATCGGCGGCATATTCCATCATGGCCTGGAGACCGACAATCTGTTTGGCCATGTTTGGGGCAATGACCGCCGCAATGGAAGATGATTCCACCATTGCTTGAAGTTTTCGGCGATCGCCGCCGGTGGTACCCATTACAAAAGGCAACCCGAAACGACAGTAAAAATCAGCGTTGGAATTGACCGCTGACGGGTGGGTGTAATCCACCGTCAGAAATTCTCCCTGGGATTGCTTAATCTGCCCTATTTGGGAATCTCTTTGATCTGCCTGGATCAGTTTCACAGAGATGTTGTCGATGATGTATTCTGATTCCTGGATCTCCGGTCCGGTCAGGGAATGGGGTACCAGTTCAAACCGTTCGTCCTTTAATACGTATTCGGCAACTATCCGGGCCACATTTCCAGGCAGCCCGTTAACCATGACCTTACGTATGCTCATTGGATTCCTCCCGTAGTTTTATCTATATTTTAGCGGTCTTTTGCAGCTGACCTAAAGCTTTTTTTACCGCGGCCGTCAGGGCGGGGAATTCATTCCGGCTGCGGGCATGCAGATTGGATCCCAGGGTTTGAAGAGCCGCCGGTATATAATCCTCAAAATAATGCTTGCCTTTGATTTTGCTCAGATAGGCAAAGGCGCCGAGAATTTGAAGGTTTCGCGTCAGGGAGCAGTAATGAAAGCACCGGCGAAATTTTTCCGGTTCCACCGCGGTCTTCTCTGATAATGCGTCAGCACTGTAAGCGAGCAATTGCGCCTGGACGTCTTCTGACAATTCAACATAGGGATCGATCAGCAGGGAGGCCAGATCGTACTGAATGGGGCCGAAGCGCCCCCCCTGGAAGTCGATAAAGTAAACCTGCTGGTTTTTTACCATTATGTTACGAGACTGCATGTCCCGATGCATAAAACCGGTGTTTGAATATTGAAGCGCCTTTTGGGCCAGTGATGTGAAGTCGGCTGCGAGGTCTTCCAACCGTGCGCCGAGTCCAAGATAGTTGTTTAAAAACGCTTCCTGAAAATAGCGACATTCTTTTTCTATGATCAGTTCCTGATCATAGCGGGCAGATTGATAGGTCCAGGCCGGATCAAATTTGTCTCCACCGCCCAGTGATAATTTAATAAGCTGATCAATAACGGATTTATAAAGACGGATGAGGGATGCCGAATGGGTCGTTAAGCGGGCGGCTTGCTGCAGGTTGACATCGCCCAGATCATCCAGAAAAATCAGGCCACAGAAGGTATCGCAAAAATAAATCTTGGGGACAGATACACCCTGATGGTACAGGTGCTGTCCGATATGAACAAAGGCATCGACTTCAGATGTCGACCGGTCCTCACGGATGCCGTGATCTGCCATAATCAAGGAATGGCGGCCGGCTTTAAGCCGGTACCATTGCCTTTCGGATCCGTCGCCCTGAAGCTTTTTCTTTTCTATCCCAAGGCCGGGGATATCTCCAAAAGCCTTTCTGAAAGCCCGGGGCAGGGCGGTTTCAAGAGCTGTTTGCCGATAGCGTTCCGGCGTCCCGATATCCTGCCATTTGCCCTTCGGGGCAATATAGGCTTGCAGTTTTTTGTTATCTGCCAGGATTTTTTTAAATGCATCGATGCTGCTGGATGATGTGTTTTCCGGTATATAGTCCAGCACCTGGGGTTCTAAAACCTGGATGCCTGTAAAGGTCAGCAGACGTTGAGCCGGTTGGCCGGAAATCTGACCACTGTTTTGAAACGCTTTAATCCATTTGTCCTGTTCCACGGCGACACTGTTAAAAACGGGGTCATCACAAAGCACCAGGGTCGCCGGGGGATGCTGACGGCAATGGGTTCGGTATACATCTGCTAAGTCAATATCCGCAACTATGTCGGCATTAATAACCATAAAGGGCTGATGGTCCCAAAAATCGGCCACATTCTTGATGGCGCCGCCTGTGCCGAGGATTTGCGGCTCGAAACGGGTCGTGACTGGAAAGCTGTAGTTGCGGGCAGTGACGAAAGCCTCGATCTCCTGGTGCAAATGATGAGTGTTAATGATAACCGCTTCGCAGCCGGCTTTTTGGAGGTTATCGATGATAATATCCAGCAGGGGACGACCGGCAATAGAGAACAGAGGTTTAGGCGTATGATTGGTATAAGGTCGCAGCCGGGTACCGAATCCTGCCGCCAGTATTAATGCTTTCATAATTAAAAGGTTCAACGCTCAGAGGTTCAGAGGCATAGGTTCAAAGGTTCAGGGTTCAACGTTCAGGGTTGTATTTCAGATATTGCCTACATTTGCACGCTTTCTGTGGATTTTTTCTCAAAACCAAATAATACGCAGATTCACCTATAACCTTGAACTTTTAAACGTTTAACATCACGGTTGCAGATATTTCAAGGCATCCTGTAAGGCAACGGCATATGTTTCAATCTTTTCCGTGTCATCGGATCCCCTTATACCCCGGCTGGAGAACATTTCAATGGCATTTTGATAGGTAACTTTTGACAGGGCTTCTTTACGATCGATTTCTTTGCGCTTATACATTCGATTGCCCCTGGCCGTTATTTTCTTTATTCGGTCCTTGGGTTTAACCGCGTCTTGGGGATTGCGCAAGTAGAAGTTAAGCACAATCCAATATGACTCGAAATAGGTTTTAAGAAATAAGGCGAATATCCTCAATTTGCGAAATCCCACGGGGGTGACATCATAGGTGTCGGGCAGGGTCTGGTGGGGGATGACCATGCCATCATCGATAAAGGCCTTGATGCATTTGCGCACATGGAATTCTGAAGGGATATCAACATCATAGGCAAATTCATATTTAAAAAATTTTTGCCAGAACCCATAACCCGGGTGCAGATCGGAAGCGGAAAACCGGAAACTGTCTCTTTCCAAAATAGCCATGGCGGTGTAAGCCGCCGGAATAAAAAAGGCTATACAGGTGTTTTTATAATATTCCAGATATGGTCTGCGACCCTCATTAATTAAATATTCTTTCTCGGCATCTTTTTCGTCTTTGCCTTTGGAAGGTGGTTCGATAAACTTTCTCTGGATATAAGACTTCACAACTTTTTCAAAAGCCCTTTGTTGATCGGAAACCAGGGTGTCGGCCAGTTTAGCGTTCTGGGTGGCCAAAAGTTTCATATAAGTTGCAAGTACGGAGTGCAACTCGCCGATGGAAAAATTTTCTTTTGAGAAATTTAAAATTGCCCCGGCGACCAATCCGTGCGGCGTTACCACCGTAACCCGATTAATGGCATTTATAACCTGGTAGCCTAATTTTCGAATGAAGCCATTAAGTTCCTTGGTTTTCATTTCTGACAACGTCAGATCCTGCTGGCTCAACAGCTGGTTGACGGAAATGGGTTCGTGAAATTGGATGTAAATTTTGCCATAGCGCTTTTTTAAGAATTTGCGGGCCCGCAATACCTGCAATATGTTTTCGGGCTCTTTTTGGCCGCCTCCGAGTTCGTGCAGATAGGATTTTTCTTCGATGATTCGGTCATATCCGACATAGATCGGCACGACCAGCATGTCTTTGCATGCGCCATTTTTATAGGCGTTCATGAGGATAGACATTAATCCCAATTTGGGCATTAGCAACTTGCCGGTACGACTCCGACCGCCTTCGATGAATTGCTCAACGTTATAGCCTTCTTCCAGCAACTTATGGATATATTCACTGAAAACCTTTGAATAGAGCACTGCGCCCCTGAATGATCGACGGAGGAAAAAGGCGCCACCGCTGCGAAATAAAGGTCCCATCGGCCAGAATGAAAGGTTTTTCCCGGCCGCAATATGCGGCACCGGCATGTTGTTGTGATAAAGGACATAATCCAGAATGAGATAGTCAATATGGCTTTTATGGCTGGGTATCAAAACCAGCGGTCCCTTCAGGGACATATTTTTTACTTGATTGAGCACGTCATGGTTGGTCGTAAATCCGTCAAACATTACCCGGATAATCCACCCGACAATAACCGCTGCCACCTTTATAAAGGCCGGTTTATAATTGGCGGCAATTTCTTCGATATTCGCAGCTGCCTTGCGCCGAACCTCGTGAATGGGAATATTTCGGTTCTCAGAATAGGTTTCCATGAATCGCTGAAAGCGTTCAGTGGTTAAAAGACTTTCTTTCAATTCTTCTCTTGATTTGCGGATAGGTCCTGTAATGCTCTGGCGATGGGCATTGAGCTGAACCAGCAGATCGCGACGCAGCAGCAATGACTGATATTCTGTCGATTGATTTCGGGTTTCGGCAGATTTCAGGTATTGCTTCAGATTCAGCGGTTCGGATACCTCCACAAATACCCTGCCGCTGTTTTTAAAAAGGGTGACCAGCCTCCTGATATTGCCCGGTTTGTCTTCGGGCCCGAAAAGGATGTCGATCAAGGTTGGATTTTCGCGGCGGGCGGTTTTACTGAAAAACATTAGCTGCGGAATGAGGTAAATCGGTCGGTCAATGTTTTTTTGTATTTCGATCAGGTAGTGTATCGGATCGGTTTCCGCTTTGACAAACCGGCGGTGAAATATTTTTTTCCCGACCATTGACAAAAAACCGCACCGGCCGTTAATCAATTCCTGTTTGAGATATCCACGGTCGTAAGGATCCGGCAATGCCTGATATCGCAATAGAAAATCCAGTTTGGCCCAAAAAATCCTCAATAATCGAGATACCGGCTGCCAGATATAAACTTTGTAGTCAAATCCTATCTGAGGATACGGCAGATGTTCCTGGCGATAGCGGTTGTAGTAGAAGAGGTATTCAAAAAAACTTTTAAATTTGCTTACGTAAACAACAATGGCGTTATCTTCCAACTGCTGGAGAATTTCGGTTTGCTGTTCGTCCACCTTGATCCCTGAGTAGAATAGCTTAAGAAGCAGATTGGAAAAACGGCCTATTTTGTCCGGCAGCAGGCAGGTGTAGTGATCGTAGGAACCGTGCAGGAACTTATTGAACCACCGGTTGGAGGGGCCGCGGTAGCGAATCAGCGGTGATTTTTCCTTTTTGGGCATAGTTGTATCCGTCAAATATTATATAAATGGTAACCCTATTAGAAAAATTAGCAGAATAGATTTTGGTTTGCAATATATTATTGGCTTGTGCTACTTACTGTGCTATGGTACTTCTCAGCCAATTGAACGTATATGAAAGGAGGTTAAAGTTATATGAAGACATTAATTGGCGGTGCAATCGCCGCATTGTTGGGGTTGATCGGGATTGTGGCCTGGTTTCCTCAATTCTTGACAGTTATTGCCGGTACCATCCCTGTGATGCTTCTCCTGGGCGGTGCTCTGGCTATCTACCTGGGCATAGATGAGCTTAAAGATACCTGGAAACAGGAGGAGGGCGCAGAACCAGATGCTGCCATCGATGAAGACGTAGAAAAATATAAGCAAGAAATATCAGAGCTTAAAGACGAGATTGAAACCTTAAAGGAAAAATAGAAGTCGGTTGAGGACATTAGAAATTGGAGCCCTGCAGATTATTTTGCAGGGCTCTTTTTGATGGCCGAAGTTGCCAGGTAATCGGCCTTTTCGTTTTCAGGGTGGCCGGAATGCCCTTTTACTTTCAAAATTTTTAAATCTTGAAATTCGGCCATCTTTTTTTTAATAGATTCAATTAGTTGTCGGTTTTTTTTTGGTTTCCAGCTTAGCATCAGCAATCCATAGGCATATTTGCTGTCGGTAAACAGTCTGACAGGAATATGCCTGTTTTTTAGAGCTGACAGCCCGGCATCGATGGCTTTAAGCTCAGCAATATTGTTGGTGGCCTGGCCGATAAATTGAGAAATCTCCTTTTCATGCTCCCCGTAGCGCAACACGACCCCGATCCCTGAGGGACCTGGATTTCCTGAAGACGCCCCGTCGGTGAATATACAAATCTTGCCCTCCAGTGATGCTTCTTGCAAAGGCGCCTGTTCGTCCCGCCGGTGAGTTTTCCCGCCAAGATCAGACGTTTCGGTCCCAGGGGTTTCCAGATCAGTCACATTTGATTTTTTGACCCAGTATTCGTGCTCCTGGTTAAGCTGGTATTTGATTAAAACCTTGCCCTCTTTAACAACCGGTTGTCCCTGGTCGTCTACCGCCATCCAGACTTTGTTTTTTTTAAACCGCATACGTTGCCAGTTGCCCTCCTTCGCCCTGCGGGCTTCGGAGGGCAGGCTGGTCTCTGGTTTCTGGTCACTGGTCACTTGTCTCTGGCTCCTGGTCTCTGGTTGCTGGGGAAAACGTTTATTGGGTTGATTAAGTTAATTAAGTTGATTGAGTTAATTAAGCGAGATCGGAACAGTCCGACTTAATCAACCATTCAACTAATCAACCTAATCAACATCTCTTATTAATAAATATGAAACTTCCGAGCGATTTTCTTAAATTGATTTAGTTCCCCTTGCCACGAGGCCTCGATTTCATCCAGCCGGTCCAGTTCTTCGAGGCCCTTGCGGATGGTGCGATCTCCGATAATCAGGTCAATGGGCATTCTTTCAAATTCATATTCGTAGGGAGGGGTTTTCCACTCAAACTGTTCACGATGATGCAATATCACCGCCTGGAGCAAGTGCAGGGTGGTAGCGTAGGGCCGATATTGCTGCGGGTCGGTGATGTGGATTTGAAAACCATAGCAGGCTGTTTGCTGCCATTTATTCGATGTCGGCTCAAAAACGGCAGGCCTGAAAACCACCCCCGGTAATTTCGCCTTTTTTAATGCGGGCAGGATTTTATGCACTTCCATAAAAGGGGCGCCAACCAGTTCAAAGGGCTGAGTGGTGCCACGTCCTTCCGACACATTGGTGCCTTCCCATAATACCTGGCCTGGGTAAGCCAGGGTTGACACGGGCGTGGGCAGATTAGGTGAGGGCGCAACCCACGGTAGGCCGGTGTCCCCAAACAGCATGTTGCGCTTCCAATCCTTCATGGGAACGACTTCCAGATCGCAGCCAATCTCAAAATAATCATTGAACAAAGTGCCAATCTCGCCGATTGTCAACCCATGCCGCATGGGGATCGGGTAGCGGCCCACAAAAGAGGCACAATCAGCTGCGAGGCAGTTGCCCTCGACCGTGATCCCATTGATCGGGTTCGGACGATCCAGAATAATGACCCTGATGTTATAGTCGCGGGCGGCTTCAAGGCAGTATGATAGGGTATAGATAAACGTATACACCCGGGTGCCGACATCCTGCAGATCCACCAGCAAGACATCAATGGGTTCAAACATCCGGGCATCCGGAATGCGGGTTTTACCATAAAGACTGAAAATCGGAATTTCCAAAACAGGATCAACCGTATTACCCGACTCAATCATATTGTCCTGTTTTTCGGCAAAAAAGCCATGCTGGGGAGAATACAACGCCTTGAGCTGCTCCGGAAACGCTTGATCCACTATCCGGCGGGTGTGGGTCAGGTGACGATCCACCGAAGCCGGATTACACAATATACCGATACGCTCATTGGTAATCCATTGACGGGGTTTGTCGATCAGATTCTCAAGCCCGGTTAGTACTTTTTTCATACGATTTAAAGGATACGGTTAATCTATCATTTTGGAACGGTAATCTTTATTTTATTAACATACTGCCGGCCGAATCGAAAGCAGAAAAAGGATCAATGTAGCGGTTCGAAAGAACTTGACATAAAATAAAATTCCCCTTAAATTACCAAATTCGTCTGCGTCCACGGAAATTTTCCGAAGGATCAGGTCGCGTGGATTAAAAAAATTATTCTTGCGGGTTTAAAAAAGGTTACAGTTGGAAATCAGTTTAAACGGAATAGTTGTAATCGTTGGAAATTTCGGCAGCGGTAAGACGGAAGTTGCCATAAATCTGGCGGTCAACCGCAAACGCTCGGGTTTGGACGTGCGCATTGCCGATTTGGATTTGGTAAATCCCTATTTCAGAACCCGGGAGGCCCGCAAAGCGCTTGAGGCGCTGGGTATCACAGTCGTTTTGCCTCCCCAGGAATATATGCAGGCGGATCTTCCGATTCTCAGCCCCACAATTGCCGGCATGATTCGACAGCCCGACGGTCTGACCCTGTTGGATGTCGGTGGGGATGATGCCGGTGCAATGGTTCTGGCCGCCCTTGGTGATGCATTTTCGGGTATAGATGTTCACATGCTGCAGGTGGTGAATCCTTTGCGCCCCCAGACCGCAACCATTGAGGGATGCTTGAAAATAAAAGATGAGATTGAAGCGGCTGCCAAATTGACCATTACGGGTTTGATCGGTAATGCCAACCTAATCGACGAGACCGGCACCCAGGAAATCCTTGAGGGCTATGATTTTCTTCAACAATTGTCCGCTGCAAGCGGCTTGCCGCTGGAGTTTATCACCGTCGCCCAGGAGTTGCTGGCGGTGATCGAGGTTCAGCAATTTACCTGTCCGGTTCTGCCCATTGCCCGGCAGCTTGTTCCACCCTGGAAGGCGGCGGCAGATTTTGGTGATTCAGCTGCTTAGGACCTTAGTGATCAGATGATAGGGGGCAGAGATGGCTTCTATATAGAAAAATAAAATGACAAAATTCCTTAATTATTCAATATTCAATATACAATATTCAATTTAAACAGGGGAGTTTTTTTGAATGGCATACAAGCATTTAATAGACAAAGACCGTTGCAAAGGATGCGGGATATGCGTTGATGCATGCCCCAAAAATGTTCTGGAAATTTCAGACGAGCTTAATACGAAAGGCTATTTTCCGGCGTTCCAGGCCCGTCCGGAAGATTGTATTTTCTGCGCCATTTGTTGTACTATGTGCCCGGATGTGGCCATAGCGATCAGTGAGATCGAAGAAGAAAAGGCGGCCCAAAAATAATGGAGGATGAAGATGAGTAAAGTTTTGATGAAGGGCAACGAGGCGATTGCCGAGGCTGCTATTCGGGCCGGATGCCTGAATTACTTTGCATATCCCATTACACCCCAGACGGAAGTGGCAGAATATCTTGCCAAACGCATGTCGGAGGTTGACGGTGTTTTTTTGCAGGGTGAAAGTGAGGTGGCCGTATCTTATATGATCTTTGGGGCATCGGCATGCGGAGAGAGGGTGTTTACGACTTCTTCGAGTCCGGGGGTCAGTCTGATGAGTGAGGGTATCAGTTACATCACGGCCGCCCAGTGTCCGGCGGTATTCGTCAATATTATGCGCGGGGGGCCCGGATTGGGCGGTATTCTTCCCTCCCAGGCGGATTACTTC
>Ga0255045_10000306_pt1 | contig 10897 bp, 7 predicted proteins | sample BC1_12_23_MG_FD_183652 | JGI IMG/M metagenome (GOLD analysis project Ga0255045, IMG submission 183652) | Seawater microbial communities from Strait of Georgia, British Columbia, Canada - BC1_12_23 | ecosystem: Environmental > Aquatic > Marine > Strait | place: Canada: British Columbia...
GCTGGATGCTGGATGCTGGATGCTGGATGCTGGATGCTGGCAAATGGTTCCACGGTCTGCCGAGCATTACCAGTACTTGCCAAACCAACAAATAACCCACAGATCACACAGATAGTCTCTTCCGTGTGGTTCCAAAACCTGAGTGCTTCTGTGGGCAGCCCTGGGTGGGCGGGCGGATCCAGAAACTAGGATCTAGCAACCAGGATCGGGTGGGTGGGCTGGGAAATCTGCAAACTTTTTCGACTCTTCTGCGTAAGTACAGATGAACAGATGGGTCGAAGAGGCAGGCCCGACGCAGACAAGCGTCAACAAAAACGACCTCTATCAAACTCCTCCTTCATGGCTCCTCCCCCGGGAGCCATCTTTTTTTGAAGAAGCCTGGGTTCCGGCTCCTCCCCGTACCCGTTCCCGTACCCGACGACCAATCGTCCACCCCAGACGATTCCAGTTAACTCCAACTGAAACCTACTTGCACACAGCGCTCGCGGAGATGGAATCGGGAACGGGGACGGGGACGGGGACGGGAACGGCAGCAACGTAGACGCTGGAAACGGCGCGATCAAAAACGCCTGCTATCCTGCGGATCATGGATTGGATAGTCTCACTGATCCCGGAGGCGGCGGCCGACCCGATGGCTGCAATCGCTGAGCCTCCCGACGGCGCGTCAATTGTCGAATTGAGGTTGGATCGATTCCCTGGAATCGACGTCGGCGTTGCGGTCGGCGCCTGTCCTTTGCCGGTGCTCGCGACCCTGCGGTCGCGGGCGGAGGGCGGCAACGGACCAGATGATTCCACGACCCGGGCGGAGCTCATCGGCAATGCCCGTGACGCGGGTGCTGCCCTGCTCGACCTCGAGTTTGGCCGGGATGCGTCGCTCGTTCACGAACTCGGTCTCGCGCCCGAGCAGATAATCCTGTCCTGGCACGATCCCGCGGGCACACCCGAAGGACTCTCGGAGATCGTCGGGCGCATGATGGAAAGCCCGGCTCGCTGGATCAAGGTTGTGCCCACCGCAGGATGTGTGGCGGACCTGGTGTCGGTTCTCGAACTGCACGGGCGGTTCAACGGCGGCCGGAAGCGGGAGCGCCGCCTGTTGACCTTTGCCATGGGCACGCCCGGCCTCGCCAGTCGTTACCTCGCACCGCTGCTCGGGCCGAAGGTCGGATACGCGGCCTGGAGCGACGACGCGCCGGCCGCGCCGGGGCAGCTTTCGATCGAACACACCGAGGCGGTCATCGGGCACCTCGAGGGCCCACCACAGAGGTTGTACGGGGTCGTGGGCGCCGACGTCAGCCGCAGCCTCAGTCCCATCCTTCACGCCGCCGGCTACCGGAGCCTCGCTCTCCCCTATCTGCTGGTCCCGATCAGTGTCCCGGACCCCGACGAGCTCGTCGACCTCTTCGGGCCGCGAGGTACGACCCCCTTTGATCGCATCGGTCTCGAGGCCCGGGGGTGGGCGGTCACCACCCCCTACAAGGCGGAAGCGGCGGCGGCGGCGGACCATCACGCTCCGAGAGTGTTGCTTGCAGGCGCGGCCAACACCCTGATCCTCGGAGAGCATCACGTGATGGGAGAGAACACCGATGCCGACGGTGTCGTCGGATCGCTGATCACGATCGGCATCGACCCACAGGGCCGCACGGCAGTGGTCCAGGGGACCGGGGGCGCCGCCCGCGGTGCGGCGGTCGGGCTCCACCTCGCGGGCGCCGACGTCATGTTGCGCGGCCGGTCGGCCGAGCGGACACGCGCCACGGCCGAGACGCTGGGGGTCGATTGGTGCGGACCGGACGAGCGGGCTCCGGAATCAACCATCCTGGTCAACGCGACTCCCGTAGGGTCAGAAACCGGCGAGGCGGGGCCGTTTGCCCAGAACGAGATCGGCCAAGCCGCGGCGGTCGTCGATATGGTCTACGCCGAGCACACGACCGAGCTCATCGCCCGCGCACGGGAGCTCGAGCTGCCCGCGGCCGACGGCCGCGAGGTTCTCCTCCACCAGGGAATCGCCCAGTTCGCTGCCTTCACACAGCGAGTGCCGCCGAAGGACGCCATGCGCGCCGCGCTGCGCCGCAAGTAATCAGTAATTAGTAATCAGTAACCAGTGACCAGTCCCACCCGCCCGAGGCTGCGGTCTAGGTGGTCAGGGGTCTGGCATTCATGTCGGAAGCGCGTTCACAGTAGACCGCGTTGACCGGACGTGCCGTCTCTGACGATTTTGGGAGCCAATAGTCTCAACCATGGTCCCGACGAAGCCCAAACATCGTCAGAGGGGGCTCTCACGGAGAGAGCGCACTGAGAAAAGCGCGCTGACCACACCTGGTTGCCTCTATCAGCAGGCAGGCTCACGGCTGCAGGGAACGGAAACGGAGACGGGAGCTACCGAATACCGACAACCTGCCGAACCTCGTCCATCAGAAGCGCCACGGTCTCGCGGGCTTCTTCAGCCCCGGCGGTGAGGACGCGATCGACCTCGGCGGGATCGTTCTGAAGCTCCTCATAGCGGGCGCGCGCGTCGCCGAAGGTGGCCAGGTAGTAGTCGAAGAGCCGCTTTTTCATGTCGCCATAACCGACACCACCTTCTGAGAAGGCGGTCTCGACCCAGCTGCGTTCCGACTCGTCGGGGGCGAAGAGCTTGAGCAGCTGGTACAGGGCGTTGTCTTTGGTCGGCTTCGGCTCCTCCACAGGTGTGGAGTCGGTGACGATGGACATGATCCTCTTGCGAATGGGCTTCTCGGGCCCGAAGATATCGATCGTGTTCTCGTAGGACTTGCTCATCTTACGGCCGTCGACGCCGGGCACTACCGCCACCTCGTCGAGGATCAACGGTTCGGGCAGGACAAAGACCTCCGAGCCATAGACGCTGTGAAACGAGGCGACGACATCGCGGGTCACCTCGAGGTGCTGCTTCTGATCCCTGCCCACCGGCACCAGATCGCTCCTGACGATGAGGATGTCGGCAGCCATCAGCACCGGGTATGCGAAGAGCCCGTGGTTCGGCACCACCCCTTGCGCCACCTTTTCCTTGAATGAGTGGCATCGCTGCAAGAGTCCCATGGAGGTGACGGTCGACAGATACCAGCTCAGCTCGGTGACCTCGTGCAGATCGGACTGGCGATAGATCACGCTTCGCGCGGGATCGAGACCGAGGGCGAGAAATCCCGTCGCAAGGTCACGGACCAGGCTCTGGAATCGATCGCGGTTCTGCACCGTGGTGAGAGCATGCAGATCGGCCAGGAAGTAATAGCACTGATGTTCCTGCTGCAAACGCAGAAACTGGCGGATGGCTCCGAAATAGTTCCCGACGTGCAGGTTGCCGGATGGTTGGACACCGGACAGAACGCGCATGAACACTCCTCAGCGGCGGTAATAGCTTATCGGCAAAAAACCCGGCCGGCTGCGGCGCCGGCCGGGCATTCAATCTCATTCAAATGCGGGCGTCGATCAGCCGTCGTTGCCGATGGCTTCGGTCGGGCACGACTCCATGGCCTCGTCCATCAGCTCCGTTTCCTCATCGCCTTCCGGCTGCTTGGACACAAAGGAATATCCCTCGTCCTCGTTGGCCTCGAAATTGCTCGGTGCCGTGGTCCTGCAAACATCGCAATCGATGCAGTTTGAATCGACGTACCACTTGCCTGGTGCGTTATCAGGCAGTCTGTCATCAGTGTCGGCCATCGTGCTCTCCTTTCACGCGGGGATCCCTGCACGTCCGCGGGATGATACCACCCGCTTCGCTCTTGTCAATTCGCGGCAGCAGAGCCATTACCGCGAGGGAATCTCAACAGGTCGTCGGCTCACGCGTGGGTAGGACCCCCCACTCGTGCTCTTGGTGTCGGTCGACGGCCACTGGCACTCAACATTGTACGGATACCCGAACACGGGCAGAATCGCAGTTGGATCCTGGGTCGTGTTGTCGATCAGGTTCCCATACATCGTCATGCCGACGACCGGTTCGCTGCTGGCTGAGTTCCATTGAAGAACAGAGATCTTGAGGGTCGTTCCTTCGGGAACCACAGCGAATCCGAAAAGGGAAGCGAAGATGCTGTTGTATTGGACGTGTGATGCCGGCGGCATCACGACGATTGACGAGATCTCCCCACCCTCCGCGGAAGGGAAGGGTTCGCCGTTGGGCCGAAAAGGTTGGAGGACGATCGTTATCGTGGTCAACGGATCGGATGCGTTGAGGATTCCCACGTTGAAACGAAAGTCTTCGTTCTCGTCGCCGCCGATGAGGAGTTCAAAACTGAAATCTCCGTTTTCACCCACCGCCGAGGGGTCCGCCAGGTTGTACCAAGGCACCCCGGGAAGAGTCTGTCCATAGGTGCCGTTCCGCTGCAGAAACTCGCCCTCGTTGTCGGGATCGGGAACAAAAAAGGTGATCGGGGTGAAGGCTCGCGAATTGACGATCGCATTTTTGAACACCCTCGAACCGTCGTCCTCGAGCGTGTCCGCCTCGTAGGCAAAGATGACCAACGCGCCCGATTGAGCGACACCCTCAACGGTTGACCAATACTCTCCCACCGGATCCCGGAGAATCACCGTACCACCAGGCGGGATGTCCGCGAGCTGAGGATCGATGAAACCGAATCCATCGCTCTCCCGACCGCCGAGCCACGTCGAGCGGTCGACATAGACGCCGGAGTTGCTCACCAGACCGGTCGGCAGGTACGCCATCGCAATGTCGATGTTTTCGTCATCTTCAACATTTGTGATGTAGACATCGGACCGCCAACGGCTCGCACCCTCTCCATCGGTGTGGACGACCGCCGGAAGATAAATAAGATCTGCGGCCATAAATTGGGCCGCGACCGGGGCTGCGCCGGTCAAAAGAGCAACAACAAGAGCTGAGAGCAGCCCTTTTCGAATCATGCGTACCTCCATTTGGTGACGGCGGGATGCTGCATCTCAGCCGCTCACCCGCTTATCTTGCCAGCTTCACGATCGATGGGCAAGACGATCCTCGCCTCGAACCCGTGGGATTCGAGGTTGACAAGGTCGATATGGCCTCCCTGGGCCTCGATGAATCGTTCGGCGATCGCCAGTCCAAGCCCACTCCCTCCCCTTCTTCGGGTATAGAAGGCCCTGCGGACGCGCTCCATCTCCTCGGCGGGAATACCGTCACCGCGGTCACGCACGATCAATGCCACCATTTGCGCCTCTTCGTCGGCATCGAGCTCGACCACCCTTCGGTCTGCCGGCAGAGCACGAACGGCCTGCACCGCATTCAACACGAGGTTGAGCAACACCTGGCGAACCTGCGCCTCATCGCTTTGAACCGAAACCGTCGGCAAGCCCGGTAGGACGCGCAGATGAACACCCATGCTGAGGGCTTCCGCCGTCAGAAAGTCGCCGACATCGCAGAGCATCGTATCGACCCGGACCGCGCCCAATTCCGGCTCGCTGGGGCGCGCGTACGTCAAAAAGTCGCTGACCAATCGCGCCAGGCGGCCGACCTCGGCGCGCGTACTGGCGAGGGAATTGCGAGCGCTCTGTCCGTCGTCGGACAGATCTTCGTCGAGAAGCTCGAGGTTGAGGTTGATGGAGTTGAGCGGATTGCGGATCTCGTGCGCGAGATTTGCGGCCAACGCCCCGAGAGCGGCCATCTCCTCCGCCTCGAAATGCTGCGCTTCGAGGCGCCGGGTGCGCTGGATGAGAAACCACACGAAGGCAAAGGCGAAGAGCAATGTGCCGAGCGTCAGCACGGCGATGCCGATGGTCTGGCCGAGAAGATCGCCTCGCAGATCCGCCACCCTTTCCGCAACTTCGGAACGGTCGACGTTGAGGACCACGGAGCCGACCTCACCCAGCGGCACGCTGATACGATAAGGGTTCTCCGTTTCAATAACGTTTTCGTCCGATAACGTCCCCTGGAGCTGGAGGTCGTTGGCGAGAGTCTCTGGAATCTCCTCTGTCGATTGGCTGCGAGATGAGAACACGACCGTTCCCTCGCTGTCCGTGACCTCGATGGACTGCCAGATTCGACGTTCTGGGTCACCCTTGAGTGTTCGCGTGAGGACTTCGCGGCGAGTTTCGACCACGTCGAGCTCCTTGACCTCCGCTCCACCGAGCTCGGCAGCTATTCGCTGCGCCTCCTCGCGACCCCCTGCAAGCACATCCTCGAGGTATCGACGCGAGAGCGATCCAGCGATCAGATGACCAAAGAGAAAGATAATACCGAGCACCAGGGACAGGAAGATCCCGGCCGCTACGGCGTACTGTCGCCGCAGGGGACTCCGTGTGCCGAAAATGCGTCCTGCGTTGGTCAAAGTGGCCTGTTCCTCTGCCCGGCTACTCGATGAGCTCGTCACAGTTGCCGTCGCTCTTGAATCCTGACGACTCGACGGTTCTCCACGCAAAGAGCGTGCCATTCCCCGGATTCGCCCTACCGCAGGGGGGGTATCAAGTGCCGCACGCTGTCCGGAGATCACCTGTGCGGTGAGTCCGTTCCCACGTGAAATCAGGTTCATCGCGGCCGAAATGACCGAATGCCGCCGTCTGCTTGAAGATCGGGCGGAGCAGGTCGAGGTACTCGATAATGCCCAACGGTGACAACGGGAAGACCTCGCAAACCGCAGCGGTTATCCGGTCGTCAGGCACCTCGCCGGTGCCGAAGGTGTCGACCATCACCGAAACCGGATCGACGACGCCGATGGCATAGGCGAGCTGGACCTCAGCGCGTTTGGCGAGACCAGATGCGACGACGTTTTTGGCTGCGTGGCGTGCCATGTACGAGGCGGAACGATCGACCTTCGACGGGTCCTTGCCCGAAAACGCGCCCCCGCCGTGTGAACCTACCCCACCATAGGTGTCGACAATGATCTTGCGACCGGTCAGACCGCAGTCCCCCTGCGGACCGCCGATCACAAAACGCCCGGTCGGGTTGATGTGGATCTTGGTTTCGTCGTCGAAGAGCTCTTTCGGCAGCGTTTCCATGATGACCCGTTCCCGGACCTCGTCTCTGAGGGTCTCGATGGCGATGTCCTCCGAATGTTGGCACGACACCACCACGGCCTCGATGCGCTGAGGCCGATCACCGTCGTACTCGATCGAAACCTGCGATTTGCCATCCGGGCGCAGCCAGTCCAGAAGACCGCCGCGTCGCGCAGAACTGAGACGCCTGGTGAGCTGGTGAGCCATTATCAGTGGCATCGGCATCAGCTCGGCCGTCTCGTCAGTCGCATACCCGAACATCAGCCCCTGGTCACCTGCGCCGCCCGGGTTGACGCCCTGGGCGATATCCGGTGACTGTGGATCGATCGATGAGATGACGGCGCAGGTCTCGTAGTCGAATCCGAATTTCGCTCTCGTGTAGCCGATCTCGCGGATTGTCTCGCGCACGATTGCCGGAAAGTCGACATAGGTCTCGGTCGTGATCTCGCCGGCAATAAAGGCGAGACCGGTCGTCACGAGTGTTTCGCAAGCTACCCGGCCATTCCGGTCCTCGGCGAGCACGGCGTCGAGAATCGAGTCCGAGATCTGATCGGCTATCTTGTCCGGGTGCCCCTCGGTAACCGACTCCGAGGTAAACACGTGTTTCCCACTGGGTGCCATCGTTCCTCCTATGTAAACCACGCCCGCGCCCGCGTCCGTGCCCCGATTGGGCGTCGGCCAGCGATGATGGGCAACAGAGCGCATACCGTACCACTCTGTTTTCCACCCGGTCAATCTCTATACAACGTCAACACTTTACTGCACGCATGTCTTCCTGTTGACGCCCGATTCACGACACCGCATTATCGGGCGATGGCGAAATGGTCAGAAGAACGAATCCGGGATATGGTCCGACGGTTGGAGGAATTTCGCCTCGGTTGCCGGGTCACCACTCTCGCCGAGGAGGAGAGCTCGCGGTCGCCGTTCAGGCTCCTCGTTGCCTGTGTGATCTCGCTAAGAACCAAAGACGAGGTGACCGCCGAAGCCAGCCGCAGGCTTTTCGGATTCGCGCCCACCCCGGACCATCTCGCGGAAATGGACGTCGAACGCATCGCGAAGGCGATCTACCCCGCAGGCTTCTACAACACGAAGGCCAGGCAACTCCATGAAATCGCCAGAATCGTGCGCGACGAACACAACGGTGCGGTGCCGGCCGACGAAAGGGCCTTGCTCGACCTGCCCGGGGTCGGAAGAAAAACAGCCAACCTGGTCCTTGGGCTCGGCTTCGACATCCCCGCCATCTGCGTTGACACTCATGTCCATCGCATCTCCAATCGGCTTGGGCTGGTGACAACCAAGACACCCGAGCAAACGGAAACAGCGCTCAACGAGGTACTGCCTCGAGACCTCTGGATTCCCATCAACGATTTGCTCGTGACCTTTGGCCAGAACCGCTGCCACCCCACGTCGCCGAGGTGCAAAGGCTGCCCGCTCGACGATATGTGCCCCCGCATCGGCGTCACACGACACCGATAGGCGACCTAACTGTCGCCGCTCCGCCGCTCAGTGAATTGTTGGATCCATCGTTCCTGGGGCTCACGCCCCAGGCAATCCATATGTCGCCGCTCCGCGGCTCGCATTCGGAGAAGCCAACCGATTCCCAGCGCCGGAGGCGCGACAGATGGTTAGCCTGGGGTGTCAACCCCAGGGGCGTCGATGCCCCAAGGCGCGCCCGAACGGCGGTCAATTCGCTTGTCGCTCCTGGCCGAGGTTTGAGAGGCGATCGGCCACGTCCCGATAGGAGGGATCCCCGGCTGCGATTTCCTCAAAGATACCGGCAGCCTGTTCTACATCGCCGGCAGACTGGTACGCAGACGCGAGATCGTAGCGTAAGCCAACGCGCGCGTCGGCTGAAATGTCGGGCGCCACCAGGGCCTTCTGATACCACTCGGCTGCCTCCGTCCACATCCCCTGTTCCTGATAGCAAACGCCGATGTTCGAGCAGCTCTCGACGAAGTAATCAGTGTCCCTCGAAGCCACCTGGAATTCGCGGATCGCCTCCGGAAGGAGACCCATCTCGCGATAGGCGATGCCGAGATTGAAGTGGGTGTCGGCATCTTCCTCTGAGAGCTGCTCCTCAACCCCCTTTTGGAACTCCCGGAACACCTCTTCGAGAATCGCCTCCCCTTTGCCGCGTCCGGTTGCTTCCTCGACCATCGCCTCTTCGGCCGCGAGCTCCGCTTCGAGCTCTTTGGCCAGATCGATATACTGCTCCTCGTCGGCAAAGAGCTCTTCGGAACCCTCCTCGACCGTTTCCACCTGTTCGAGGAGAACGCCGACCTCTTTCAGCTTGCGACGACGCTCCGCGACCTCGGAATCGTCGCTGTGCTTTTCTTCCAGTGTCGCAAGGACCCGCGCGGCGTCCTCGAAGAGCTCCTGATCTAAGAAGAAATCGATCTGCTCGAGATCTCCCATCGAGGGACCGTCGAAAGAGCCGCTGATCTCCACCAACTCGTCGGCCACCTCTTCAACCACCGGAGCGGGTCGGGGCGCCGGTTCAGGCGCGACGTCAGCCACCGGCACCGCGACTTCCTCAACGGTCGGAACCTCTTCGACGATCGGCGCCTCTTCAACGGCCGGAGCTTCCGCCGCGGCCTCGGCAGGCGCCGGTTCGGGTTCATCTTTCGCCTGCGGCTGCTCTTCGAGCACACCCACACCAGATTCTATGTCGACCTCAAACTCCTCGACCTTGGGAGCCGCTTCCTGGGCGGGCGGGGCCGTTATTTCGCCTTCGATGTCCACAACCTCGATGAGGTCGCTCCCCTCATCCACGAATTCCGCCGGTTCCTCGATTACCTCGGGGGTTTCTTCGACAGCTCTAGACAGCACAGCCTCGGTTGCCGGAGGCGACGAAATAGCCGTGGCGCTGGCATCGCTGAGCTCCGGAATCGCACTCGTCAGAGCACCGATCTGATCTAGGGTACCGTTCGAGCGATGGTGCTCAAACACCGGCATCGCCATGCCGACCGCATCTTCACGAGCACCCCGCTCTGCGTAGAGAAGGGCAAGCCGCTGCCTCGGTTCATGCTCGTCCGGACAGAAGAGCACCACGTCTTCGAGATGGCTGATCGCCTTATCAACCAAACCGTATTTGGCGAAGACCGAGGCCTCTGCCAGTCGTTCCTCGAGGTCGAAACTGCCCGGGGCAGGCACCGCGCCGGCGGCCGAGGGTTCGGGCGGCTGGACTTCCACCTCTTCGACCACGATCTCGTCTTCGACGTCGATGACAATCTCGTCCTCGTCTTCCGAAATGTCGATCGCCTCGTCCTCGTCGGGCTTGCCGATGTCGACACCATCAAGCTCCGCCAGCCGCTGCCGGAACTGCTTGTTTTCGGGTTCAGCTTCCAGGAGGGTGATGTAGAGGCGCTTGGCCCCTTCTTGTTGGCCCGACTGGAAATAGCTCTCCGCCAACGCCGCCTGAAGGGTGAAGAGCGTCTCATCATCGCCGGACGGACGGTAGGCACGAACCGCCAGCTTCAATACCTCCTGGTCGTCCGGCATTTCCTGCAGCAAATCCTTGAGCGCGGCTTGAGCCTGTTTGTGTTCACCCCTCTCGAGCAGATCGGCGACTGCGGGCACCAACATCTCGCGCGCCTCGGCTGTCTCGCCGGAGGACAACATCGCACCACCGACAAGGCTTCGAACCTCGGCGTTATCGGGATCCGTAGCGAGGATCTTTCGCGCCGTCTCCAAGGCCGCCTTTGACTCTCCATGCGAGAGGTGTGTGCGCACCAGGAGGATCTTGAGCTCCGTGTTTTTGGGAGATCTTTCGACCCCAAAGGTCAGGAACTCGCGCACAACCGAGGATCGTCCGGCCTCGAGAAACGCCGTGCAAACGGGGAGCAGGAAATCCCCCTCGGGCGGATCCTGCTCGAGAACGTGACGGTAGAGCCGTTCGGCCTCGTCCAGCTTTCCGGCATCGAGGAGCAATTGCCCCAACCGCTCGTAGACCTTGAGCGCCGATGTGATTTCG
>Ga0255045_10000317_pt1 | contig 10757 bp, 7 predicted proteins | sample BC1_12_23_MG_FD_183652 | JGI IMG/M metagenome (GOLD analysis project Ga0255045, IMG submission 183652) | Seawater microbial communities from Strait of Georgia, British Columbia, Canada - BC1_12_23 | ecosystem: Environmental > Aquatic > Marine > Strait | place: Canada: British Columbia...
CAAAGTCGAATTGTACGCCCCAATGGGGAAGTGCGGCATGTTGATTCCAAGTGTGATTTTGAATTCGATGATGAAGGAAAAGCTATACGTGCATTTGGTACCTTTCAGGATATTACTGAGCAGGTACTGATCGAGACCAAGCTCAGGGAAGCAACCGCTGCCGCTGATGCTGCCACCCAGGCCAAGGGCGATTTTTTGGCCAACATGAGCCATGAAATCCGCACGCCCATGAACGCGATTCTCGGCATGACCCATTTGGCCCTTAAAACCAACCTTACCCTAAAACAGCAGGACTATATCACTAAAACCCATACATCAGCCCAGAGCCTGCTGGGTATCATCAATGACATCTTGGATTTTTCCAAGATCGAAGCCGGCAAACTGGATATTGAAACCATCGATTTCCATCTGCTTGAGGTGCTGGACAATCTTTCCAACCTGATTACCACAAAAGCCCAGGAAAAGGGGCTGGAATTCGTGTTTGCGGTTGAGAAGGACGTCCCCATGGCTTTGAAGGGGGACCCCTTGCGCTTGGGGCAGATACTTTTGAACTTGACCGGCAATGCCGTGAAGTTTACAGAAGAAGGCGAAATTATCGTTGCTGTGAAACCGGTAGAAGTGGAAGCCGAATATGCTGTCCTTCACTTTGCGGTCAAAGATACCGGCATCGGCCTTACCCAAGAGCAACAGGCCAAACTGTTCCAATCGTTTCAGCAGGCAGACACCTCCACAACAAGAAAATACGGCGGCACCGGGCTGGGCCTTACCATCAGCAAGAAACTGACCGAACTAATGGGCGGCGAGATTGATGTGGAGAGTAAACCCAAAGAAGGGACGACGTTCTTTTTTACGGCACGGTTTGGCAGATCGAAAAAAGAAAAAGTCAAGCGAACCATTATACCGGAAACGCTTCAAAGTCTCAAAGTGCTGGTAGTGGATGATAACGACACCTTTCGTGAAGTGTTAAAAGTATATCTGGAAGAATTTACATTTCAGGTTCGCACCGTACCTTCAGGGACCCAAGCCCTGGGCGAAATCAAAAAAGCATTGCAAACCGATCAAAAGCCCTACGACCTAGTGTTCATGGACTGGCAGATGCCCGAAATGAACGGCATTGAAACCGCCAGGAGAATCCAGGGTGATCCGGATATTATCCAGCGCCCCAAAATTATCATGGTCACCGGGCATGGCCGCGCAGACGTTATGAAGGAAGCCGAAGACATCGGATTGGATGGATTTTTGCTAAAACCGGTCAACCAGTCACTGCTCCTGGATGCCACGATAAATGCATTCGGCCTGTCTGTTGAACGAGAAGCCATCGATGCAAGAAGAAAAGGAAAAAGACCCGATGGGTTCGAGGCGATCAGGGGCGCCCATATCCTTCTTGTGGAGGACAACGAAATCAATCGGCAGGTGGCTATGGAGCTTTTGGAAGCTGAAGGCTTTTTTATCTCGGTGGCCGACGATGGAAAGATTGCCTTAGAAAAGGTCAGGGCCTCGGCCGAAAGTGAGGCATACGATGTTGTGCTCATGGACCTTCAAATGCCGGTAATGGATGGGTACACATCCACAAAAGAAATCCGTAAAGACAGCAGGTTCAATGACCTTCCCATCATCGCCATGACCGCCGATGCCATGACAGGTGTTCGGGAGAACGTGATTGAAATCGGCATGAACGATTACGTGACCAAGCCCATCAATACAGAGGAGCTTTTCTCAGCTTTGGTAAAATGGATCAAGCCCGGAGAGCGTGAGGTGCCGGAACATTTAGAACCGAAGGTAGAAGAAAAAACCGAAGAAAAACCCCTAACCGACATGCCAGGAATTTCAGTAAAAGAAGGTCTGGCCAGAGTCGGCGGGAATACCAAGCTTTACACGAAAATCTTGAACAAGTTTTACAACGAATACGCCCATGTGCCGGAGCAAATTAGAACAGCTCTGGAGCAAGACGATTCGGAACTGGCCCAACGATTGGCACACACGATTAAGGGCGTTGCTGGCAATATCGGCGCCAAGGATCTATCAGGGCCTGCAGGAGAACTGGAGGCTGCCATCAAGCGTCAAAAAATCGATGAGTTTGAAGCGTTGCTGGTCGGTTTTGCAGATGCACTGAAGGTAGTTTTAAATTCACTGAAAAATGTGGTTGAAGACGAAGATAAAATTGAAAAAGAGAAAATCGAGATTGAAAGTGGGGGTCCGAAAATGCTTCTTGAGTTACTGTTGAAACTGGAACCCCATTTAAAGAAACGCAAACCCAAACCGTGTAAAGAGGTCATGGGAGAAATTAGCAGTTATTCGTGGCCGGATGAATGCGCCCAGGATATAGCTGAACTGGATCGGTTGCTCGGTAAGTATAAGTTTAAAGATGCTCAGCCAATTCTTGAATCGATTGTGGAAAAACTAAAGAAATCGTAGATTTAATTATACTAATAAAGACCGATGTTAAGGTCTGTTGTTTGTCTTTTAATACTCCATCAACCCTGGAAAAGCCAATGAAAACTGTAAAAATAGCAAGAAAGCTTCCTCGAATTCGCAAAAGACTCGGAGATATTTTGATTGAAGCCGGTCTGATCGATCAAAAAATACTTGAAGATGCTTTAGCCGCCCAAAAAGTCCAAAACAAAAAGCTTGGCCAGGTCTTGGTTGACATGGGGGCTGTAGAAGAAACCGATATCGCCGATGTCCTTTCAAAACAATTGGGAATCCCGTTCTTGCGCCTCAAACAGGTAAAGATTCAAAAAGAAGCTATTTCATTCATATCAAAAGAAATGGCCGAAAAATATTCGATTATTCCTTTACTGGAGAAAGATAACAAACTGATTATCGCCATGTCAAATCCGCTTGATCACAATGCTATAGAAGATATCCAGTTTGTCGTTTCGAAACCCGTCTTTATTGGTTTGTCTACGCTCAGTGATATTTTGGATGCCATTGAAAGGTCCTATCCAAAAAGTGATCTGAAAGAAGATGTCATTCCGACGACTGAATTTGATGCCAGCATCGATATCATTCCCATAGCGAAAGCGGATGAAAAAACAGATCAAGATCTTATGTCGCTCGCAGATCTTCCACCGGTTATCCGATTTACCAATGCGATTATTGCCGATGCTATAGGGCGTAGAGCAAGCGATATACATATCGAACCTCAAAAGGACGACCAAAACAAAACCATCTTAACCGTACGATGCCGTGTTGACGGAATTATGCATGAGGCACTAAGAACGGATAGACATGTTCATGGCCCCATGGTGTCAAGAATAAAGATCATATCCGGACTGGACATTTCGGAAAGAAGAAAGCCCCAAGATGGAAAAGCCCAGGTTGTATACGGCAAAGAAAAATATGATTTGAGGGTTTCTAGCATCCCCACCACCTATGGTGAAAAGATAACCATGCGGATTTTGGATCCTGCAACTGCCCGGATGAGTCCTGAGGATCTGGGATTTTCTGACAACGATTTAAACACTATTTTAGATGCGATCAGCAGATCCCAGGGTATTATCCTCGTCACCGGGCCAACAGGCAGCGGCAAATCATCGACCCTTTACGCTTGTTTGAACAATCTGAATACGCCTTTGGTCAACATCATCACCGTAGAAGATCCGGTTGAATTTGATGTTGCGGGTATCAATCAGGTACAGATAAACGCAAAGGCAGGCATCACCTTTGCGGCAGGATTGAGATCCATTCTAAGGCAAGACCCTGACATTGTCATGGTTGGAGAAATTCGAGACGCCGAAACAGCGGAAATCGCTTTCCAGGCGGCGCAAACGGGGCATCTGGTTCTATCCACGCTGCATACCAACGATGCGCCCTCAGCCGTCACAAGATTGCTCGACCTCGGTGTGGACGACTTTCAAATTTCTTCTGCACTGATTGCAGTGGTAGGTCAACGGCTGGTTAGAAGAATACACGATGATTGTAAAGTTCAAGATGATCTCAGCCCGAAGATCATGGGACGCATTCAACCATTTATAGACAACGTCACACAACCAACCTTTTGGAAAGGAGCGGGCTGCACCGCTTGTCAGAACACCGGTTATATGGGCCGAATGGGGATTTATGAGATTCTATTGGTAACATCCCCTCTGAGAAACCTTATAAAACCGAATGTATCACTGGAAACACTGAAGGACGTTGCCAGAAAAGAAGGTTTTCAGGCCATGCCGGAGGATGGTATTGCCAAGGCCCTTCAAGGTCTCACCACTATTGAGGAAGTGTTTCGCGTTGCCCCGCCTGAGATCAAGGCTGAAGTCATTCCTCCAAAAAAGCCAACACTTCCAGGCAAAGTTGCATTTATTGAAAAGGAATCAAAAAGTAAGCTGCCGACATACGAAGAATCTCTGTCAGACCCATCCACATCGGATAGGATTCCTGCTTTTGCTGAGGATGGGCGGGAAGAAATATCTGATCTTCCAATTACGGTTCTCGTTGTTGACGACGAAGAAGTCGACCGCATGATCATCTGTGATGCACTGGAATCCGAAAATTATGTAACGGTTGTCGCTGAAAACGGCAATGAAGCATTAGAAAAGGTTAAAGAGGAACAACCGGACCTTATCGTTACGGATTACATCATGCCCCAAATGAATGGTATGGTTCTGGTAAAAAACCTTAAAGCAGACAAAAAGACCAGTGACATACCCATCTTAATGCTGACCTCCATAGACGATGTTGATTCTGAAGTGGTTGTTATGGAGGCCGGGGCCGACGATTATCTGACAAAACCGGTAAACCGCAAACGATTTCTCATAAGGGTTAAAAGTCTGCTTAGGAGGAAAAGTTATGAAATGTGTTAACCATCCCGAATCAGACGCGACCACCTCCTGCTCCAGCTGCAACGACGCCCTGTGTAAAGCATGTGCGACGACGTCGGACGGAAAGGACGGCTTTTTGTGCAACCGATGCTTTGCGCTTAAAGCTGTCCAGGACATGAGTGATGACGCTTTAAAACGGGAAGCGAAAAAGGAGATTCAGGAGAAAAAGAAAGAGGAGAAAAAAAAGTGGCGATATGCACTGCAGTGGGTTATCGTCTGTATCTGCATCGGTATTATTGCATATCAATCGTCAGCAGTACTGTCGGCTATTGAGCAAACCGAAAGGCCGATACGCCGCGGCACCATAAACACGAATCAGGTGGCCGATCAATGCATCCACAACCTGTGGGCCATATCCAGCCTTCTCCAACAAGGTCAAATGCCGGATGGGTCAATCACCTGCCCGGCCAGTGGAGCCCCATATCATACTGGAGAAAAAGAAAACAATATCGTCGTTCAATGCCCGAATCCAGGCAAACACGGTCTTTTAGCACTTCGTGTAGATAAACAAAACCCCATTCCTGAGGTGAAAAAATGAAGTGTCTAAAAGATGATAGTCAAGGTTTCAGTCTGGTGGAGATATTGATTGTAATCGCTATCATTGGTGTGCTGGCCTCTATCGCCATTCCCAGATATGTGGTTTACAAGGAGCAGGCACGGGCTGCGAGCTGCCTTGTCAATCGGAGAAACATCGAAACAGATGAGGCAGCCTATTTTGCCCAGCAGAAATCACCATCATTGAACATCAGCGGCGCATATCAATGCCCGAGCGGTGGGATCTACGTTTGGCTCATTGCCGATCCCCAGGATAATTACTACCCACGCATCGGCTGCTCGCTGCACTATGCCCAAATGCCTGCACTGGAAGGCGTAGAATACGATGAAACAACGACAGACAATATTGCCTCCCAGACCGAGACCGGCGGGTCGTCGAATGTTGGCGAAAATCTTCGTTATAGAAATGTTGAAGATGGTAATTCAAAGAAAAATGATTTTGTTGATGAAGGGCTTATTACTGGAGATGGTGATGATTTAATTACTGTTGATGATGATGTAGATGGAAGTAATCGAATCATTTCAACAAACGATGGTGACGATACAATTATTGTCGGTGACGATGTGCAACACGGAGCAACCATTGAGACTGGTGAAGGTGACGATATTATTGAAATTGGTGGTACTCTCCAAGATTCGACTCTTGATACCGGTGATGGAGATGATACCATTAATCTCGATCGTATCAGGGCAGCATCAATAATTACAACTGGTGAGGGGGACGATAAGGTCACCATTGATGATGTGAGCAGTAGTTTTGATGATGGGGCTGTTTCTCTTGAAGAAGGTAATGATACACTAGTATTAAATGATTCGTTGAGAGGTACGGATGCTCAATTTGATGGTGGTGAAGGAGAAGATACTCTCGTGCTTGAAGAGGTCTCTTCCAAACACTGGAATCGTGATATTGGTGACCAATTCCGGAATTTTGAATCTGTTACACTGAAAGATGGTGATTTTTCTTTAGATGAAAATAATAATCTAATTTAAGAACCAGCTCCATCGGGACCTATCGGTGGTAAAGGAAGTATGGGGGTTCGAGAACGCTACATTTAGCTCCGGCCGGGTCAGCCTTGGCGGACGTGAAGCCTCCATCAGGAACCCCTCGGTCGTGACCGGAGAGTAGTATGCTGCCGGGTTCGTTCTCTTTGCCTTCTTCTCATCAAGGGTCTGCGGTGGCGAAACTCTCTATACACTTCGTCGGATCGTTATCCTTTTGCTGATCCCCGGCGTTGTATCGTGGTGGATTCTCATGGCCACCATGTTTCTCCGGGAGCTGACACTCTCAGTCGTACTTTCCAGACCGGGAACAGAGGTCCTGGCTGTGCAGATCCTTCGCTTTGCTGAAGATGGCTTGTGGGGGCTGCTCTCGGATAATGGCCCTTGCTATGTTTCTAAAGCGTTAAAAGAATATCTGGAGCAAGAAGAATACAATGCTCCAGCGTAGGAGGTATAATTGCTCATTAATGGTTGCTCAAACGACTGGAAAAAGGTATTTGGAACCTGAAACCCTCTCTTATTTTTTTGCCAGATTTGTCCAAAACCTTTTGAAGACATACAATTGCCATAAATTTGAGACGGCTTCTAAACCGATATTCGGCTAATTGAAGATTGGAAAAGGAACCTATGACAGATAAAATCCCTGAGAAAAAACGACTTCTCGTTAAGCGTTATTTTCTAATAATTTTTATGGTTACCGGTGCAATATTAGCCGGAACCATAATTGTACTATATAATTTAGAGACAAAGGATTATTTGTCACGGATAGAAATCGAGGAGCAAGCAAAATTAAAAACACAGTTTGGACTCATCGCACACAGCTTTGAAGATGTTGTTTCAGACCTCAGGTTTTTATCCAAACAGAACGAACTTTTACATATGCTGAAAAGTGAAGGCGAAAGTTATTATAAGGATGCGTTGGCCAAAGAGTATTTGGTATTCAGTCGTCAAAAACACAAATATGAACAAATTCGGTTCATCGATGAAACAGGAATGGAAAGAGTCAGGATCAATTTTAACAATGGCTCTCCTGTCATTGTACCTGATTTCCAACTCAAACCCAAAGGCAACCGGTACTATTTCAAAAACTCCCTGGCTCTTGCCCGTGAAGAAGTTTTCGTTTCACCGCTCGATCTTAACGTTGAAAAAGGTGAAATTGAAATACCCTTCAGACCTGTGATACGATTCGGAACACCTGTTTTTGACAGCAAAGGCAATAAACGGGGCATTATCGTTCTTAATTATCTGGGAGAGAAACTTATTAACACCATCAAGCAAGCATCCAAATTATCTCTTGGAGATATCATGCTCGTTAATTCCGATAGCTATTGGCTTTTAAGCCCGAACGCCGATGACGAATGGGGTTTCATGATCGAAAAAAGAAAAGACCGAAATTTTTCGACTGATTTTCCGGATCAATGGAAAGAAATTTATTTATCTAAAGAGAGCCAGATTTACAGTAAGCAGGGCTTGTTTACGGCGGTTACCATATACCCGATGATAGAAAGCCTCAAATTAAGTTCAGATTCATCCCAAGGCTATGGGGATGGTGTTCAAGCCCAAAAAGGCGACGTATATTTCTGGAAAATGATATCCCATATTCCTAAAAACGATTTGAAAAAAGGAACCCAAAGCCTTTTAATCAAGCTTTTCTTTTTAGCGGGGACACTTTTTTTACTGGCAAGCATTCCTACCTGGATGCTCGCACAAGCCATAGTGAGGCGGAAATTACAGCAGATGGAGCTGTTCCGTTCCGCAAATTATGACCAGCTGACCGATCTGCCGAATCGATCCTTGTTTATGGACAGGCTAAACCAGACCTTAAAGCAATCCAAACGGTATGAACGAAAATTTGCGTTGTTGTTCATTGATCTGGACGGTTTTAAATCGGTCAATGATACATTGGGCCACGATGCCGGTGACGAACTGTTGATAAAAGTGTCGGAAAGACTTTTGGCGTGTGTGAGGGAATCTGATACTGTAGCCCGGTTGGGAGGGGATGAATTTACGGTTATTCTTAGCACTATAACATCTTCGGATAATGCAGAAACGGTTGCGCAACAAATTATTAAAAAATTGTCTATTCCATTTACAATCCAGGAGCATGAAGCACAAATCGGTGCAAGCATTGGAATCAGCATGTATCCGGACAGTGCAGTTGATACGGAAATACTGTTGAAAAAAGCCGATGATGCCATGTACCTGGCCAAAAAACAGGGAAAGAACGATTATAGACTGAGCACATCTTAACGGTTATTCCTGGCTGGACGAATACGCCAAGGGCATAGCCAAACTTGGTAAGTTGATCGGTAAATACAAGTTCAAAGATACCAATCCAATCCATGAAGCCATTGTAGAAAAACTTAAATCGAAATTATCTTAAATAGAAGTGGAAAATCAATGAACGACCTTTCAGAATGCACAGTGCTCATCGTGGATGATGCCGAAACCAATATCGATATTCTTTTGGATATTCTCGGCGAAGAATGTGATGTGACCGTTGCCATGGATGGTGAATCCGCTTTGGAGGCTGTTGATGAGGAACACCCGGACCTGATTCTTTTGGACATTATGATGCCGGGAATGGATGGTTATGACGTCTGCAAAAGATTAAAAGACAACCCGGCTACCGCCCATATACCCGTCGTATTTCTTACGGCCTTGACCGAGGACGAAGAGAAAAAAAGGGGCCTGGAAATGGGGGCGCTTGATTATATCACCAAACCCTTTGAAGTATCTGAGATACAATCCAAGGTTCAAAAGTACTTGACCGAAACTATTGCAGGAAGTAATTAGTCTGAATGTAAGCCGTTATTAACATCCAAGTTGAGCACTGGAGGTACAGTCAATGAACGATCTGCCAAAACCTTTAATCCTGGTGGTGGATGATGAAGAAACGAACATCGACATTTTGTTAGGAATTCTTGGCGACGATTACGATATCAGCGTGGCTATGGATGGCCCAAGCGCCCTCGAGTCTGTTGAGGAGGGGCTGCCGGATCTGATTCTGCTTGATATTATGATGCCCGGTATGGACGGCTATGAGGTGTGCCGTAAGCTCAAAGCGGATAAAAAGACCAGAGACGTTCCGGTAATTTTTGTTACCGCCATGACTGAGGTTGAGGACGAGGCTCTGGGTTTTGAAGTGGGTGCCGTCGATTACATTACCAAGCCCATTAGTCCCCCCATCGTCCTTGAGCGGGTGAAGACCCATCTTGCGCTTTATGACCAGAACCGCGTTCTGGAAGAGAAGGTGCGGCAGCGGACAAAAGAGCTTGTCGAGGCCAATTCCAGACTGGAAAGGAGCTATTTTCAAACCGTCGAGCTCAGCTTCGATTTGTTGAATCTTTATGATGATTTTTTAGGCAGTCACTGCAAGCGCGTGGCTCAATATGTGAACCTTATCGCCCAAAGGCTGGATTTTGATAAAAAAGCCAGACGGGATCTGGTAATGGCGTCCTTGCTTCATGACATCGGTCTTGCCGGATTCCCTTCAGAAGAGCTTATCCGCATGCATTCCGGTCAAACCGTCTCGCCGGAGATTCTATTTCAATATCATCAACATCCCGTCACCAGCGCCAAGCTGCTTTCTTCCATCGAAAGGTTCAACCATATCGCTGAAATGATTGCCGCCCATCATGAACACATGGATGGAACGGGTTTCCCGAACGGGCTGGACGGTGACAGCATACCCATTGAGAGCAGAATTATTGCAGTGGCTGACCGCTACGACCACATTAGCAAATTTGGAATCAAAAGATCCGGTTTAAATGATGCCCTATCGATCATAGACGAGACAGAGTCGGATAAATTTGATGACCATATTCTGGATATATTCAAGAAAATTTTAGAAACAGGCGACCCTTTCTCCCAGACTGGAGAAATTGATTATAGTGATTTAAAGATCGGAATGACCCTTGCCAAACCGATAATAAACATTGACGGTATTACGTTGCTTTCTACCGGAACGGTGCTGCGCAAGGATCATCTTGACATCATACGGCAATATACCCGAAAGGGCAAATTGGAAAAGCCGATTTCCATATACGCCTAATATTTTCGCTGTTGGATCAAAATTTGAGCCTGACGCCGGGATTGGACAAAAGGGGGCGTTTTTCAAAGGTCTCGAAATAGGAGTGAAACAATGAATGAAGCTCATAAAGAAACGATTCTTATTGTCGATGACACGGAAACCAATATCGATATTCTTTCTAACGTTCTTGAGGACAGCTATGACGTCAGCGTGGCCATGGATGGCGAGAGTGCCCTTGAGATTGTGCGTACCGACCCTCCTGATCTGATTCTTTTGGACATCATGATGCCGGGAATGGATGGCTATGAGGTGTGCAGGCAACTGAAAGCCGATGAGAAGACAAAAGACATCCC
>Ga0255045_10000318_pt1 | contig 10738 bp, 10 predicted proteins | sample BC1_12_23_MG_FD_183652 | JGI IMG/M metagenome (GOLD analysis project Ga0255045, IMG submission 183652) | Seawater microbial communities from Strait of Georgia, British Columbia, Canada - BC1_12_23 | ecosystem: Environmental > Aquatic > Marine > Strait | place: Canada: British Columbia...
CTTTCTGTTGTTGCTTTTTGGTGGCTTATTGTTGGCCTTCAGTTTTTTCTTGGCCTTCCTGTTCTCCTGCTCCCTTCTCGGTTGCAGACTCAGTGACCTTTTTTTCCGCAGGTTTTTCATCGGTTTTCATGACGTCGGCCTTCTCGGGTTCCGGTACCCCGGCAGCCTCCAGATTTATGATTTTTGTCTCCTGTTCATCAATCTGTTTGAGCAGGTCGTTGATCTTCTCTCCCGTGGTATCTCGCTTTGCCCCGATCTTGATCCCGTTGGCTTCAATCTTGAGTTCTTTAGACTTGAGGTCAGCTATGTCTTCTATGTTTGCTTTCTTTTCACCCAGACCCGCTCTGTCTATGGCTTCCAATTTGGCGAGATCCACGCTAACGGCCGCTTTCTTCTGATACTCGTCAGCTACATCTTCCTCATAATCCGCGTATTTCTTTTGCAAAGAAGCCAACTCCTTTTTCATTTCAGCAAGCTTCAACTTTTCTTGTGCAACCTGCAGGGCAAACTCAGCCTTTTTGACCTCCTCCCGCTCTTCAGCAGGTACCTGAGCAAGCAGATTCTCATCCGAGCTGCCGCTTATGGAGCTTGTAAGACTGCGGGTAGCCTCACAGCCGGTCAGCAGTGAAAGAGCAAGCAGGAAAATCAAGCTGATATGGCCGATAATCTTCATGGTCTCTTCCCTCCCTTGCATAGCTATCAAACTGTTTGTCACCATTATGTGGGTTTAAAATCCGTTTGCCCAGCGCAGATGTTCAGTCGCTGGGAGATCATTTTGGCGGGGTTTCGTCTGAATCTATGACGAGAGTCTGCAGAGCCTCCAACTCCCTGGGATCAACTTTCTCCGACTTTAGGTGCTGCAAAGCTACCTTGGCTATGACTCTACGATGTTCACCAGATATTTGTATAAAGCGAACCCCCATACCACGAGGGGTAATGTCATCGTCGGGGCCATAGATGTTTGACCAGATTACCTCAGCCTTCGCCTCGATGGGCTGGTCAGGAGCATTGATAACCAGGTCAAAAACTTCATTTAACCGAAGCGGATTCGCACACAAGACAAAGGCGCCATCCGGACCGAGATCAAGGGTCACCCCATCCATGGAGCCTGCAGCTGTTTTCACCGTGACGGGCCATTTGATCTTAATGCGTGGCCCGCCTCGACCATCTTCTCCAAGAGCCATATTTCTGCCTCCACTATGAGAATATCTGTATTCTAGCGGGTAAATCCATATTCACCGGACAGGAGCTGTCTACCTAGTGATTCACTTGAATCTACAACACGTACTCGTCGTTATTCCCATCAGGGTGCAAACCAAGGTGCATCTGAGAAGGTGATGCAGAAGGTTTAGATGTCACCCTTAAGAAAATAAACCACGGTTGCAAGGTTGAAGTCAACGAAAAAGCTCCACTGCCATATCCATAGTTCGATGAGAAATCAAATGAAATCCGGGTCTTTACGGTAGATCTTCCTTATCAAAGTTACAAAAAATATACGGGCTTCATTATCTTGACCTTAATTTCAGAGGTCAAATTACACAATCTGCTCGTTTTCGGAAATCAAAGGCAGTGGCATGAGGCGGGTTAAGACTCAGAACTGGTTGGTTGTGCTGCGCTTAGGCATGCGTTTTGCACGGAGTTTGGTCTGGTTAACAAAACAAGAAAACATAATAATTCGACAGGTCGCAAGGGGGAGGAGGAATCATCATGAAACATGCACTCATGGCTACTGTCGCCTTCCTGGGCATCGTTATGCTCGGAGCAGCAGGGTGCAGCACCAAAGCCCACGTCCAAACAGAATCAGTGATGGTAGAGGAGATGGCCAGCTTTGAGCAAGCGGAGCTTGAGCCCTGCACCACACTTGAGGGTTCGTTGCTCCGAGCTGGGCAACTGACAAACATTAGTTTTTTCGGGGCAACGCAATATGACGGGGCCATTCGCTTCGAGTTCGACAGCTCTGCTCTCTCAGCGGATGCCAAGGCTGCTATCGACTCTGTTGTCGTCCCCCTGGTGCAAACGAACACAGATTTTTTTGTTGAGTTGCAAGGACACGCGGATGAGTTCGGGGCGGAAGCTTACAACTTTCAACTCGGTCTCGCCAGAGCCAGGGCGGTCATGGGCTACCTCTACCAAGAGTATGACGTACCCTTACAACGCATGAATGGATTTTCCTGCGGCGAGATCAAACCAGTAGGGGACAACAGCCTTTCGGCCGGCCGGGCAGAGAACCGACGAGTTACCATTGTGGTGGTTGAGTAAGGCGCCAAAAGCGCTAATCGCACCAGGCACCTCTGCATATGACATTACACAGTTGGCATTTACCATTGCGCATCAAGGTTAAAAGCCCCAATGGTATCTCATCACAATGAAAGATGATAAATGCGCCAGGCGAAATGAACTTAGTGCACATTGTTCGCAGGTGATAACAACAAGCGGAGCTAATGGCTCCGCTTGTTTTCATTCTACCCCTACCGTGTAGCCAATCTCGCCAATAGCCATTAACGTATGGCCTCTGCTACCTCACTGGGTGATATCCTTACCCTTCGTCATGACCGAGTTTGTGCTCAGTCCCGCCCATGGCGGGAGTGCACTCTAGCGCGCTTTTCCTCGGTGTGGGTATGCAACGTTAGGGTAAATTTGCAGTGGAATGGAACCCATATTTGTGTAACAATCAGCGGACGAAATAATCAGTGCCAGGTAGGGCTTAAAAACGGTGTTGAAGAGGTAGATAGTCATGGGTTTTTTCAAGGCTTCAGCTGGATTGAGGGGAATGAGGCGGTTTGGAGTTATAGCCAAGGTGCTAATAAAACACGGCCTTGGTGATGTAGTGGAAAAGCTTGCGGGCCGCAAAGACAAAGAGGGCGAACCAGCCAAAATCAAGGGTGCGGCCCTAAAACCTGGAGTACTGTCACCACGCCGCATTCGTCTGGTACTGGAAGAATTGGGGCCCAGCTTTGTCAAGCTGGGACAGCTGATGAGTACACGGGCTGATATATTTCCCGCTGAATACGTTGAAGAGCTGAGAAAGTTGCAAGATCGGGTTCCACCAATACCTTTTCCCGAGATCCAAAAGGTCATCGAGGAGGAACTCAAGCGGCCCAGTGAAGAGATTTTTACTGAATTGGACACGGCGGCCTTTGCCGCCGCTTCTGTGGCACAGGTGCATCACGCCACCCTTCCTGGTGGTGAAAAGGTAGTGGTCAAGGTAATTCGTCCGGGTATTATGAAAAAGATTCGGGAAGATATTCGCTTGATGTACTATCTTGCCGATAAGATTGAGAAATCTTTTGATATTGGTCGCATCCTGGCTCCCAGCAATCTGGTGAAGGAATTCGAGCGCACCATCTTTAAAGAAATTGACATGCTCATAGAGGCTGGCAGCATTGAGAAATTTGCCTATAACTTTCGAGACATTGACGAGGTCTGTATCCCCAAAGTCTATTGGGATTACACCACCAAATCCATCCTGGTGATGGAACGGATCGATGGTATCAAGATGGACCGGGTTGATGAATTGAAGGCCCACGGCATAGATCCAAAAGAGATAGCACGCATTGGTTTACGCTCGTTCTCTCGGCAGTTGATGGAATTCGGTTTTTTTCATGCCGACCCGCACCCCGGCAATACCATTGTCATGTATGACGGTCGGGTTGGTCTCGTTGATTTTGGTATTACCGGCTACCTGGATGAAGAGATGATGCGGCAGATAGCTAACATCTTTCTGGGGTATGCCGAGCATGATTATGAATTGCTGCTGGATGCTTTTCTGGCTGCTGGTTTACTGGATGAAGAAAGGATGGATCTGGACAGCTTTCTCATAGACCTCAAGGACGTAAGTGAGTCCTTTTACGGGCGTTCGCTTCAGTCCATATCGATCAGGGACGTCTACGATCAGATTATCTATTTGGCCCTCAAATATCATATACAGTTGCCGAGAAATCTTTTGCTACTCTTGAAAACTTTTGTCCAGACAGAAGCCCTCGGCAAGATTCTTGAAAGTGATGAAAGCCTTCTGGAATTTGCCAAACCCTACGCCAGGAAATTAATCAAGCGCGGCTATGATGCGAACAAGGTTTTCAAGAACATAGGCAGAGAAGCACGCTATGTAGGCAAATACGCTAAAGTCATGCCCAGGTTCGTCCACGATATACTCAAACAGGTGTCCAAGGGAAAGCAGCGAGTTGAGATCTGGCATGAGGGCTTTCAGCAGTTTGATACAAAACTTGAAAAAGGCCTCAACAGGTTGACCGTTGGGTTGGTGCTCTCGGCTTCTATTCTTGCTGCTGCTTTGGTGCTCAATTCAGCGCAGAAAGTTCTGGAGTTCGAGGTAAGCTTCCTTGGGCTGGGGGCAATTTCTCTAACAGGCATTCTAGGAATAACTGGATATGTCGTCACCACAGTTCTAGGAGTCTGGCTTATTATCGCCATTTATCGTTCCGGCAAACTATAAAGTTTGAGGAAGACGACAGCAGGCAGATTGCAGCTGGCAGACCCGCGACAAGCTCCCCGTGTCTACGCACGGGACAAGCGGGACGGGCGGGCAGCAAGAGGAAAGCTCAAAGCTGAAAGTTCGAAGTAAGTGCATGGGGCATAAGGTAATCGAGACCAATGCCAAATGTTCAATCCGCAATCCGAAATCACCAAAGTGCCTAGTGTATTTTTTAGGGCAGCAACGGCTCCAGGGGGCACCCCTCGCAGCGGGCCTTACGTTTACAGTGAAGTTTTCCCACCCTCACCAGTAGGGCGTGATATTCGTTGAACATCTCCACATCAAGCGGCAAGTGGTTCATGAACAAATCTTGTAGTGCTTGATAGTTGACCTCCTCTTCGATGAGACCGTGACGGCTGGTAACTCGGTAAGTATAGGTGTCAACGACAAAAATGGGCCTGTGGAAAGAATAAAGCAGAATACTGTCGGCGGTCTCAGGGCCCACGCCGTTGACTGATAACAGCTCCTGGCGCAACTGCGCTGTCTCCATCTGCCCCATGGCGTTCAGGTCACCGCCGTAAGCCTCGGCAACCATCCCAATCAAGTTCTTGAGACGACGCGCTTTGAGATTGAAATAGCCTGCCGGCTTAATGAACTCGGCAAGCTCCTCTATAGGTCTGTGGTGGAGTTTGTCTAGAGAAAGGAGGCCATTTTTGTTCAAATTGGCGATGGCCTTCTCAACTCCCTGCCAATTTGTATTTTGGGTGAGAACGGCTCCGACCATGACCTCGAGGACGCTGTCTGCCGGCCACCAGTGCTGGGGCCCGTACGCCTCCACAAGGCGATTGTAGATCCTAGTCAGCGCGTCAGAAAGACGATTCATCTGGTTCCTTCGCGATTCTTGTCGGCCATCCGCCACCTTTGTCTGAAGCTTGCGGCGCCAAAGGAAAAGAGCCTGTTAAAGCAATAGCCAATAGCTGGGGCCGAGCGCGCGGGTATTGCTTGTCTGCTCTTTCCCAAGAAATTATCAGAATGTTCTCGCGAGTTCGGGTTCAACACAAGTATAACGATTATCCATCAGCAAGCAATGGATAAGGTCGCAGTCACGCCAGGGCGTGAATTCATGAAATATCCGGACAAGGGGTGTAGCCGGTAGTTTCGCCAATTCCAAAAGAGCAAAAGGTTATTGACAGCCCTTCGTAACCTTTGCTAGTGTGCACGCACCGGCAATGGAGTCTGCCGTAAACCGCCCCGTATTGCAAAGGGGCTGATGACTCCTACTTCACATAGTTGTTGGGGTAGGAGCCAGCCAAATGCCTACCCCACCGGTAATGCCAGGTGGGTTTTGTATTGTGGGCCCTGTCAGAGCAGAACCTGGCGGGGCTTTTTTGTCGGAGGGATGTGGTGCTGGACCGCTACAAGAAAATCAGGCAAGAGCTCATGGGCTGTATCGAGAGATTGGTCGGAGTCTCCTCCAGCAGAGACAATGCCAAAATCGTAGAAAACCTGCGGGAGATAGGGGAAAAACTATCCGGAAACCGCTTTCACCTGGTAGTGTTGGGTCAATTCAAAAGAGGAAAATCCACCTTCATCAACAGCCTTCTGGGGGACAAGGTGTTGCCCACTGCGGTGGTGCCGCTGACTTCAATCGTAACTTTGCTCAAGTACGGCGACGAAGAGAACATTGAAATTCTCTTCAACGACGGTAAGAGGACTTCCGTGCCGCGTGGCGAGCTGGCAGACTACGTGACGGAACGCGGCAACCCCGCCAATGAAAAAAAGGTTAAGTATGTGGAGGTATCTTACCCATCGGACTACCTAAAAGACGGCGTGTTCATCGTTGACACGCCCGGTGTGGGCTCTACCTTTGAGAACAACACTGAGATGACCTATAACTACCTGCCCAAGGTGGACGCAGCCCTTTTCATGCTGGCCGTGGACCCGCCCATCAGTCAATCGGAAATCGCCTTTCTCAACGACGTGAAAGAGTATGTGGCAAAAATCTTTTTCGTACAGAACAAGATTGATTACATGGACAAAAACGAGCAGCAGGAGTCCATGCTTTTCTCCAAGGAGGTGATCGAAACAACGCTCGGCTCTGATAGCATCCAGATTTACCCTCTTTCTGCAAAGCTTGCCCTGGCAGCGAAGCAGGAGAAAGACAAGAACCTTCTCAGGCAAAGTCGCCTCCCCGAGTTTGACAGAGTGCTGGGAGATTTCCTCCTGAAGGAAAAAGGGAAAACTGTGCTGCGCTCAGCCCTCAATGGTGCCAGGAAGCTTCTCTCGGATGAGGAGTTCGCTATCGAGCTAGAACGTCAGGCCATTGCCACACCACTGGAGATTCTAGAGCAAAAAATACAGCTCTTCCAGGAAAAGATGGAAGTTGTGAAAGGGGATCGTGAGGACAATGTCTACTATTTTGAAGGTGAGATAAAGAGACTCATCGACCTGCTGGACCGGGATCTGGAGAAACTGAAGCGCATTGAGATACCACGACTCATGAAAGAACTGGAGGTGTCTGGGGAGAAATATCAGCACAAGAGCGTTTCCCAGTACATCGAACTCATGGAGGCAGGACTCCATCAGGGCGTTGTTCGCACTTTTGATGGCTGGATTGTTCAAGAAGAGGAACGGCTGAATCAGGAGTATGCCCGCATTTCCAAACGCTTTTCCGAACGGACCAATGAGATCATTGATGCTATTGTCAACGCTTCGGCTGAACTCTTCGACCTGAACCTGGAAAGATTCACCGCCGAGGAGGTAATCAGCAGCGATAGTCAGCTCTATTACATGGTGGGCGATCCCCCAAAATTTTTCGATTTGGAGGGAGCCTTTGAATTTTTCTCCCGGAAAATATTACCTCGAGGATTCTCTCAGTCAGTAGCCCTCAAGGATCTGCAGAAGAAACTGCCTGAAAAGATTGACAAGAACTCCGGCCGGGTCCGCTGGGATTTCATGGACCGCATCAAGAAAAGCTTCCTGAAGTTTCGCTGGGAGCTAAACCTTAAGATTGATGCCACAGAAGAAGGTATCAAGAAGGCGATCGACAAGGCCATGGAACTGAAGAAGGCAAGTGCTGTCGAGGTGGAGAAGGCCACAGCACTCATCGCCGCGCAACACCAGCAGCTCGAGCTGATCAAAGAGGAACTTGAAGCACTGGACGGCACGATTCTAAAGCTGTAGACTATTTTCGCTCACAGAATTGGTCTTTCTCTTTTTGTGCTTCTTCGGAGGATGGTTATGGCAGTAAGCCTGGCGCTGATCGTGGTCTTTGGCCTGGCAGCGGATATCATGTTCCGCAAGTTCAAGCTTCCTGGCCTGGTTGGCATGCTTATCGTCGGGGTTCTGGTGGGGCCTCATGTCGTGGGCCTGATGCGGCCAGAGATGATGCAAGTCTCGGCTGACTTTCGCAAGATTGCTCTGATTGTGATCCTTTTGCGGGCAGGGTTCGAGCTGCGGCGAGACACTCTCCGTCGGGTAGGCAAGACAGCGATCATTATGTCCGCTTTGCCGGCCATTTTCGAAATTGCGGCAATCATGGCGGTTGCCCCTTACTTCTTGGATATTTCCCTCCTCGAGGCCACCATTTTGGGTAGTATCCTGGCAGCGGTCTCCCCGGCTGTAGTGGTGCCGCTGATGATCGATTTCATGGAACGGGGCAAAGGGGCCAAAAAAGGCATCCCCACGATGATTTTGGCGGCATCCTCTGTTGATGACGTCTTCGTTATTGTCCTGTTTACCATCTTCCTGGGTATGTACGGTGGTCACAAGGTAAACATCGCCTGGCAGTTGGCAGGAATACCTATCTCCGTTGCTCTCGGTATCATCGTTGGCCTGATTCCCGGCTACTTGCTCTACAAGCTTTTTCTCAAGTACGACTGGCAGCCACCCAGGCGCACCCTACTGATCATTGGAACATCCATCTGTTTGATGTGGCTGGAGGAATTGGCCCACGGAGTGGTTCCCATTGCCTCCTTATTGGGAGTAATGGCCATTGGCTTCATCATCCTGGAGAAGGAGGAGGCCATTGCTCACATTATCTCCCAGAAGCTCAAAAAGCTCTGGGTTTTTGCGGAATTGCTGCTCTTCGTACTGGTGGGAGCCCAGGTCAATGTTTCCGTGGCCTGGAAAGCGGGGGCCGCAGGCCTGATCATTATCTTTATCGGTTTGGTGGCCAGATCAATAGGCACCTATATTTCGGTATTGGGAACTGACTACACCAGGAAAGAGCGGTTATTTTGTGTGGTTGCCTACGTGCCCAAAGCCACGGTACAGGCGGCAATTGGTGCTGTTCCATTGGAGGCCGGGGTGGCAGGTGGCGAGGTAATTCTGGCGGTGGCTGTGCTAAGTATTCTGGTGACAGCACCTTTGGGTGCCATTGGTATCATGCTCTTGGGCGAACCTATTCTGGAAGAGGAGAAATTGACAAGCTACCGATTCAAGACGCTGCGAGAGAAGCTGCAACTGCCCAGGGTTGGCGAAAAAATCAGGAGCAAGAAGCATGGAACCATCTGGAAGATTATAGAGGAAAAAGAGGTCTGGATAGAGGTGTCCGAGGAGGAAGAACTCGAACCCGGCCCCATGCCGGCCATCTACATAAGATACTGGCAGCCTGAAAGTTCCTCGGTTCCCGGAGGGGGTAAGACCATGGAACACAGATATAGTTTCATAGACAGTTCATTTCATGCCAATTGGGAGATACTTTACGATTAGCTGGCAGCAGAGCTCAGCTCTCATCGAGCCTCGAATATCTCAAATCTACAATCTCAGCTATACAATCTCAAATCTACAATCTGCAATCACCCCTGTGAGGTGTAATGATGCGATACAAATATGGCATGATTCACGGCCGATTTCAGCCTTTTCATCTTGAGCATCTACGGTACTTTCGTTTGGTCTGGGAAAGATCTGAGCATGTGATTGTGGGTATCACCAATCCTGATCCAAGTACTATTCTGGCGGATGAATTGAATGAGCATCGTCACCTTCCAGAAGAAAATCCACTTACCTTTACGGAAAGGCTAATGATGATTCAAGAGACCCTTCGCGACGAGGGATATCCACTGGAGCGGATCTTTATAGTCCCCTTGCCGATCCACCATCCTGACCGCTGGCAATACTATGTTCCCGCTGGTACGGTAATGTTTGTTGTGGTCTATTCTCCCTGGGAAAGGCAAAAGGCGGAACGATTTCGTGGGGCTGGGCTCGAGGTCGTTGTGGTGGACGACTTGAAAAAAGGAATCAGCGGCCAGGAGGTGCGTTCTATGCTTGTATCGAATGGCAACTGGGAGAGGTTGGTTCCACCCACTGTGGCTCGGTTTTTACAGCGAAAGCCGGAGGGCGAGGGATGAGCTGGAAAACGAAACCCACTGATCGGTTTGTATTGAGATTCATCAAGGTCTATGTCTCGGCTCCGGTATCAGCGCTGTTGGTGCACACCATGCCGGAAATAAGGCCCGCCGTTCTCACCTTGGTGGCAGCCTGTTTGGGAATCAGCGGTGGCATTGCCTTTGGACTGGGTTTGGCCTGGCTAGGGGGGCTGCTGGCTGCAGTTGCTCAGATTCTGGATGGTGTAGATGGTCAGGTTGCCAGACTGACTGATAAAGTGAGTTCTGAGGGGGCTTTTCTGGACTCGGTATTGGACCGTTACATGGACTTTTCTCTCCTGTTCGGTATTCTCCTTCACTGTCTTCGCTATTCAGGTGGTCTGGGGTTGGGAGGGGTAATTTTCAGCCCCGTTTGGCTGATTGTGCTTACAGGTTTGGCAGCTGCGGGTTGCAGCCAAGTCAGCTATGCCACCGCCCGCGCTGAAAGTCTTAAACTGGACTATCGCCGGCCGGAGTATGCCGGGAAAGGAAGCCGCACCACGGTCATTATCATTTGTGGACTTCTCACACCCTTCTGGATTCACTTCCCCCTGTTGGCCCTCATTTATCTGGCCGTTCATCCAAACGTCGCCGTTTTGGTTTCGCTATTCCGACTGAAGCGACCAGTAAGCGGTAAATCCTTGAAACCGTTGAAACCGTAAAAGGCGTAGAAGTCGTCTATCATAGAGGTCAGAAGTCGGAGATCAGAGATCAGGTTTATCCCTGACCTCTGACGTCTGATCTCTGACCTCTGATTTCTGCAATCTGCCCGCTGTTTTTCCCCATGCTCTATGCCCAATGATCCTCGTCTCCGTATCGTCTTTTCTTGATTACCACCCTGACAAACCCGGCGACAGTTAACAACGCTGCAAGAAAAAATAGGATCCCATAGAGGTTGTTAGCCAGGTACGAGAACCAGGTAATTCTTTTTTTGAGATGGGTT
>Ga0255045_10000322_pt1 | contig 10674 bp, 11 predicted proteins | sample BC1_12_23_MG_FD_183652 | JGI IMG/M metagenome (GOLD analysis project Ga0255045, IMG submission 183652) | Seawater microbial communities from Strait of Georgia, British Columbia, Canada - BC1_12_23 | ecosystem: Environmental > Aquatic > Marine > Strait | place: Canada: British Columbia...
ACTGCGCGAGGCATGGTCGGGCATTGTCCGTGCCGGTCGGTCTTTGAACCTGTTGCAGATTCCCCATACGCCGGGGGCTGACAAAGAGGATCCCCCGTTACGCTGGCAGTATGTCCATCCGCTGGGCAGGCAGCCTCGAGCGTTCTCCGAACAACCCGATCTGGGGGCACATGAGTTCACTGGCCTTTGAAGTTATCAGTTGTCAGTAAGGACTTGTCACCAAAGACAGCCATGGCGAGTGTCTCTTGTGGGTCGCGAACTGCCTCGTGCAGTGCAACATGTGGAGGTCCGCTATCTGGGAAATGATTCCCATTACATGGATAAGCAGACGTTCAGATTGTGCACTGCAATAGGCGGTAGTCGGCCAACTCCAGACCTACACCAAACACTAATAAACCCCGCTAGGGCGAATGGCAAGCCCACATTTACTGCACCAGTCTTACCTCATGATATTGCCGTTAGGAACTACAGCAGCGGTATAAGCCGCTTGGATGCCTTCAGGGATATGTCCCTTGGCAATCCTTCGCCATTACCGAGAATTGCTATCGAGGACGGTATACATGCGGTCAGGGTTAACCTGTCCAGGTGTATCTTCGATGAGAAAAAATGCGAGAAAGGACTATCCCATCTCAAGTCCGCATCTTATGAAGTGGATAGGACCACAGGCACTATCCTCAACCGAATCAAGCATGATGATTCATCCCATGCCCTGGATGCATTCCGGTACTTGTCCAGCCATGTTGAGCGTAAGAATCCGACAGGCAAGGATGAGGTATTCGGCAAAAAGCACGTCTGGCCTGATTTGGACTACCCAGAGCTGGGGATTGTCTGAGACTTGACCGCGCCCGGTGACAGGGTTTTGTAACTTCCGCGACTTCGGCCAACTCCGGACCTTCATACAATGAAGTGAATTTTGTAGGTTGTTAACCTGACAGACAGGCTTATTTGGTCTGGGCACAATAAATATACGATCATTCCAGTACCATTGGTGTACTAGGTTTATCGTTGCACACCGACGATTTGGAACTTTGAAATCTGGTCGATTGATAAACTTCATTTTCAAGGAAAAATCTATATGAGAAAAGCAACTAGAATTGCAGAAAGTACATTTATTTACGGCTCAATGGCTGCAATTATAGTCATTGGCGCAGTGTCTACTGGGACCATGCTATATGTGCTGACGCTCTAAGAACTTCGTGTAGCGAGTTTGAAAAGTTGATCCAAAGATATCGGCAGATCCATTGTTACAACGATCCAGATGGGCAGTGGCATAGGTTAATTTCATAATAGACATTAAAGAATGGATCTGGGCGATTAAGCATGTCGATGATTACAGAAAGAAAGTTGGAGGATGATGGCTCTCGACGCATACATCTTGAAAAACTGTTAGCTGAGAGAAATCTGGTCTTTTCACAGTGGCTTAAAACGAGCAGAGCATGGAATTCATCACGCCTTAACGCTGAGGAAGAAGGTGAGAGGCTACAGGTTCTAGAAAAACAAATAGCATCTACGGCTGAGGCTTTTGGTCGCTTACAGGATAAGATCAGAGATCTCCGTTTAGGTGTAATCTAATATTGCCGTATGACCTGCTTCGGGTCGGTTACAGGCTATTGCACCACACAAATCCAACGTCCGCTAACTGGAAAGGGCTCGGGGTCTTGCTAAATCCTTAGCATTATCCTTGGTAGTTTTAACAGCAAATCACATGTCGGACGGTCACATCTGAAGATCGACCTCCTGGATTCGGCCAGGGAAAGTCACCGGTGCTTTAACTTTGATTCTGCTTCGAGTATACAAGGCCTAAAGGGGATTCCAATATACAGGCCCCGAAATCCTGAGATGTTGCGAGCTGGAGGATATCAACTCGATGATAAGTCTCGTTACTTTGGCCCACCGAGTGTCGAATATCCATAAAAGATACGCCAAGATCCATTCTTCGGTGTTCTCTTTCTCGATTTCACAGCTGAAATATATTTTCTGGAAAGAAAAAGAACCTGATTACTGCAAACACCAGCCGGAATTGATTCAGATGGGTCAGGAGCTTGCCGAAGCGAGATCTATAATCAACGGGGAAGAGGAACTGGAACCAGCGACCACTATCGGTCGTGAATTCGCATTTGCACTGGACGTCTATATCATAGCGTTGTCCGATACCGTCGAGTGGCTGTCGAAAATCTGTAGTCGCCGGTGCAGAGACCGTAAAGGGCTGGAGCCGTATAGCGCGAAGCAGGACTGGGCTGACCGAGCTGAGTACGATAACTCCGTTCAGCAATACAAGCGCCTGGGCGTGCAACTGCATCGCCTCTTCAAACGTTTTTAACCCACGGCATTGCAGTCAGTCGAGAACCCGAATACGAAAGACAGGTGTGGGTCGTCTACCGGCTATTGCGGCGCATCATGTATGGGTCCGCTTACGAGAAACGTGGGCTAAATGTAAAGAACTTTCCGTGTTACTGACACCGTCCGCAATCCTTTGAAAGGATTCAGATTCAGTTAGACCGATATATACAAAACGGACTGACCAGGGTGCCTTACCGGTGCGGGGTTCGAGGGCATGCGCGTGATGATGGGGACCTGTCTGCGGATATCAGGGCAGTCAGCTAGGATCACAACTTCTATTCCGAGCTCGCTGAGGCGTAGATAGAGCACTTGCAGTAATGCTACCCCTGAATCGAACAGGTGCTCTACGGCTGACAGGTCGATTATGCAAGATCTCACGCAGGAAGAAAGGTTCCTGCAAATTGCTGATATGTCTTGTGATAAGCTTACATCCAAGTTGCCCTGAAAAATCAGATTGGCTAGGTTCTCCTCCGCGATATAAGAAATATTAATCGGCATCTGGAACATCTCCCTTGATTGTAATTATTGTATGGGCTGGCCACTATCTTCTCGCATCACGCAACGAGCTGCACCAGAATCGCTTCGCACCTCCATGGCGGTCAGCGAAGACTTCCTGCTGCAAGCCTAGTTGGAATCCTTAAAGCATCATCACCCAGACAAAGGTTGCAGCGGTGACCAGGCTAAGAGCCGTGAACCCGGCAGCGGCACAGTATGTACAGGTATTTCCGATAAATCTTATTGCTTTGTTCATTAAGATCTCCTCCTAAGTTCCGGGTTTTTTTCAGTAGATTTTGAAGCCATGAAACCGTGTAGTTGCCCGACGGCAGTTCCATGATTCCAATAACATTTCCAGTTTGAGCGTAATCAGTGTGTTGCGTTGTCGAAGGCCTGATCGGCCATCCGCCTACTGGGTTGCAACCCAGGTCAGTGTTGCCAGACAGATCAGTGAAACGGTTGCAACGGCGGTTGTGAAGCCGACGCAAGAAAAATTGCCCATGCAGTTCAGGCATACATGGCCATACTGTTTCAGATTCTTCATCATATCCTCTCCTACCCAAAAGCCGGCTCAGCCGACATTACTTCGAAGTGCCGAACAGGATTCGTGCACAAGCAAGATCCAAACCATGAAAGGTACAAAACCGACAGTATGCTTATTATGCCCAAGGGCGAAGAGGCGTGTCTGTCCGGTAAACAACCTACACTGTCAATTGGCCTATTCTGAAAGCAAACCAGCTCGAATCGCGTATCTTACGAGCTCTGCGACAGAATGCAGATTCAGCTTGGACATCAGCCGGTTGCGGTAAGTCTCCACTGTTTTCGGGCTGATATCGAGTGTGCGGGCAATGCCTTTACTGCTCTGCCCTGAAGCGATCAATTTCAGGACCTCACGCTCCCGTTGTGACAATGTAATGCCACTACTTTCCAGGCGAAAGGCCCGGAGATTATCAGACACCTTAGGGCTCATATATCGGTGTCCGGCGGCAACCTTCTTGATGGCTTCCAGCAGTTCTTCGAAAGTATTGTCCTTTAGAACATATCCGTGAACCCCAAAGCGTTCGGCCTCGTAAGCCAACGCCGGTTCGTCATGCATCGTGAGCAGTACAATACGGGTGGATAAGTTCTCCTTTTTGACGTGCTGCATGATTTCGATACCCCTCATCTGAGGCATCTCGATATCCAAAATTGCCACGTCCGGATGCAGTGTCTGAATTAGTTCCCAGGCCTCACGACCGTCAGCAGCTTCCCCCACGACCTTTGCCTCAGGCCAGGCATGTAGTAGTCGGCGAAGCCCTTGGCGAAAAATCGCATGGTCATCTGCAAGCAATAACCGGGTCATGAAGTTGGTATCTTCATCGTAACGGTTGTACCCTTTCCGAGTTCACTGCTGATATCTGCTGTCCCTCCCAATCGTATTGCCCTCTCCTTGATGATGGAAAGACCCAGTCCTTTTTCGTGTCCTGTGGTCTGTCCCATAGAGAAACCACAGCCGTCGTCTGAGATACGCATTAGAAGCCAATTGTCGCCGACAACATTCAGTTGAATCATAATCTTTTCCGCACCTGAGTGTTTTATGGCATTGGTAAGTGCTTCTTGAAATATGAGAAAACAATGTTCCTTGACGCGGTCACTGAGAAAATCATAAGTATCCCCGTGGGCATTCACAAAGATATCGGCTTTAACGCGTACTGTAAGTTTGCTTGCGTGTGAGCGGATGGCCTCCGACAGGTCCATATGATCCAGGTGCACGGGGCTGAGTTCCTCGTTGAGATCACGTACCTGATCGATGGTTTTTCGGACCTCTTCAATCAGCTCCGGTAGGATTTCAGCAGCCACTGGCGTCGCTATGTTCTCAACAACCATCTTGAGCCCAAGATTAACCGCCTGCAAGTTTTGGCCAACACCATCGTGCAGGAGTGCGGCCAGCCGCTCTCGTTCTTTTTTCTCCAACTCTTCTTTGAACCTTCGGCGGGCTACTTTGGCCTGCTTGTGTTCAGTGACATCTTGAACCGTACCGACCATCCGGAGGGGTGACCCATCGGCGCTAAAAATTACCTGCGCCTGTTCATGTACATTGCGTTGAACTCCGTCGGGTGGAATTATCCTATGTTCAATATTGTAGGATTGCTGTTGATACAGGGCGGCGTTCACCGCTTCTTTCACCATTTCCTGGTCAGTCCGGTGTACATAACTCAGGAAGGACTCATAGGTTTCACCGAACTGCCCGGGTGATATGCCGAAGATGCGATAGGTTTCCTCAGACCAGCTCAGTTTGCTGTTGACAACATCCCAGTCCCAACTACCCAGGTGGGCAATCCGCTGTGCCTCCGCGAGATTGGCCTCACTCATACGGAGGGCCTCTTCCGCCCGTCTGCGTCGAACGACACTCGCCATGGTATGTGCGATGGCGAGAACAAACTGTTCCTCATCCTCGGATTGTTGATGTCCATCGGGCAGATAGAGATTCAACACACCGAGCACACCCGACTCGTCTAGGATTGGAACGCAATAATGACCATGGGATTCGATGCCCGTGTAGGTGTGTTCATGCCGCCCATCAATCCTGTCCGCATGGATGACCTTTCCGCTCTGTGCCGCCATCCCGCAAAGACAACGGCCGAATGGGAGGCGGCCACAACTGTCAACGATCGAGTCGGGCAGCCCATGCCGCACTTCCATTACCAACTCCTCGGTATTTTGGTCCACCAGGAAGACGCATCCTTGGAGAGACAGCCCGAATCCGTGTTTTTGCAGCACCAGCACCAATGATTGACGTAATATCTCGTTTAGGAGAATGGGTTGCAGGGAAAGCTTCAAGATTGAGGCGATGATCTCCTGGTCGAGCAGGGTACGGGTGAGTGCCTCCTGGGTCTGTATCCGCTCTCCAACCTCCTGGTGCAGGTTCTCATTGAGTAACGATAATTCCCGGGTACGTTCATTCACACGGGATTCCAGTCGTTCACGGGCCATACGTTCACTATCGCGCAACGTCTTCTCCGCCGCTTTGCGTTCGGAGATGTCCTGCACGGTACCGGTCATCCGTAAGGCATTGCCAGCCTTGTCAAAAAAAGTTTCTCCCTGTTCTTGCACAAAACGTTCCCCGCCGTCTGGAAGCACAATCCGGTGCTCTACGGTGAAGGGCACCTTATTCTCCATACTGGCGTTTAAGGTTGCCTGGACTCCGTCCCGATCTTCCGGGTGTATGGCAGCCAGATACGACTCGTAACTGGGAGAGAATAGCGTTGGGTCAAGACCAAAGATTCGGTAGACTTCATCGGACCACCACAGGCTTTTTTGTTTGATATCCCATTCCCAGTTCCCGATATGGGCAATTCGCTGGGCGTTGCCCAGAATTGCCACCATCGATTCGAGACGCTCCACCAATGGTGAGCCAAAATGGTGAAACACGACCATTCCCAGCGCAACGATTACTATCGCTCCACCAAGACTAAAAGCACCCGCTTTTATAAAAGGCGCTCTGAATTCAGCGAGGTCAACCTTAGCAACGATCCCGGCGTCTAATCCAGCCACTGGTTCATGGGCAGCCAGTACCCTGACGCCCCGGTAGTCTAAACCGATAAGTGACCCAGATTTTCCCTCCAGGGCGCGGCGCATGGGTTCGGCCCGATCTCCCCGAAAGGGTAATCGTTTCTGAACATTGGGATCTTCATGGCGAAATGACAGTAGAAAGACAATATCGTCTCCCTCCCGCCTGGCCAAGGTGAATTCACCGGTTTCACCGAATCCATGGTAACGCGCATGGGCATCGATGACTTGGGACAATGTAGCTGCTGACGCGCCGCGTGGATCGGCATCCTGACTATGAGTGGCATCGAATCGGGCGATTGCCTCAATCAACCGTGCCTGACTCTGCACAATCTCAATCATCCTGGCCCGTTCTTCTGCGAAGGCTGTATCGTGCAGCGACCACAACGAGAGTCCCGCGGCAGTAAATCCCACCGTCGCCATCACCAACAGCAGCACCAGTAAGCGTTGGCGATTAGTCAGTCCCTTCAAAGAAGAATGAGTATAAATTTCCTGGTGGTCTTCCACTATCCTATTTTCCTATCGTCTGTTTTCACAACACTTAGGCTATGAATGATGCTACGTTATGCCGGAGAAAAGGCTAGAAAATTATGAAAAGGTTTGTTTTCGTGCTAATTCAGAATAATCCTTCCCGGATTGGCCGGCAACCGTATGTATGATCGTTTCCGCAAATAACCGCTCTTGAAGTGCGCCGTGCAAAGGCGGCGTTCTCCAGTGGGTGAGAGTCCCACCCGGTGATTTTGCTCCAACCGGAAGCAATCGGAGCCATCATGGCGATGGTCAGCTTGGGGTCGGGTTCTGCCTCATGCAGTGCAACACGGCAACGTCCGCTATCTGGGAATTGATTCTCATTACGCAGGAAGCTGACTTTCAGATTGTGCAGCGTAATAGGCAGGACTCTGCCAACTCCAGTCTATGATCCAGCGCCCGAAGATAGCAACTTTTCAGTCTTGAAAGCGTGCATTCATTAACAAGCCGTAATCGATATCCTCGGACTCCTAATTGGTGATATGAGTAGATTAACCAAGCTGGTCTGTATCTTTCTGAGTGTCGGCTTAATCTGGCTAACCTCCCACGTGGTGGTTACTCTTCTCCTCCCTGAGACGCCTTAATCCTTGACTAAGGTCCTTGGTACGATATCTTTTCAGACCTTTTGCGCTTCCACTTTGCATCCCTACTGGTCCTGGGATACGGTGATGTCGGCCCCTCCTCCCCGCGGCATGGTACCAGGTATTCTCGGGGGAGATCGTTGAGCCGTTCTACATCATTATTCAAGCGCTGAGCCTGGCAGTTATTCGTTTTTTCAAGCGACTGCAGTAGAGGAGCAATACATGACCGACCAAAAGGCATTCGTGAGCAACGCCCTCGAAGCGACCATTCGTATCGGAATCCTTATCTTGCTGGTGGCTTGGTGTTTTAGCATCGTAAAGCCATTCATGATCCCTATCGTCTGGGGTATCATCATCGCCATATCCGAATACCCGGTCTACCTCACGCTGCGGCGTGCCTTGGGCGGACGGAACGGCATCGCAGCCACGTTGATAACGCTGCTCGGTCTGGTATTACTAATCACCCCGACGATCATGCTGAGTAGCACTTTGGTGGATAGTGCACAGGTGCTTTCGAAAGGGCTGAGGCAGGGTACCATCACTGTGCCGCCTCCCTCAGAGAACATCAAGGAGTGGCCCCTTGTCGGGGAGGAGTTAGATGCATTTTGGCTCCACGCGTCAGAGAATATCACTGCCGCTGCCGCCAAGATTACACCTCAACTGAAGGCGATCGGCACCTGGTTGCTGTCGACAGCGGTGGGTGCGGGGTTCGGCATTCTATACTTCGTGATCGCTATCATCATTGCTGGGTTACTGTTGGCTAACTCCGAGTCGGGCGCCAGGACTGCTCACGCTATCGCTGCACGCCTCGCGGGGGAAAAGGGAGCGGATTACGCCGCGCTGGCTGAGGCTACAATCAGGAGTGTCACTCGCGGTATCTTGGGTGTCGCATTGATTCAGTCTCTACTGGCTGGAATAGGCTTCATGGTGATGGAGATTCCAGGTGCTGGATTTTGGGCCCTGATATGTTTGTTGTTGAGCGTAATACAGATAGGCATCTTTCCGGTCACCTTGCCCATCTTGATTTATGTATTCTCCACGGCGGATACCACTCCCGCAATTGTGTTTCTGATTTGGAGCATTTTCGTTGGTATCCTGGACAACATCTTGAAACCCATCTTGCTCGGCCGGGGTGTCAAAGTGCCGATGACTGTTGTTTTCGTCGGAGCGATCGGTGGCTTCATCAGCTACGGAATCATCGGACTCTTCGTGGGTGCAGTGGTGCTGGTACTTGGCTATAAGCTTATTTTGGCCTGGCTCGATAGTACGCCAGAAACGCGAGCGTTACCGTCGGTGCCGGATGATTCTTTGCAGAACGAGATAGTCTAAATTATGACTCTCAATAAAAAGACACAAAAGTCCAGTTTCTACCAGACTGCTATCTTTCAGTGGTTGGAGTTGAAAGGCCGTTGTGGGTCGGCAACCGACTATTGCAGTGCACAATCCCAGCGTCCGCTTACTGGAAGTGATGCCTGAAAGCAGGAAGCTGACATAAAGATTGCGGGGCAGGATGCCAGGACCCGGCCCAGACCTTTCTCAATGACTGTCGACCCTCGGCCGGATACTGTGAGCGGACATTCCGACTGGCCTGCCTTAATCGCCCCAGTGTGATTCAAGTAGAAATGTGCCTTTAGTTGCTAACGATCAACTGAATACCTTCGTTTCAGGAAACCAGTGTGCCCAGATCATCCAAAAAACACCGTTTTGGAGCGGAACTTTCTGCAACATTCCTTGTGGTGTATTTCCATTGCGATCTACTTCTGTGACCTCAATGCCTACACCATCGACAGTGCGGTCGAACACCGTGACTATGTCATTTTCTTTATCGTGAGCGATAACCAGCTTCTTACCACCCAGCTCGAATTGATAGACCGGATTTCCCCCCATAAAGCTTCTGGTGAAAGCGGCTTGCTCGTTCCCTAGATCCAATCCCCACACCTGTTCCTTATTCGGTAATCGGTTATCCTTCAGGTCTAGGGTCGGGAAAATCGCTCCATATTCTTCGCTAAATTGTTTCTCCATGGGACCTTCAAAGAGTGCAAGTAGGAGTGTATCCAGGGGTCGATTGAACTCGTAGATGAAGACTGTGGCATTTGGATATAGCCGTTTAAAAACTTTCCACGTCATCATATCGTTAGCGAACGCTGGCAATTTCTTACCTGATGACTCTACCTTGCCGGTAATCTGCTGAATGAGTTCTCCCGACTCCCTATCAACCATAACAAGGTTATTGTGAACCTGGATCAATATGCCAAGGTCTGATTTCCCTAGCCCGATGTCTTGGTCGTACACCACCGGCAGATTACTAAGTCCACAGAAGGTCATAACGACATCTTTACCACCAATATTTGCACCAGCAATATGGGGGATTTCAAGATGTTTTCTCGGATAACCTTTCACGTCCCCATTTATCTCCACCGCGTAGATGATGCTATCGTCCTCAAGTAGTTGGTCAGCTTCCTGAACGGATACATAGTTCGCTCCATATTGGTAGGAAGGAAAAAATGCAGGAAGAAGGAAATTGGCGGAAATGATGCAAAAAATAACGCCAAGTGAAGCCAGTGACATCCAGATTTTGCCCCAGATGCGGTACTTGATATGCATGAACCACAAAGCAGCCAGAAGCCCAAGATTCAGTATGATAAATAACCACTTATTTGAGTGGTAACCGAAAACCCAGTCACGTGGCAAGTTAAGGCTCTGCCCCGGCTCGGTCATAAGCACAGCTGAAAAAATGGATACGAAGGCCGTGACAAATGCTAGTGCAATGAAAAGCCCATTAGGTTTTGAAGATTCTTCGCTCATTCTCTATATTCTCCCCGACCTTTTATTGCAGTAGCCAAACCGCTACGCAAATAGTCAAATCGAATGCTGCTGGAACTCAAGGATCTCCTGGAATTTTATAGAGATCCGAGCAATTCATAAATGATCTCCGGCATTTTCTGGTTTTCGGTTCTTGGATCAGGCTCTACTTGCCTCAATGACCGCTCTTCTGCCCACGATTCCCTACATTGATTCGGACGTGACCGGCAGCAATGGGTCGGGAAGAGCCTATTGCGCCGCACAATCTCAGGGTCCGCTTTCTGGAAGAGAGGCATGGATTTTCAGGTTTTCCCGAATCCTTCCAGCTAACTCCGAATCAAAACCACAAAGCGGACTGACGGATCGCGGAATCGTACAG
>Ga0255045_10000323_pt1 | contig 10668 bp, 5 predicted proteins | sample BC1_12_23_MG_FD_183652 | JGI IMG/M metagenome (GOLD analysis project Ga0255045, IMG submission 183652) | Seawater microbial communities from Strait of Georgia, British Columbia, Canada - BC1_12_23 | ecosystem: Environmental > Aquatic > Marine > Strait | place: Canada: British Columbia...
TGTCCGACTGTCGGTGTTCGGGGCGCCGATGCGAGGCGGCGGCAGCGTTCATGGGCGTGGCGACCCCGGGCCTTGTCCAACGTCTTAGACAGCGCATCGAAACCGGTGCGAAATCTTCCGGGCATCTCGTGCAGATCGTACCAGGTGATCTCCTCGTTGCAGGTATTGTGCTCGGCACCCAGAAACCAGGTCTGTTCCGGAATGGCTATACCCCGCGCGGCAAGTCCCAGACGCACCTCCGTTCGGTTTGCCAGCGCCGCCAGGATGCGGGCGTTGGGTCCGCTGTGACGACCGCTGCAGGCGCCGCAGTCATAGGCTGCCAGATGGGGGTTGTTCTGGCTGTTAGAGCCGTGGGCCATGATGACCACCAGGGGCGCGAGTCCCTCCAACAGCCCGATGTTGCGCAAAAAGGTCTCCACCCGGTCGACCTGCTCGGTTTCGGTGAATCCCAACCGGGGCCTCTCGGGTGTGGGCTCCACCCCATCATCTTCAGCAGTGCAGATGAGTTCCGTGTTCGGTTCCCCTTCGTATCTGTGGCGCAGCTGCTCCGCGAGACGTCCCAGGCCCAGAGGTGCAAACAGTTTTGCTATCAACATCAGTAGCGCACCGGGTGCCGCCGCCATGATCAACGGCATCGAACTCAGGAGATTACGGCGTATCTCCTGGTGCAGCAGGTTTCCCACGCGAAATCTGTGCCCCCGCCGCTCGTCATGAAACCGCTTGAGTTCCTCCTGTCCGGCCAGGGGTACTTCCCTGATTTCGTGGCAGGGCTCAATCACGACCGGGGTCAGAGGTATCACCTCGGTATCATCGACGCCGCGCCAGAGATTTGGAACATTGAAATGGGCCGCCGCGCCAAATGTTTCCAGGTCCGGGTCTATCTCCTCCAGATGCCTGCGAAGCCCCTCCTCCCTGTCGTCCATGCAGAACACGAGCTGGGCCGTGGGCTCCTCGATGCGACCGGGTTCGCGGCCATGATTCCCGACCAGGGCGCTGAAGATCTGATCCCGATAATGGAGCTCGTATGCCTGGAGCCACAGAAAACCTCTTTCCGGCGGCGTCAGCCGTTCCAGGCAATCGAAGATCGTCCGCAACTGCCCCGGCTCCATGGAGCGAATCTCGCCGCCGCTCAACCCCAGATGCTGACAGAGTCGGAACAGACGCCAGGCACTTCGGTACACGCTGTATCCCACAGGCCGGTCTGCTGCCGGGCTGTGCCGCCATGTGTGGACCATGTGGGCCAGAAGCCACCAGGATTCCCCACTGATATTGTCCCTGGCGGTATGCTCGGTGAATCGCTGGGCGAGCGTCGCCAGGTACTCGGGCAGGCGGGCGCCGTAAAGTGTGTATCTGACCAGGAACTCCCCGCTGCGATGGCGAAAATGCCAGCGGATCAGATCCAGGCTTGCCTCCACCTGCCACAGTTCGGCGCACAACCGCTGGGCGAAGATGTGCTCCGTGACCAATCTCACCGCCAGGTAATCCACCATCTCCACCTGCCTGGGCCGGAGCTTCGCGTATCCCGGATGCAGATGGCGCCAGAGAAACATGCCGGACCACCCCGGGAGTTCCAGGGCCAGGCGCTCCAGATAACCGGGCCACTTGGACTGGCGCAGACCGAGACGACGCAGTTCCATGACGATGGCATCCATGGGATCGTCCGGCAGGGCTTCAAGGTGGTTCCTCCACTCTTCCAACTCCTCGAACACCCAGCCCAGATCAAGGGAGGCCTGGTCCCGCCACACCTGATAGAATCCGGCTTCCCGATCATTGCCGTGCCAGGACGCGAGCCCCTGATCCAGGTAGGCTGCGACCTGCCGAAGCAGACCCGGCCTGAGCTCCTCCAGAATATCGTGCCCGGTGACCAGCCTGAGCATACCCCGCAGCGTGAGATCCTCCCCTACCCGGCCAAGCAATTGATTCAACAGGTGTTCCGACTGTTTCCGGACCCGGCGATCCACCACCGGCTGGGCGGGTGCACCTTCCTCGTGCCCGCCATTCAGATCCGACAGCATGCGTTCCGCCTGTTCGGGGTCGAGATCCACCAGGTCCTCCGGGTGAAGCAGATAGTGGGTCAGATCCAGTCCCTCGAGACACGCGCCCCAGAGATCGGTGATTGCCCCTGCCTCATCTTCAATACCGGAACGACCGGCTGCGGCCATCAAGCGCTCGCGGTTTTGCCATGAGACATCGGGTTGGAAGCGTTTCAGAGCCCGCATCTCCTCGATCTGCCAGTTGAACTGGCAGGCGGTTACCGGATTGAGGGGATGCAGCAGGGCGCCGAGATAGATATCCTGGCGCCTCAGGCACCTTCCCTCTGCCTCGAATATCACCTCATCAGCATTCAGCGCCTCGTTTTCATCCAGAACCTGGATCAACTCCTCCTGGGTGATACGCCCCTGTTCGAGGAATTCCCGGTACCGATCCTCCGGCAGATAGCCGCGGGCACCGGTGAGCTTCTCCGATTCCGCCAGGGCCTCGGGGAATTGCAGATGCTGATACCCATGGAGGGTGTTGTGATGCACGAAATCCCTGATTGGGGCCTGCCCGGGCAGCAGGTGCTCGAAATGGGCAATCGTCTCCCGAAGCCGATCCCGGATATCGACCGCGGCAGCCGTGGACTTACCCGAACCCGGCATCACTGTACCCCGCCGAACGAGAGGCTGAACTCGGTGAGAGAGGCGGACATCAGATTGAGCACCGCGGCGGGAAACAGGCCCAGCAGGATGATACCCGCTGCCAGAACGGTCGCTGCGAGCATCTCGCTCCCCCTGAGATCCGACAATTCCTCCATACCTGCCCGAACGGGCCCGGTGAACAGCCGCCCCACGGTTCGAATAGCGTATGCGGCGCTGATCATGACCCCGAGGCTGAGCAGCAACACCAACCAGCCCCAGCGCTGAAATCCCCCGATCAGGACATGCAATTCCGCAATAAAGCCCACGGTGCCCGGCAGCCCCACGGCGGCGACGAACGTCAAGGTGGTGAAAAATGCGAAGCGCGGGGTCACCCGAACCAGGGAACTGTAATGATTGATATCCCGGGTATGGGTGCGTTCATAGAGCAGGCCAATCAACAGGAACAGGGCGCCGGCAACCAGGCCGTGGGCCACCATCTGCATGAGTGCCCCAGTCAGGCCGGCGAGGTTCAGGCTGGCGATGCCAAACAGAACCAGGCCCATGTGGCTTACCGATGAGTAGGCGATCATCGCCTTCAGGTCGCTCTGCCTCCAGGCCAGAAGCCCGCCATAGATGAGACTGACCAGGGCGAGTGTCACAAGCAGATCCTGCAGTTCCAGAACGCCCTTGGGCAACACTCCGGAAACCCGGATCAGGCCGTAGGAGCCCATCTTCAACAGAATGCCCGAGAGCAGGATACTGACCGGGCTGGGTGCCTCCACATGGGCCAGGGGCAGCCAGCCGTGAATGGGAAAGATGGGCATCTTTACCCCGAAACCCACCAGGAAACCCAGGAAAATCAGGGTCTGGGTGTGCGCCGGCAAGGACTTTGCCGCCTTTGCGATATCCACCATCGCAAAGGTGCCGCCAGGCACGGAATCAAACAACACCAGCAGGCTGATCAACAGAAATACAGAACCGCCCATGGTGTAAATGAAAAAGTTGAGCGCTGCCCCGTGGCGGTTGACTCCGCCCCAGCGGTCTATGAGAAAAAACAGCGGTATCAGCGTAAGTTCCCAGAAAACGTAGAACAGCGCCCAGTCCAGGGCCATGAACACTCCCGTCATGGCCGCTTCGAGCAGCAGCATCAAAAAGTAATATGCCTTCACCTGCCTGTCTATGGAGGAAGATGCCATGATGGCAACCAGACTGAGCAGCGTGGCCAGCAGCACCATGGGCAGGGAAAAACCATCGACCCCCAAAGAGAATGTCGTACCCAGCCTTGGGTTCCAACGGTGAACCTCGACGAACTGCAGGCCGGCCTGGGAGGTGTCGAAGCTGAAAAGCAGGCCGCAGGCCAGGATCAGATTGAGCGTGGCGGTACCCAGGGCCACGACCCGGATCAAACGGTTGCTGCCTGACGGCAGGGCAGCAATAAGGGCGGCCCCGAAAAGAGGCAGAATCAGCAGAAAGGTAAGAATACCCATGCCCGTCAGAAAGCGGTCCTTTGAATCAGGGTCAAACGCATTAGAATAGACTAATTTTCCTTCCTGATAAATAACCTTAAATTGCAAAGGGGAACCAATTCCCCTTCATATAGGGCAGTTTTCTTATCGTGGTCGTGCGAACAACCTGATAAAATGCCGGTTCTTTGATCTGTGCCGTCAAAGGTGGTAGTCATCCTCTCCATTTTTGTGGAAAAGGTTGTTACAGTTGTGTTTCATTTTCGACCCACCCAAAGCAGGTCCCGGACGGGTACCGAAATTCAGTGCCAACAGAGAAATAGAGAAATAACTAAAGTGAATAAACCGCTATCTTTCGTAGTTTTCGCGCTGCTCTCGCTGGTGGTTCCGGGGCTGGCCCTGGCTTCTTCATCCGCAGGTGGCGATCGACTCGACCTGACCACCCATTGGGTTGGATTCGCAGCACTGGGGGTATTCGTGCTTGCCTACGCCCTGGTGATGGCGGAAGAGTTCACCCACCTTCGCAAATCCAAACCGGTAATCCTGGCAGCGGGCATCATCTGGGCAATGGTGGCATGGATCTACAGCACCCACCCCGAACTGTCTTCCCACCTCGCCGAGCAGGCAGTTCGGCACAATCTCCTCGAATACGCGGAGCTGATGCTGTTTCTGTTGGTGGCGATGACCTACATCAACGCCATGGACGAACGCAACGTATTCGAGGCCCTGCGCTCCTGGCTGGTCCGCAAAGGATTCGGTTTCCGCCAGTTGTTCTGGATCACCGGCGTACTCGCCTTCTTCATCTCCCCGGTGGCCGACAACCTCACCACCGCCCTGCTCATGTGTGCCGTGGTGCTCGCGGTAGGGGGAGACAACAACAAATTCGTCCTGCTGGCCTGCATCAACATCGTGGTAGCGGCCAACGCCGGCGGCGCCTTCAGCCCGTTCGGTGATATCACGACGCTGATGGTATGGCAGAAAAGTATCGTAACAGCCCAGGGGCCGGTGGACTTCTGGGCGTTTTTCTCCCTGTTCCTACCCTCCCTGGTCAACTGGCTGGTGCCGGCGGCCATCATGGTATTCGCCGTTCCCAACATCAAACCGAGCGGCGGCGGTGAATCAGTGAATATGAAGCGCGGCGCCAAACGCATCATAACGCTTTTCCTCTGCACCATTACCACCGCCGTGAGCTTCCACAATTTTCTGCATATGCCGCCGGTGATCGGCATGCTGACCGGGCTCGCCTACCTGCAGTTCTTCGGCTTCTACCTGAAAAAGACCTCCCACAGGGATCATGCCGGCAAGACGGAGGACTCCGAGGCGGAGGGGCAGATGGGCGATCCCGTGGCCTTCGACGTGTTCCGCAAGATCGCCCGGGCGGAGTGGGACACCCTGCTCTTCTTCTACGGTGTGGTACTTTGCGTGGGCGGCCTCGGCTTCATCGGCTACCTGGCCCTGGCCTCCCAGGTGATGTATACCGAGTGGGGCGCCATGTTGAATCTGGGCGCAAGCATGAACGCCACCCCGGCGAACGTTGCGGTGGGCGTGCTTTCAGCCATCGTGGACAATATCCCGGTGATGTTTGCCGTGCTCACCATGATGCCCGACATGTCCATGGGCCAGTGGCTACTGGTGACCCTGACTGCGGGTGTCGGCGGTTCCATGCTCTCTATCGGTTCGGCAGCCGGCGTGGCCCTGATGGGACAGGCGCGGGGCAGATACACCTTTTTCGGCCATCTCAAATGGGCACCGGTGATAGCCTTGGGCTATGTCGCAAGTATCGCCGTTCACCTGTTTGTGAATGCCGGGAGTTTTTAACCAGGGAATAAAAAACAACCGCCATGAGTGAACAAGAATCCAGGGAATATGCCGAGAAACTCGCAAAACAGCTGGTCAGCGAATCACCCCTGGGGGTTGAGTTATCGGATGGGCAGTGCGCCACCCTTGCAGCTATCATCAAGGTGGCGGGTCTCAGGGAGGGTGACTATCTCTTGCAGGAAGGTCAATTCGATGACTCTATTCACGTAGTTGTAAGCGGCAAACTGGAAGTTGTCAAAAGTGATCAGGGTGGCGAGCAGGTAACGCTCGCCGTTCTCCACCCCGGTGATATGGCGGGTGAATTGGGGTTTGTGGACGGCGCTCCCCACAGCGCGGGCCTCAGGGCGCTTGGTGAATGCGAGGTGTTCAATATCCACAGGGCTGAATTCGAAGCCCTGATCCCCAAGGACCCCGATCTGGTCTACAAGGTCATGCGGGCGGTGATGCGCACCGTACACAGAATCCTGCGGCGCATGAATTTTCAGTACACCCAGCTAACGGATTACATCCTGCATCAGCACGGCAGGTACTGAACAGGGACCCGCAAAACCCGTGCACCGGGACCGGTCGCACGGGGATGGCTAGGAGGCTGTCCGAGAATAGGGGCCGTAGCGAGGGGAAGCCATTTTGAGTCAGATTTTTCGATTAAATGAGGCGAATATTGGGCATATTTAACGATTTTAATCGGAAAATCTGGCCGAAATGGCTTTTCCGCAGTAGGTTCTCTATTCTCGGGCAGGCTCCTAGGGCCTGTCTTCCGGCCGCTGTGCCAGGAACGCCTTACCCTGCTCCATCAGTTCCACGAAGCCCTGCTCGTCCCCATCGAGGACCCGCGCCGCAACCTGGGTGACGGCATTCAGCAGGGCCACCAGAGCACGGGGGCTGTGGGCATTGAGAGTCTGAACCTCGAAATAGAGGTAAGGGTTTTCACGGGCCACGTGGCTGGCCACGTCCAGCTGGGCGTCGAAAGTACTGCTGGAGAGCCGCGCCAGTTCCTTGGCATCCTCGCCGCTGTCAGCCAGGGCCTTGAAAAAGGCGATGTTCATCGCATGGGAAAGGCCGAGTACATAGGCCATGGCCCGGTCGTGCTCCTCCAGGGACATCTCCACCTGATCCGCCATGGTGGGTGAAAAAAGCTCCCGCACAAACCTGGTGGCTTCCGGCACGCCCACATCGACAATCACCAGGTTGTGGCCTGACAACAGTTCGGTATCCGGCCCGAACATGGGATGAACGGAGGTGACCCTGCAGCCGGCCTCCCGCAACACCCGGAATCCGTCCACCAGCGGGCCTTTCAGGGAACTGATGTCGAAAATCACACCTCGGGGGCGATGCCGGCCCAACAGTTTCAGGATTTCCGCGGTTTCCGCGATGGGTGTGGTAACGACAATGAGGTCCTGATCCAGCCGTCCCCGTTCCAGGTCGGGCTGGTTGGGATAACCGGGAAGTTCCTGCCTGATATCGCAGATCTCGACCTCGTATCCCTGGCTCGCCAGGAACCGCGCGAACCATCGCCCCATCTGACCGGCGCCGCCGACAACCAGCGCCCGCTTGCCGTTGCCCTTGCCGAAGGTGGCGACCTTGTCCTGCTCCTGGGTCGCCAGGGAGGTGCGTATCAGGATGCGGAAGATCTCTTCCCCCACGTCGGGATCCACGCCCAGGCGTCCGGCGGTTCTGCGCGCCAGCCCCAGGACATCCTTCTCCCGGGCATAGTCCCGCGTACCCAGACCCGCAGTGGATTTCACCCTGCCTATCTCCGCCACGAGTTTCTGACGCCGCGCCACCAGTTCCAGCAGTTCGACATCCAGCGAGGATAGTTCCCGCCTGAGTTCGTCCAGGTCTCTCATGTCAGGGCCTGTCAACACTATGCGGATACCCAGCGTTGGCCCTCCAATGAGGCCAGACAAGGCGCGCAGAGCGAAGTTTGGCCACTCCAAATGAGCGATGTGCAACGCCGGATGGCCTCATTGGAGGGCCAACCCGGAGGGACGGGGCCATTTTCCCCCATGACCGCGTTGCACTTTCGCTTATGTACGGCAGGTACACTGCGCTCAGTGCGCCTTGTCCTGTGAAAAAATGGCCTCCGTCGATGAGCATCCGCATAGTGTTAACAGGCCCTAGAAACAATCAAGGGCACGTACATCTCCTGCTCACTCAATCCGCCGTGCACGCCTATGTGGTCTACCGGCCTTTCGCCGGGCAGCCGGCCCGTTATCTTATAGTTCTCGTTCATGACCAGCGCGTAGTGTCCGATGCGGTCCTTCAATCCCGGGTGGGGATCGCCAAGCCCGAACCACCCCTCTTCCAAGAGGCGGCTGCTTGGATAGACATCAATCTCCAGATTGAGGTTCTCTGCCAGGTACTGTTCAAACTGTTCCCGGCGATCCGGGTGGACATAGCAGAATGCCAGGCGTGGTTCACCGCATAGTGGGGTCATGAGCGTCGACTTGAGTTCCGGGTGCCGCTCCAACCGGACAGTCCGCTGCGGGCCTGAATCAATGAAACCGTGATCCGCGGTCACCAGTAACACGGTATCCTCATCCTTCAATGCGGACATCAGATCGCTGAACAAAAGGTCCAGCTGCGCGAAATGCGCCTCCACCTCGGGGCTGGCAACACCGAATCGGTGTGCGAGGCCATCGAAATCAGGCCAGTAGGCATAGACGAAATTACGTTCCTTTTTCTGGCCGGCCGCTTTGCGGATTGCCTTGTAAAGCCCCGTCATACTGTTGTAGGGCCAGATGCGTGCGCCTTCACTGAACGCCAGGTTGAACCGGGATCGTGCGATCCAGTCGGGCATGACGACATGGCTGGAGACCGGCACGCGGTTAAAAAAAGGCTTGACGCCGCTGAGATCGAGCGGCGACAGGACACGCTCGTCGATAGGCATGTATCCCAGGCGTGTGCAGAAAGGCAGCACGGTAACAACGCTGCCAAGTTCGGTAAAGTATGTGAACCAGCCGGTAAACCCATGCTGCTGGGGTGGTACACCGGTCAGAAAGGTGGGTATGGCGGTGGCCGTTGTGGAGGGACAGACCGAGGTCAAAGAACGTGCACAGTGCTGCTGCATGACACTGCCCATGCCCGCGCTTCCCAGATACTGATAACCGAGGCCGTCGATCACCAGCAGAACCACGCTGCGTGCCTGTTCCAGCACCCGGTGATCGAAACCGGTGAGCGGCGGGTAGCCTGTCTCGGCGCCACCCAGCGAGGACGACAGCGTGGCCATCAGGTTGGCGATACTGCCACCCCTGTAATCCGGAAGTATCATCTGCTTGAAATCTTCACCCGCTTGTAGCCCTCGGACACTATGGAAATACTCCCATAGTGTTAACTAGTGTCCGTCCATAAACATCATCTTCCGTCATTCCGGCGAATGCCGGAATCCAGTAAATCGCTGAGTTCCCTGGATCCCGGCATTCGCCGGGATGACGTGGTTTCTGGAAAACACGCGTTTCTTGACGGACGCTAACTAAGATATAGCTTACCCCGGATAGGCCGCTTCGTCGCCGCATATCCGCCAGCTCCCCTTATACATGACTCCCAGCTATAATGAACAGTTTTCCGCACTGTTGCCGGACCTTTCAATGAGCCAAGCCGACGAACTTCACGACCTGCTAAGGGAACGCATCCTGATCCTGGACGGCGCCATGGGCACCATGATCCAGCGCCATCAGCTGGACGAGCTGGCTTTTCGTGGTGAAAGGTTCGCAGACTGGCACAGTGATCTCAAGGGCAACAACGACCTGCTCAGCCTGACCCGGCCCGACATCATCCGGGACATCCACCTGGCTTACCTGGATGCCGGTGCGGATATCCTGGAGACGAACACCTTCAACGCCAACCGCATCTCCATGGCCGACTACGGCATGGAGGAACTGAGCTTCGAGATCAACGTCGCTGCCGCGCGTTTGGCCCGGGAGGCTGTACAGTCGAAAGCGACACCGGAAAAACCCCGCTTCGTCGCCGGGGTGCTCGGTCCCACCAATCGGACCTGCTCCCTATCCCCGGATGTCAACGACCCGGGTTTTCGAAACATCGGTTTCGACGCGCTGGTTTCCACTTACGCCGAATCCACCCGGGGCCTTATCGAGGGCGGCGTGGACATCATCCTGATAGAGACCATCTTCGATACCCTCAACGCCAAAGCGGCGATCGTTGCCGTTGAGCAGGTGTTCGACGAAGACGGGATGCGCCTGCCGGTCATGATCTCCGGAACCATCACCGATGCCTCGGGCCGCACCCTGTCCGGCCAGACCACCGAGTCCTTTTACAACGCCCTGCGCCATGCGCGGCCCATCTCCATCGGCCTGAACTGCGCCCTTGGGCCTGATCAGCTGCGCCAGTACGTGGAAGAACTGTCCCGGATCTCCGAGACCCATGTTTCCGCCCACCCCAACGCCGGGCTGCCCAACGAGTTCGGCGGCTACGACCTGGGGCCCGGGGATATGTCCCAACACATTGACGAGTGGGCTGAGCATGGATTTCTCAATATCGTGGGCGGATGCTGCGGCACCACACCGGATCACATTCTCTCCATTGCCAAAGTGGCGGCACGACACAAACCCCGTCCCCTGCCGGAGATTCCGCCCCAGTGCCGCTTGTCGGGCCTGGAACCGCTCAATATCGGCCCGGAGAGTCTTTTCGTAAACGTCGGCGAGCGGGCAAACGTCACCGGCTCGGCCCTTTTCAAACGCCTGATCCTCGATGACAAGTATGAAGAGGCCCTGGCCGTCTGCCGGCGGCAGGTGGAAAATGGTGCGCAGATC
>Ga0255045_10000324_pt1 | contig 10658 bp, 5 predicted proteins | sample BC1_12_23_MG_FD_183652 | JGI IMG/M metagenome (GOLD analysis project Ga0255045, IMG submission 183652) | Seawater microbial communities from Strait of Georgia, British Columbia, Canada - BC1_12_23 | ecosystem: Environmental > Aquatic > Marine > Strait | place: Canada: British Columbia...
CATTTCAGCATTCTGATAAACGGTATTTTTGTTACACCGCTTGAATGGTGGGATCTACAGTGGCTGCAGATGAATATTGAAGATGTTCTCTACGGCAGGAAAGACAGGTAAAAAAAGGTTTCAAGGGGTCGAGGGGTTTAATAAAAAGTGACTAAAGTTACAAGTGAACTAAAGTGACTAAAGTTTAATGAATCTCCCCGCAGCAAGCTACGGGGTATCAAAACCTTTTGTTCGGTACTTTTACTCGCGGCAAGCCGCGGGGAATTATACCCAAAGTTAGATTAAATCTTGTTCAAACTCCAAAATCGTGAAAAAACTTTAGGCACTCGTAACTTTAGCTCACTTTAGGCACTTTCCAACACATTCACATCATATATTCAGGATCAACATCAACAGTTATTTTAACCTTTCCAGCTTTACTCAAGCTCGCAATATCTCCCTCCAGATTACTCAGAAACCCATGCAGAAGTTCTAGCTTTCCACCCTTCAACAGGATTTGCCATCTGTACCTGTCCCGTAAACGCATTAAAGGAGCGGGTGCGGGTCCTAAAATCTCCGGCTGTGATTTTTTTTGAAACTTTCGAGCCAATTTTTCCAGGCTGAATGCGGTATTCCGAACATTTCTTTCTTCTTTCCCTTCAATCTTTATATTGATTATCCTTGAAAACGGTGGGTAGCCGAGACTTTTGCGCAGCTCCATTTCCCTCGCGTACATACCTGTATAATCATGTCTTTGTGCCATCATAATACTGTGGTGCTCTGGCTGAAGTGTCTGGACTATAACCCGTCCTGGCTTTTCACCCCTGCCAGCCCGCCCGGTTACCTGGGAAATCAACTGAAAGGTCCTTTCACCAGCCCTGAAATCAGGCAGCCCCAGACCCGTGTCAGCAAGGACAATTCCCACCAGGGTAACATTGGTGAAATGATGGCCCTTGGTAATCATCTGGGTACCAAGAAGGATATCTATTTCTCCATCATGCACTGCCCTTAAAACCTTGATATAATCATTGCGCTTCAAACAGGTATCACGGTCAAGACGGGCAATCCTGGCACCCGGCAAAATCTCTGACATCTCCTGTTCAAGTCGCTCGGTTCCCATGCCTACAGGTGCCATGGAAGCTGATTGACATTTGGAACACATGGTTTTACCGGGTACTGTAAAACCGCAGTAATGGCAAAGAAGTTTACTACCTGCCTTGTGCAGGGTCAGGGATATCTGGCAGTGTTTGCATTGTACTATCTGGCCGCAATCTCTACAGATCATGAAATTTGCAAACCCGCGCCGGTTCAGAAATACCAGGCTCTGCTCTCCATTGGCAATATTTTCACGAAGATTCTTAATTAAAACCGGGGAAAACACAGGCAGTCTTCCTGAAACAGTTTTAATTAATTGCATATTAACAATCTCTACCTTTGGCAGAGGTCTGTTTTCAATGCGCTTCTTTAAATTCAACAGGTGATACTTCCCCATACTGGCATGATAATAACTGGTTACAGAAGGGGTGGCAGAGCCTAAAATTACTACAGCTTCTGACTGACTCGCTCTCAGTATGGCCAGGTCTCTTCCATTATAACAAAACCCGTCATCCTGCTTGTAGGAACTGTCATGCTCTTCATCGACAATAATAAGGCCAGGTTCTGCCAATGGGGCAAAAACTGCTGAACGAGCACCGATTACTACATCTGCTTTCCCCTGTACAACCCTGTCCCACTGATCAAAGCGTTGTCCTGAAGTAAGACCGCTGTGGAGCAAAGCCACCCTCGAACCAAACCGGCCCAGAAAATGGGCTTCGAGTTGAGTGGTGAGGGCTATTTCTGGCACCAGAACCAATACAGATTTATTCTGCTCAAGGGCAACCGCTGCAGCCTGCAGGTACACCTCAGTCTTGCCGCTGCCGGTGACACCATGGAGCAAAAAAGAAGAATAAACCCCTTTATTAATAGCCGGGATGATAGTCTCCAACGCTTTATTTTGTTCGGCCGTCAGTTTTTCCGGTATATCACTTTCCAGAAAACATTCACCAAACGGGTCCCGATAAACCTGCTGTTCTTCAAAGAGAACAAGATCTTTCTGTGCCAGAGACTTCAGTCCCTTGCCACCACCTGGATATTCACGAACAATTTCTCTACGCGGCACGAACCTGCGATGGGTTGTAGTGGAAATATTTTTCAATACTTCTATGGTCTTCTGCTCTGAGACTTTTAAATTTTCTGTAGAATCTATGTGCTCAATCAATGCGTAACATATTTCAGTCTTGGTTTTAGCGCTGCCGCCTGTAAGTTCATTTCTTATGGCCACCCAGCCCTTTTCCTCCCACGACTCAAGAAGTCTTCGATCTTTTGTGGGCCAGAGTTTTCCGGTGATATACGGGCTTATTTCTCCTTTATTAAGCAAAATTGATAGCCAGGGGCTGCTTATTAATTCTGTTTCATTGAGTTGACAATGTTTCCTGCCTGTTTCTGTGAGCAAAACACGCCTGCCGCTCTTTTTTGTAAGGCCTGCAGGAAGAGCTGTCTTTATCACCTCTCCGATGGGATAATGATAATACTTGGCCATCCACTTAAAAAATCGTACCTGCTCAGCACGAAAAAGGGGCCTGCTGCCAAGAACCTCATATATTTCTTTTATTTTTTGACCGGATGGGACGGAATCTACAGTTGAGAGGATATAGCCGGTTATCTTTCTGCCACCAAGGGGCACCAGAACCCGCATACCTGGCATGAGCTGCTGTTGACAGTCAGCTGGAGACAGATATGTCAGGGGCCTGCCAATAGGCGCTGACACGGCCACTTCATAGTATTTATTTATAGGTTCGTGTGTCATTCAAAGACAGAAAATGATAGCAATACAGGCACGTGATGCAATGACTATGATTAAAAATCTGCTGAAACCTGTTTGATATATTGCTTGAACTCTTCACCCAGTTCCGGATGGCGTGTTCCAAATGCTATGATTGCCTTAAGATATCCAAGTTTATCTCCTGCATCAAACCGCATGCCTTCAAATTCATAGGCATACATGGCTCTTTTTCTGGAGAGCTTCAACAAAGCGTCTGTAAGCTGAATCTCCCCTCCATAACCGGGCTTGGTCTCTTCAAGTAGAGAAAAAATTTCCGGCTGTAGTATATAACGGCCTATAATAGCCATATTCGACTCAGTGACTCCAGGCGCAGGCTTCTCGAACATTTTTTCTACTTTATAGGTTCTTTCTTTATAAGGCTGCCCTTCCACAATACCGTAGTTTTTCGTCTGGTCCATGGGTACACGCTGGATGGCCACAATAGATTCCTGCACCTCTTCAAATAAAGAAATCATCTGACGACAGCATGGTTCTTTACTCAAGACCAGGTCATCTCCGAGCACTACAACAAATGGCTCATTCCCGACAACATTCCGCGTCGACCATATCGCATGGCCAAGTCCCAGGGGCTTCTTCTGGCGTACCGAAACGATATCAATAAGGTTGGAGATATGGTTCAACTCCTCAGCCATTATCTCCTTTTTTTTCATTTGCAGAACAGTATCAAGTTCAAAATCGTAATCAAAATGATTCTCAATGGCGGATTTTCCTGAACTGGTTACCAGGATAACCTGTTCAATACCGGAAGCGACAACCTCTTCCACGATATACTGAATGGTGGGCCGGTCCACAATGGTAAGCATCTCTTTGGGAATGGATTTAGTAGCGGGCAGAAACCTGGTCCCCAGTCCTGCCACAGGAATGACTGCTTTCCGTATTTTCATATATATACCTTTTATTTTTTGACTTCAGCTATTGCAGCGTTTATTAAACGCTTTTTATTAAGTTAAATACCCGTACTGTATCCGTTCGTGTATTGCGCTCAAGTTTATGGTAAAGAGCATAGCATAAATTTTCCGATGGGCAATTATATTATTTACACGTAATTTATGAACAAAACCAGCAAAATAAACTACCCTGATGAGCTTCCGATAGTAGCCCACAGGGATGAGATCATTGAAGCCATTGGTAACCATAATGTAGTTATCATATCAGGTGATACCGGTTCAGGGAAAACCACACAACTGCCTAAAATGTGCCTAGAAGCCGGCCGTGGTCAGAAAAAAATGATCGGCTGTACCCAACCGCGCCGTATTGCCGCAATTACAGTGGCGTCCAGGGTGGCAGAAGAACTGGGTGAAAATTTCAATGATCTTGTTGGCCACAAAATCCGTTTCCAGGATAAAACCACCGGAAATACAAAAATTAAATTTATGACTGACGGCATACTGCTGGCTGAAACCCGTTCAGATCCAGGACTGTATGCATACGATACCCTTATCATCGATGAGGCACACGAACGCAGCCTTAATATCGACTTTCTCCTGGGCTATGTAAAACAACTCCTGTCAAAGAGAAAAGACCTTAAAGTCATTATTACCTCAGCTACGATTGATACGGAAAAATTCGCGACCCACTTTAACAATGCCCCTATCATAGAGGTTTCCGGCCGAACCTACCCGGTTGAGGTGCGCTATCGGCCAGCAGAAGAAAGCAGCGACGAAAAGGAAAACAACTCCTATATTGACCTTGCTGTCCAGGAAGTTCTCTCTCTGCGCAACAATAGAGAAACCGGAGATATCCTCATTTTCATGCCGACTGAAAGGGATATCAACGAGACTGTTGAAATACTTAACCAGGAGTTGAATCCACAGGTCACCCGAAAAAATATATCTCAACAGAAAAGCCACATCTTTATTCTGCCCTTATTTGGACGTCTTCGCGCTTCAGATCAAGGCAGGGTTTTCAGACCTTTTAAGGGTCAAAAAATCATTGTGGCCACCAATATCGCTGAAACATCCATTACAGTGCCCGGCATACGCTACGTCATTGATACAGGGCTTGCAAGGATATCAACATATAATGTACGGGCACGGACTACAAGCCTGCCGGTATCTGCAATCTCAAGGGCAAGCTGCGACCAGCGAAAAGGCAGATGCGGTCGCCTGGGACCGGGTATCTGTATCCGACTTTACAGCCAGGAGGAGTACCAGAACAGGCCTGAATTCACCCTGCCTGAAATCAAACGTTCAAACCTGGCAGAAGTCATCCTGAGAATGATTAATCTTAAACTCGGTGACCCGTCAACCTTTCCCTTTCTAGACCCTCCGGCAGCCAGAGCAATAAGGGATGGCTACGAATTGCTTCATGAGCTTGGTGCTATTGATACAACCGGCAAGGAGCTGCGTCTTTCAGCTACAGGCATAATAATGGCCAAGCTGCCACTTGATCCGAGGATTTCCAGGATGATTATTGTTGCCCGGGAACATAATTGCCTCCAGGAAATTGTAATTATTGCCAGCGCCCTTGCCATCCAGGACCCTCGAATACGGCCTGCAGAGGTCGAAGCGGAAGCGGATACAGCCCATGCCAGGTTCAAGATGCATCCTTCAGACTTCCTTGGTTTTCTCAAGATGTGGGAAGCGTTCAATACTGTTCCTTTTAAGGGCCAGGAAAAGAATCAAAAGAAAAGCCGCTCACAGATGCGAAAATTCTGTCGGGCCAGTTTTCTCTCCTACCAAAGGATCCGCGAATGGCAGGATATTTACGATCAGATCACCACAACCCTGCGTTCAGAAAAAAACTTCTCCATGAACAACCAGCCCGCCTCTTTTGAAGATATTCATTATGCAATTCTCAGCGGCTTTCTGCGCAATATAGGATTCCGCAAGGTGAAAAATATCTACCAGGGAGCCCAGGGGAAAGAACTTATGACATTTCCGGGTTCCGTCCTTTTTAATAAAGGAGGGCAGTGGATTATGGCAGCGGAACTGGTTGAAACAACCAGACTTTATGCCAGGGTTGCTGCAAACATAAAAGTAGAATGGATCGAGCCTCTCGCCGGTTCTTTATGCCGCTCAAGCTACAGCAATCCCCGTTGGGAAAAAAAATCAGGACAGGTGATTGCCAATGAAAAAGTTACCCTGTTCGGCCTGGTGATTGTTGCTTCAAGAAAAACCAGTTATGCCCGAATCAGCGATGACACCCGTGAAGAGGCCCGGGATATCTTTATCCACTCAGCTCTCATCGAAGGTGAGCTCACGGGTCGCTACCCTTTTCTGGACAACAACAAGAAATTGATCGGCCGTTTTGAAAAAATTGAGGACAGACTGAGGCAGAGAAATGTACTGGCCGATGATTATGTACTCTACAAATTTTATGATACCCGTCTGGACTCGTCAGTGCTTGACCGGGTAAGCCTTAACCGCTTTTTAAAAAATCAGGGCAACGATAATTTCCTCTATATGACTGAGCAGGATATTCTTCTGAAATCACCGGAATCCGATAAGCTTTCCGACTTTCCAAAGCAATTATCCCTGGGTGACGGTTTTTCACTGAAACTTTCCTATAGCTTCGATCCCGGCGGTGATGCTGATGGTGTCAGTGTAATGATCCCTATGGAACTTCTTGGTCATGTTTCTCCAGAAATTTTTGAATGGCTCGTGCCTGGATTACTATCAGAAAAAGTGCTTTTCCTGCTCAAGGGGCTTCCAAAAAATATTCGTAAACAGCTCATTCCCATTCAACAGACTGCTGACGATATCAGCAGAAAACTGACAATGTACAGGGGATCATTATACCGGGAGTTGGAAGAACAGATACGTAAATATCACAGAGTAAAAATCACCAGAAGCGAGTGGCCTATAAATCAGATTCCACCCCATCTTAAGATCCGTTACATGCTGCAGGACAGTTCAGGCAAAACGTTAATGACAAGCAGAAACTTTTCAGAGCTGAAAATTGATAAATGCGGCGGACAGGAAAACAGTACATTAGACCAGTTACGGGGAAAATGGGAACGAACCAATATTGTCACCTGGGATTTTGATGATCTGCCCGAGAAAATCCCTCTCCGATCTGCTAAAAACAGGCTTCTGGGATTTGTTTATCCTTGTCTGCACAAAGATGAACAGAATATTATTTCAATCAAACTGTTCTCAGACCCTGATGAAAGCAGGCGGATTGGCAGAGAGGGAGTGCTTGGACTCTATAGCCTGCAGTTCCCAAAGCAATTCAAGCTTCTGAAAAAAGAATGCACCCTGCCCTCTTCCTTATGGGCCCTTTACGAGGGGCTTGGCGCCAGACTCAAGTTAAGTGAAGATGTTTATCATTTTGTCCTGGATGAAATCTTTGGCAGCAGAGACGGTTTATGGCCGAAAAAAGATACCTTTTACAAGCTGGTGGACAGCATAAAAAAGGAGGGGCTTTACAACAGGGCCAGAAAGCTCAAAGAACTGGTACTTGATCTACTCAAAGAACGCAGAGAAACCATTGATCAAATGAACAGAATGGAAAGCATCAGTCGGACTAAAACCAGGGCTTCTTTTACAATGGACACGTTTAAGGAAGAATTAACAGAGATTGTCTCTGCCGATTTTATACACCGGTTCGATACAGAGCAGATGACCTCAGCTAAACGCTACTGCAAAGCCTTGCAGATAAGACTGGAAAGGGCTTATGCTTCCCCTGAAAAAGATAAAGTAAAGGCAGCGCAGCTCCACCCCTTTGTCAGCCGACTCAAAGAATTAAGGCCCAGCGAACTATCTCCGGAGTGCGGGAAATTATTACAGGAATATCGTACCATGCTTGCAGAGTATAAAATTTCCGTTTTCGCCCAGGAGATGAAAACACGCCTCCCGGTTTCCTCAAAACGGCTTGAAAAAAAATGGCAGGAGATAATAAACAGTTGTTGATTACTTAAGATGCCCTAAAGTGTTTTGCACCCTGTTATGATGTGCATTACTGTAAATAATAAATAATTGCCCTTTATTCTGGAAACTTTATGCCTTCTCAAATGACTAAAAATATTCCCCTGGCTGAACGGATGCGGCCAACACAAATCACCGATTTCGTCGGTCAGGAAGAGTTATTGGGTGAAGGCAGAATTCTGAACAAACTCTTCCAACAGAAAAAAATACCATCCCTCCTGTTATGGGGCCCGCCAGGAAGCGGCAAGACCACCCTGGCAAGAATCCTGGCCCAAAACATAGCGGCTGATTTTACATTCTTTTCTGCAGTCCTCTCAGGCGTTAAAGAAGTTCGGGAAATAGTTACCAGGGCAAAGGAACGAAAAGAGACTGCAAATATCCAGACCATTCTGTTTGTTGATGAAATCCATCGCTTTAATAAAGCCCAGCAGGATGCCTTTCTGCCCCATGTTGAAGGCGGCCTTTTTACCTTGATCGGTGCAACCACAGAAAATCCATCCTTTCAGGTCATTGCCCCTTTGCTCTCCCGCTGCCGAGTACTGGTGCTGAAACCTCTTTCAATATCTGAACTCAAAATTATTCTGCAACATGCACTTACAGACCAGGAGAAAGGACTGGGAAAAGATAATCTCCAGATTGAAGAGATGGCATTGGAACATATCTGCAACCTGGCAGACGGAGATGCCAGAGTTGGTTTGAATATCCTGGAAGTTGCGGCTGATCTTGCAGAACAGACTGCTGAACCCCCTGGGTCCTCTTTTGTTATTACTATTCATGCAGCAGAGGAGGCAAGCCAGAAGCGTCACCTGAAATATGATAATGGAGGTGAAGAGCATTATAACCAGATATCGGCCCTGCATAAAAGTTTACGGGACAGCGACCCTGATGGCGCACTGTACTGGCTTGCCAGAATGTTGGCTGCCGGTGAGGATCCATTATATATTGCCAGGCGCCTCATTCGATTCGCCTCTGAAGATATAGGCATAGCCGATCCCCAGGCAATTTCTATTGCAATCAACTGCCGTGATGCCTATCATATTATGGGCTCCCCTGAAGGGGAACTTGCACTGGTCCAGGCTGCTGTCTACCTGGCGACGGCACCAAAAAGCAATGCGATATATAAGGCCTATAATGACGTGATGAGAGACATTAAGAAAACCGGATCTCTACCGGTGCCTTTACATATCAGGAATGCTCCGACACGTCTCATGCGGGACCTTGACTACGGTAAGGGGTATCGCTACGCCCATGACGCTACTAATGGCCTGGTTGACCAGGAACATCTACCTGAAGTGCTGAGCGGTCGAAAATATTATCACCCCACTAATCGGGGATATGAATCACTTGTTAAAGACAGACTGACAAAATGGCGTCAAATTCTTCACGCTCGAAAAGAGAAAAAACCTCTGTAATCCATCAAAGGAGACAACAGACAATGAGACGTTTAATCATTCTCATTTTATTTCTGAGTCTGATCCCATCCGGATCGACTATAGCCGGTTCAACAGTTGCCGGGGAACACAACCTTCTGCTCTTTTACTCCAATGATGTAATAGGAGAAACTGAGCCCTGCGGCTGATCAAGTCGCCAATTGGGCGGTCTGTCCAAAAAAGCATACCAGTTGGAAAAGATACAGGGACTTTATGAATTTCCGCATTTGGCCCTCGATGGAGGAAACCTGCTTTTCAAGCAGGAACGAGTCGCCCCGGGTCTGCTTCAGCAAAAGAAGATAACAGCCGAAGGAATCATAGATGCCTATAACCTGATGCAATATGATGCAGTTGCAGTAGGTAGAAATGACCTGGGCGCCGGTCTGTCGTTTCTCAAAGAACAGGCTGCACGGGCCAAATTTACGTGGCTCTCAGCAAATCTTGTCCACAAAACTGATAAAAAACCGATATTTTCTGCCAGCCTGATTCGCAAGTTTGGGGATCTTACTGTCGGGATAATCGGCTTAACCGGTGATGATGGAAAAGTTCAGTTCCAGGATAATGAAGATGCAGTGATTCTTCCATGGCAGGACGTGCTGCCCGACTACATTGCTGATCTTTCCTCCAGATGCGACCTGCTTATTCTGTTATCAAATAACACGACACAGCAGAACCAGAAGATAACCAAATCCTTTGAAGATATTCATCTCATTATCCAATCCTCACCCAGTTCAAAAAATTCTGCTCCAAAACTGACGAACAAAAGTCTCATTGCCCAGACAGGAAAACAGGGGAAATACCTCGGCTGGATGTTAATCGACTGGCAACAATCCAGGACCTGGGGCAGGAAAGGTGCTATAAAAGAGCTGGCAACAAAAAAACAGGAGCTTGATGGAATTAATGGCCGCATAAGCCGCATCGAGCGACGTGAAAAAGAAGAGGACCTTTCTGGCAACTCCAGTTACCAGAACCTGCTACAATCGCGGGATCGCTTGCTTTCCACAATCATATTTCTCGAAAATGAACTGTATGATTTGAAAAAAACAGGGCATGCTCCGTCAACCTATGAAAATTATTTTATAGCAATGGATATAAAATTGCCGGATCAACCTGATGTAGAGAAAATTGTCAAAAAAGTTAAACAAAATGTCAACCAGGCGGGCAGAAGCAAAGCAGCAAAAGCTGCAACCACCATTGACAACCCTGAAATGCCTGTTGAAAAACTTGTATTTGCAGGCTGGAAAGTCTGCGCACAATGTCATCAGCCACAAACTGATTTCTGGGCCAGAACAAACCATTCCTCTGCCTACCAGACTCTGGTTGAACAGGAGCAGCAGTTTAACCTTGACTGTTTGCCCTGTCATGTCACGGCAGAATATGGGGCCTCAAAAATCAGCGACAACGATTCAGCCCTGCTTTCCCTCCCCTCAATATTACTACAGGTGGGCTGTGAAATCTGCCATGGTCCGGGCAAACCCCATGCAGCATCTCAGGCCCCTA
>Ga0255045_10000328_pt1 | contig 10612 bp, 10 predicted proteins | sample BC1_12_23_MG_FD_183652 | JGI IMG/M metagenome (GOLD analysis project Ga0255045, IMG submission 183652) | Seawater microbial communities from Strait of Georgia, British Columbia, Canada - BC1_12_23 | ecosystem: Environmental > Aquatic > Marine > Strait | place: Canada: British Columbia...
CAGATTCCACGCCTCCGTGGTACATAAGTTATGATAGTGGAGGACTTGCCACAATTCAGCGCGAACAAAAATTAGGCCGAATTCACGGTCGCACCGCGGTTTAGGCATGCGGCCGTGAGAGAGAGTTGGGAGAGCCATGAGCCGCACGATCCTGCTAGCCGATGACAGCCTCACCATCCAAAAGGTCGTTGAGCTCACATTCGCAGACACCGAGTACGAGGTCGTTGCGGTTTCGAGCGGCGACGAGCTCCTCCAGCGACTCCCCGAGACTCGACCGGATCTCGTAATCTGCGACGTCATCATGCCCGGCCGTGACGGCTACGACGTGTGTCAGGAAATCAAGTCGAGCTCCGAGTTCCTCCACCTTCCGGTCATCCTCTTGACCGGTACCTTTGAGCCCTTCGATCGCGATCGTGCGATCGCCGTTGGTTGTTCCGAGATCATCACCAAACCATTTGAAGCAAAGAAGCTGGTCGATGCCGTCGAGCGGCTCACCGCGACACCTGCCGCACCACCCCCATCGGCCGCCGAGGACTTCGCCGCCATGATAGAGACCGAGGAGGTCGAGGCGATCAGCCTCGATGACGAACCCGTGCTGGACGAGGAACCCTTTATCGACGCCGGTACTGAGGACGAGCCGTTTCCATCCGAAAACGAGATTGTCGAAGAAAGGCCTCTTGACGGAGCTGACATCGACAGCTCGTTGACCACGCCGATCGACGTCGAGGCGGTCATGGCCCAGCACCAGCCAGAAGTGGTGGAGGAGCCCATGGTAGAGAACGTCGAGGAACCGCCCAACGATGCGCCAGACGACGCGGACACCCAGGACTTCGGCGACAAACCGCCGGCGCAACAGGCGCCCGAGGAGGTCAGCGGGATCGGCCTCAGCGATGAAGACATCGATCGGATCGCGAGGCGCCTGTTGGAGCTCTCGACAGACCGCATCGAGCACATCGCCTGGGACGTGATACCGGACATGGCCGAGGTCGTGGTGCGCGAACGGATGCGGGAGCTCGAAGCCGAGGCTGAGCGAGAGCCGTCCTAGCCCGCATACCGGTGCCTCTGTATAGTGAATCAATATCAACCCGTGGTCGATCAGTCCCCGTGACTGGCGATTCCCGGAAGGAATGTTTTGAGAGAGCGTCTCGATAGACTGACCGAGAGACTCGCGAAGCACGTGGAAAATCTCGTGATCTTCGACGTAACAAATTCCACCCACGCCCTGGCGAGACGGATCATTGCCGAGATGGATGACGAGAGCCAGAAGCTCGGCGCCACCCTGATTCTCGCCGACCGCCAGGACAAGGGCGTGGGACGGGGCAGCCGTAGCTGGGAGTCGCCGACCGGCGGTCTGTACATGAGCTGGCTGCGGTCAGGCATCAGGGCCGAGACAATCGCCCAGCTACCGATGTTGGCCGCCGCCGCCGCCCATCACGCGATCACCCGGACCGGGGTCGCCGACGCGCGCATCAAATGGCCGAACGACATCCTGGCCAACGGACGCAAGATTGCCGGGATCCTGGTCTTCGCTCGTCACGGCGAGACGAGCTGGGCGACCGTAGGGCTCGGGGTCAACCTGGCGACGGTGCCCGTGGTCGAGGAAGGCAACGGCCTTCCCGCAACCTCGGTCGCCGAGCAGGTTGGCGAGGGCGACGTTGACACCCTGCGATACGAACTCGTCTGCACCTTCGTCGACGAGCTCGATCGCATGATGAAGGACCCCGATCCGGCCATTGAAAACTGGCGGGAGCTGCTGATCCAGCGACCCGGCGACACCGTCGATGTACGTCTCGCCTCGGGCAAGTTGGTCTCCGGGACCCTTTTGGAGCTCACCGAGGAAGGGTTTTTGAAGATTCGCGAGAACGGCAAGGAACGGGTCATCACCGGCGGCGACGTGATCGAGAGCTGAATTCCCCACCCCCCTCCCAGAAACGAGATACGAGATGCGAGATGCGGCAAGAGCATCGACCCTCTGCCGCCTTTGTCAGGGAGCTGGCGGTCTCGTATCTCGGATCTGGGTGGGTGGGTGGGCGGTCTCCTACGGTACGGCCTGCAAGCGCTTGAGGAACTGCGCCGGCTGTTCGAAGCCGGTGATCCGAAAGACCTCGTCACCACCCGAGAAAACGATAACCGTCGGCACGCCCACCACCCGGTGCTCGGTGACCAGGGCCTGGCTCTCCTCGCTGCTTCGAGTCAAGTCGACCTTGAAGCGGGCGTAGCCTTCGAGGACCGAGCTGACCTCGGGCGCCGAGAAGGTCTTTTCATCGAGCTCACGGCAGGGCGCACACCAATCTGCGTAGAAATCCACGATCACCGGTCCGCCGGCCGCGACTGCAGCCTCGACAGCTGCCCTGTCATATGGCTGCCAGGCCAGGTGTTCAGCCGAATCGCCAGCCGCCGCAACGCCGAAACGAACCGCCGGCGCCATGACGACTCCAACCACTAACATGGTGGCGGCCAGGACGCGCATCACACGGTCAATTCCCGGCTGTTCGTGACCGGTGCGGTCGATCACCAGGAGGTAGAGCGCGCCCAGCACCAGCACCGCCGACATTAACCACCGTCCAGAATCGCCCGGCATCAGCGGCGCCGCAAAGTACGCGGCCATGGCGATAAGGATGACGCCAAAGACCCGCCGGACCCCTATCATCCACATACCGGAGGCCGGCAGCTTGTTGACCGCACCGGTGAAGGTGCCAAGGATCAGGTACGGCAAGCCGAGTCCCAGGGCCAGCGTAAAGAAGAGAATGAACCCCAGAAACGGATCGCCCCTCTGACCCACGTAGGTGAGAAGACCAACCACAAAGGGGCCGATACAGGGCGCGGCGACAAAGCCCATCACCAGACCCATGATGAGGGCGCCGAAGACGCCACTCCGCCCGCCCGATGCGCGCTGCGCCCAACCCGGCACTCGCAGCTCCCAGAGCCCAAACATCGAAGTTGCGAGCAAAAGCAGGACAACCACAATAAGACCGACGACCCAGGGACTCTGCAGAGCGCTGCCAAAGATTGCACCGCTCAGTGCGGCGAGGACGCCGAGCACCGAGTAAGTAACCGCAATTCCCATGACATAGGCGAGAGCAAGCGGGAACGCGCTGCCTTCGCGGTCCTTGGTCTGCTGCGTGAAGAAACCGACGGTGATCGGGATGAGCGGAAAGACGCAGGGCGTGAGGTTGAGAGCGAGCCCGGCCAAAAACACCCCGATCAGGAGGAGGGGGAGAGACTTCGAACCCAGATCCGAGGAACCGGCCGATCCAGACGATTTCGCCACGACCCCTTTGAAGAGCTCCTGGTTCGCCGGTTTCGAGGAGCTGCCGGGAGGCGCCACCGTCACATCGACACCGGTTCGAACCTCCTCGGGTGGCAGACACTGGGTGTTGTTGCACGCTTGCGCGGTCACCGTTACCCGCAAACGATGATCACCAACAGCCGTCCCAGGAACGACGAGGCCCGCCAGGATCACCGCCCGGTCCTCCCACACCTCGATCGGCGTGTCGGAGAAATCGAAGTCGAGGGACTTACCATCCGGGAAGCTGACCACGGGCACCGGCCACCCGTCAGGCAGGAGGAACTCGACGGTCGTCGGCAGCGAAAACTCGTCCCCCGGGTCATCGGAGTTGATATGCCATCCAGTATTGACAGTCAGGCTGATCGCCAGACGCAGCTCCTCTCCCGCAACCAGCGGCGCCCGATCCGGCAACAGCCTCACGTTGAAAACCGGATCGGCATCAAAGCCCTGCGCCACGGCATGCCCGGCCGCGCAGATCATCAACAAACACAGCACCATCGTTTTCTTCATCATCTTCCTCGTCTTCGAGGCCGCCATCAGTCGCTTCCCCGCTTTGGAGCCAGATCCGGTGCGAACCGACGAACGAGTTCCCGGATCTCTTTCGAGTATTGCCCCCAGTTCCTCTTTACGAGGTCCGGCCGCCTGGTTACCGTCAGCTCGACAGATCGTTCCAACCGCCAGCGCCGGATCGCTTCGTGGTTTCCGGAGAGTAACATCTCGGGAACCGGTTCTTCTTCGACCTCGGGTGGACGTGTGTAGCAGGGGTGATCGAGGAGGCCATCGCCGAAGCTGTCGCAGGTCACCGACGCCGGGTCTCCAACCACCCCCGGAACCAATCGCGCCACCGTCTCGATAAGTGCCATCGCAGCGACCTCGCCACCGCCGAGGATGTAATCCCCTACGGACACCTCCTCGGCTCCACTGATTTCAAAAACGCGTTCATCGAATCCCTCGTACCGACCGCACACCAGCACCAGGCGCGGCTCTTGCGCCAACTTTTCGGCCAGTTCTTGATTCAACAACCTACCGCGCGGACCGAGAATGATGACCCGCGACCGATCCTCTTTGGCGACCATTTCGCGGATGGCCGCCAGCACCGGTGGCGCCTGCAAAACCATCCCCGCGCCACCGCCGTAGGGCTCGTCATCCAACTGCCGCCACTTGTTGTCCGCCCAATCGCGGAGATCATGTGCCGCGAGCCCGATCACACCCTTCTCGACAGCCTTCCCGAGCACACCGACCGTGCGAAACGGCTCGAAGAGCTGCGGAAATATCGTCAAAACATCAAAATGCATAGGATTACCGACCGGGAAGATCGCCCCGGACCGCGTATTGAATCATAAAGAGACCGAGACACCAAACCCGGGCCCGAACGAAAAACCACAGAGGCACAGAGACACAGAGGGTGTTTCGTTGAGATTCTCCCCCACAACAACCCAGAAGAGAGGCAGAACCGACGTGCCAAGGGCACGTCGGCTGGTGAGAAGACCGGCGGCGACGAACGCGTGCGTTCGGGGCAGACGGACCTCTCACCGGCGGCAGGCGATCATTCGATCGCCTGCCGTTTTGCCCAAAAGAAACTGGGCCGCCTTTCAGGCTCAGCCACCGCCTCTTTGCGCGGGTGGGAGGGTGGGTGGCTTTGCGTTCTTTGCGGGGGTGGAGGGGTGGGCGGCTTCGCTGTTTCAAAGACGCCGAAGGACGTTGTGACGTACCATCGACGGCGAAATCGCAGAACTCAATCTGTGTGATCTGTGGGCAAATCTGAACGGGTGGATGGATCTGCGTCGATCTGCGTTATCTGCGGTTTCTCCGGGCGAATCGGCGATCTGTCCCCGTTTTGTTAACGCTCATCGATGGCGTCGTCGTCAAGTAACCCAGCAGGTGCATCGATAATGACGAATCCCCTGTCGAGGTCGACCTCGCGGACGATCTCGGGCACGTACGGCACCAGCGATTCTCGTTCACCCACCTGGACGATCAAGCGGGACTGACCCTCGCCCGGGTCGAGACCTGTCACGCGGCCGAGGACCTCCCCCTCGGGCGAGCGGCACTCGAGACCCGTCAGATGGTGTTCGTAGTAATAGCCCTCCGGAAGGTCCTCCAAGGCCTGTTCCGGAAGAAACAGAAATCTCCCGCGCCAGCCTTCGACAACCTCTCGTTCTCGGATCCCGCGAATCGACAGCAACCATCGACCTTTGTGGAAACGCACCCGGTGGGCCTCGAAGAATTCGCCTGGCTGCGATTCGTCGCCGAGGCCGAAGCGAACTCCGTCCGCCAAACGTTCCGGAAAATCGGTAATGACTTCCACCAGGAGGTCGCCATGGACGCCATGCGGTTTGCCCGCGCGACCAACGATCAGCCAGTCGCGACCTTCGTCGCCGGACACTACTCGAGGATCTCGAGCACGAATCGCTTTTGGATCTTCATACCCGCCGCTGCCAGCAGCGTTCTGATGGCCCGTGCCGTGCGACCCTGGCGGCCGATAACCTTGCCGAGGTCCTCGTTATTCACCCGCAGTTCGAGAACCGTGGTCTGTTCGCCCTCGACCTCTGCCACCTTCACATCTTCCGGGTTGTCGACCAGTGCCTTCGCGATCTCTTCCAGCAGGTCTCTCATCGCACTCATTGGAGCTCCCTTCAATGTACGGGGAAGATGACCCGGAACCCGCAAGCTCCGGGCGCGCCTCACTGCTGTTGCTGAGCCTTACGAATTAAGGATCGCACAGTTTCAGACACACCGGCACCCTGACTCCGCCATTTGTCCACCTTTTCGAGGTCGAGCCTTATTTCTGGCGGTTCCAAATTTGGGTTGTAGAAACCCACCTGGTCCAGGTAATCGGCCTGGGTGTCCTTGCGCGAATCCGACACCACGACCCGGTAGACGGAGTTGTGCTTCACACCCCCACGTCGCAATCTAATCATCAACATTTACTTTCCTCCCTGGGCGTATATTCAGCCGATGCCCAACTGACGCTTCAGCGCACGGGGGTCGGCCTTGCCCAGACGTTTCATGAGCTTACGCATTTGTCCGTATTGACGCAAGAGGCGATTGATTTCTTCCACACTGGTTCCAGAGCCTCTTGCGACTCTTTTTTTTCGCGAACCGTTGAGAAGCTGTGGATGGCGGCGCTCTTTCGGCGTCATGGAATCGATGCACGCCTCCATACGCCGGAGCTGTCGCTCCTGCCCATCACCCATTCCTCCTTCGGGCATCATATTCCCCATGCCCGGCACCATCTCCATAACCGATTGCAGCGGTCCCATTTTTTTGAGGCTCCGCAGCTGATCGCGGAGATCCTCGAGATCGAATTTGTTTTTTTTGAGCTTGGCCTCGAGCCGGCGCGCCTTCTTTTCATCAACGGCATCCTGCGCCTTTTCCACCAGAGTCAGCACATCACCCATGCCGAGAATGCGACCCGCCATGCGGTCCGGGTGAAACTGCTCGAGATCTTCGATCTGCTCGCCGATGCCAGCGTAAACGATCGGTTTGCCGACTACCTCACGCACAGACAAGGCCGCTCCGCCGCGGGCATCGCCGTCGAGTTTCGTGAGGATGACACCGGTGATCTCAAGGCGTTCGTGGAACGCTCGCGCCGAACGGACAGCGTCCTGGCCGGTCATGGCATCGGCGACGAAGAGGATTTGGCGCGGCTTGAGGATCTCTTTCAGCCGCTGCAGCTGCGCCATCAACTCGTCATCGATGTGAAGCCGCCCGGCGGTATCGAAGATCAAGACCTGATATCCCTTGATCGAGGCCTCGCGAAGGGCTCGGCTGGCAATCGCTTCGGGGTCGTCCATGTCCCGGGTGTCGACAGTGGGAATGGACGCCTTTTCGCCGAGGACGAGAAGCTGCTCGCGGGCGGCCGGGCGCGAGGTATCGGCTGGAACCAATAGCGGGAAGAGACCCTTGCGGTCCTTGATCCACCGGGCAACCTTGGCCGCGGTGGTCGTCTTGCCCGAACCTTGGAGACCGACCAACATGATCACTGAAGGGCTCCCTTTGAAATCGAGCTCGGTGGTCTCCCCGCCGAGCAGGGTGACCAGCTCCTCGTGGACGATCTTGGTCACCATCTGGGCCGGGGTCACGGAACTCAAAACCTCTTTGTCCAGCGCCCTGGTCCGCACGCGCTCGATGAAACCGGACACCACCTCGACGCTGACATCCGCTTCGAGCAAAGCGAGCCTGATCTCACGCAAGGCGGTTTCGATGTGGAACTCGGTCAGGTGACCCTCTCCTCTGAGGGTTTTGGTGACGCGAGCCAGCCGTTCTTGGAGCCCTTCCAACATAGGACGGGCAGTCTAAGCGAGCACTCGGTGGAGGTCAAGGGCCCACGGGAAGCCAAGAGATTGACGGGTAGGACTTTGGACTACACACGGACGGCGATACAATACGGGTGGAAATGGGCGCCGTTTATCCAATTGTCCTCCGGCCGAGATGTCCGGCTAGCGAGGATCCAGAGGTCCTGGGATTCCTGCGTCTCGCGAAGACCATGAGCAACGCCACCTGGGCGGAGCTCGAACTGCAACCAAATGGGCCGGAACCCGCGCAAATTTACCGAGTCGGGTCGGGCAAAGGAAAAGCCGCGAAAGTATCTCTCGACGCTGGAGGCGACTTCGACGCCACACTCCGCCTCGGCGGCGTGGCGAAGCAATCGACCGAGCTCGTCAACCTGATGTCGGAGTCGTTGGCCCGAATCCTCGACTACAGACGGATGCTGATCCAAACAGAGCTGCTGCGCGGCGCGCTGGACGTCACATTGAACTCCGTCCTGCTCTTCGACCACGAGGGAAATATTCTTTTCGCCAATCCTCCCGCCGATCGTCTTCTTTCCCAGCAGACCGAAGACGAACTGTTCGCCAGCTGCAATGAACGGCCACGACAGCCGCTTTTCACCCTGCTGAGTTCACTGGTCGATTCGGTCGCCTCGGGCGACGGCGCCACATCGACCTGGAAGGGAACCCTCGAACTCGACGACGGGCGGGTCATGGGATGCGACGTAACGAGTTTCGCGGAACGGGCAACCGACGTGCCCAACGCGGTGCTCGTGCTCCTCCAGCCGGTGGAGTCCGAAGCCATCGCCAGGATGCAGGCGTTCTCATCGAGCCACGGCCTCAGCCCACGTGAACAGGAGGTGCTGGGGCTGTTGAGGAGGGGGCTGACCACCGGAGCGATGGCCGAGGAGCTCGGCATCAGCCCGCATACAGTCCGAGACCACCTCAAACACCTGTACCGCAAGACCGGCACCAAAGGGCGCAACGAGCTGCTCGGGCTCATTTCAAGGGCCTCGTAAGAAGCCGTCATCAATCAGCTGTCAGCTGTCAGCTCATCGCATGAGATAGGACGTATTGAGGAAATGCCGGTGAGAATTGAGTCGCCACAGCGTCGGAACCACGCAATGCTCACGGCCAGGCGCTAATGGCTGATAGCTGATAGCTGATAGCTAACAGCTATAATGAAATATGGAGGTCAGCATCATGGCTCGGTTACGTGTTTTGGGCTTCGTTACGGCAGTTCTTCTCGTGGTAGCTGTGGTTGCTGCGGCTCAGGGGTATGTAGTGATCCTCAAGAGCGGGCACAAGATTCGCTGTAAAGAGGCGATGCGCATCGAAGGCCCCAACGCCATCCTCACCCTTGCGACAGGGACGGTGGCCAGCTATCCGCTCGCGCTGGTGGATCTGGTGGAAACGGAACGATATAACCAGCTCGGCCTTGGAAACGCGCTCATGATCGAGGAGCTCTCCGTCCACGGCACGCCGATTCCGACCCCGACCCCCTTCACATCGCTCGGACAGCACGCCACGATCGATGCCGACGGTGGCGGAGAACTAACCCTCGGAACCACCATCGAACCTACCCCGGTGCCAACGCCCGGGATCAAGCTTCAATCTGAGAAGTACCACGAAGAGCGGATCGACCAGGCCTTCGCCAAGATCTTTGACGACAAGGAACTCCTGATCTACCGCACCAGCCAGGGTACCCAAACCGATTTCTTTTTCGTCCAGACCACGACCGATTCGGAGCGGGAAGTTTTCGAGGCGCTGGAGGCCGTGGCCGAGGCATACGTACTTATCGATCGAATCCACAAGGAGATCTCTCCGGCAGCAGTCGAGCTGGAGATGATCCAGACCTCGGGCAAACCGGCCGGAACCTTCCGCCTCACGCCTACCCTCGCCAAGGAGCTGGCTGAAGGCACAACGTCGACCCAGACGTTCTACATCAAGAACGTGATCTTCTAGGGACCGTCGTTGAAGAACGGTCTAGGCTGACGGCGTCATGAACGATATGGATGTGGCCGTCGTCGGCGCTGGCCTCGCCGGTCTCACAGCGGCCCTCCGACTGACCGAAGCGGGCAACGACGTCAAGGTATTCGAGCGCTATGCCCGCCCCGGTGGTCTCGCCCGTGTCATGGATGTCGAGGGTGAACCCCTCGAGGCCTTCTACCACCACCTTTTCACGAGCGACACGTCCTATGTCGCCCTGGCGGAAGAGCTCGGCGTCGCAGACCTCATCGATTGGCTGCCCTCACGGATGGGGATCTGGACCGAAGGCAGTCTGTGGGACTTCGGGACTCCACAGTCACTGCTCCGATTCCGCCCGCTTTCACTCGTCGACAAGCTTCGTTTCGCGGCGTCCACCCTGCTCCTGCAGCGGAGCCGCGATCCGGCCCCGTTCGAAAACGTGACCGCTCGCGATTGGATCAGCCGCCACCAGGGAGAACGAGTCTGGCAAAAGGTGTGGGGACCGCTCTTCCACCAGAAGTTCGCCGAAGATGCCGACAACGTCGCGATGGTGTGGCTGTGGGGCAAGCTCTGTCTGAGGGGGAAGTCCCGTTCGACTTCCGGGATGGGCGAACGTCTCGGCTATATGAGGGGATCGTTCGCGAAGTTGGTAGAAGCCCTCGAAAATCGGCTCGAGGAAAGCGGAACCGAGCTCCATCTCAGCGAGGCGGTCAATCGCATCGAGCACAGTGACGATGGCTTCACGGTCCGAACCCGCAGCTCTTCGTGGACCGCGGACCGGACCCTGGTCGCCACCCCGGTAACGGACTATCTTGAGATAGCCGGCCACCTCCTCCCGAACGAAGAGAGCGCCAGCCTCGCCGGTCTCCGAGCCACCGGCGCTATCTGCACGATACTCGAGCTCGAGCACTCACTGACCCCGTATTACTGGCTCAACATAGCCGATCCCGACATGCCCTTCGGTGGCCTCATCGAGCACACCAACTACATTTCGAAAGAACGCTACGGGGGCCGGCACATCCTCTATATTTCGAACTATCTCTTCCCGGGCCACCCGCTCTTCCGAGCACCGAAGAAGCAGCGC
>Ga0255045_10000336_pt1 | contig 10581 bp, 20 predicted proteins | sample BC1_12_23_MG_FD_183652 | JGI IMG/M metagenome (GOLD analysis project Ga0255045, IMG submission 183652) | Seawater microbial communities from Strait of Georgia, British Columbia, Canada - BC1_12_23 | ecosystem: Environmental > Aquatic > Marine > Strait | place: Canada: British Columbia...
AGTATTCCGAAAGTAATTCAAGATTCCTGTTATAAATTTCGATGTTGTCAGGTCGTCCAACATATTCCGCAACGATTTCATCATATCCATATTCAAATTTTTGTAAAGATTTATATACATAAGCAGAGTTTAAAGACTTACTACCTGACTTATCAAAAGCCACAGGGTCAAGTCCTATTTTATACAACCCATAAGGTATTTTTTCAGGAGGATGTTGGTATACAACAACACATCCTTCTTGAGGGTCTGTAGATTTATGAGGATAACTGTTAATAGGAAAAAGTTTCATATTTAGATCAGGTCTAAACCTTACTTCTCCTTCTTCTTCGTATAGATCTCCATTATTGCCTAGCTTTTTATATCTGTCATCAGATTTAAGCTTAGAAAGTACGTTATATAGTTCTATAGCAGGAAATACAGAACCTTCATTACGCAAAAAAGCTTCTTTTGGCGTGTGAGGATGCTGGGTTACCATCATATTGTATGCCTTTGGGTCTGCTTTCTGCTTTTGCTCTCTTTCTAAATCAATATCATTTATTGCTTCTTCTCTAAGAGCATTTCCTGCTTTGTCTATAAAAGGTTCTCTATACCATGCATCATCTACAAACCATCCTGCTTCTCCTATTGCATTTTCGTCATAAATGTTTTCGTAACTTCTTAAACCATATGCACTAGGGTTATAGAACATAGCTTCAAAGTCAGCATTAGTTCCGTTCTTACTATTACCTCCCGTACCATACAGAATAGGAATACCAATCATGATATTACCATCTTTAAACAATGGATAAGAACGCTGATATGCCTGCATTAGTCCAGGCCAGTCTCCCGCTTCTTCAAATAACATACGTTCTGCAGTACGACCTACAGATTTTTGCGGACTGTCTTTAAAACTAAGAGCTAGTATCTCTGATCTATATCCTTTCTGAATATTGATTCCTGTTATAGGATCTTTTTCTACATAACCAGACTTTATAGCATCTTGTCTATCATGTAAGAATCCTTTAGAAAAGTCTGTGTTTTCATTGATAAAGTTTATCATATTCTTAGCCATTTCCATAGTATTGGCCCAGAATGTCTTTTCATATGCGGCTAGTATAGATATAGAAAACGGAAACCAGTTGTATTTCCAAGCCATTCCAAAAGCATTCTTGTAAGAAAATCCCTTACGTCTAGCTTTTACGACTATCATTCCTTGGCCATTCTTTTCAGCTTCTTCTAGCTCATGGTACCAGTAATAGTCCATATCTAGAAATTTAGGAAAGGTATCTATCTTTCTTTGTCGTTTACCATCGTCTACAGTAGCTAATATTCTACCGTAATTTAAGTATGCATAGTGCTCTCCTGTTACTCTTACTCCTGATACACTATATCCTTCTTTACACCTGCGTTCTTCTTCGTCCCAAAACTCTATATATTCAGATGTACCTTCAGGAGCAAAGGTGTAGCACTTATGTTTTAAGAAATGTCTAGAGGCTTCGCTGAATTGCTCAGTTGTAACGAATTTTAAGTACTCTTGTCCCGTATGTCTTACAGGATTTTCTTTTTCAGAGTCTACTTCAGTCCAGGGTAAAGCTGTTATTAGTTTCCCCATTCTATTCGTTTATATATATCTTTTAGTGCGTCTTTTTTACCTGAGCTCTTGATAGCTTTTTTTACTTTAAGCATATCACCGCATTTTTCGTAATCTTCAGTCTTTTCAAAGTATTGTATCACAGAATCTATAGAAAGCTCTTCATCAAACCCTGAAGGTAACCATAGTTCATTCCCACTGTCTATAAGCTCTTCATATGTAAGCTTTCCAATAATAAGTAGATAGGCATTGACCATAGCATCGTGTAAGATATCTTCATTGTCTTCGTAAAAATCTGATATGTCTTCATTTTCCTTGCCCACGGTATTTCTTTGCATATAGCTTAGAGCTTTTATTATTAGACGTTTTACTCTTTGAATGTATGCCCTTTCTTTTCTTTTTTGGTATAAGCTCTTTATCTGATCCTGTCCTCATTATCCTATATTCTTGTATTCAATAGTTACTTCTTGTCCTTCTTCAATTGCTTTTGCAATTTCTGGATAAATAGCTTTGTAAGCATTAGTTGAGCTTCCAACGAATCCATTTTTTTTAACAAGATTGCTTTCTTGCGAATTACCCACAAGTAAACACCCAGCAGTATCTTCGTCAGTGTTACCGATATGTATGAGAATATACTCAAAATTAGGAACATTGATGACATGAAGCATACCAATGTGTGTATCAGGAAATTTTTTAGAATATCTTTCATTAAATACGCCTTCTTTTCTAAGTACAACAGGATATAAACCTGCAGGTACTCTTGTTTCTTTACTTATTTTATCTTTACGATACTCGTCTTCTAATGTATAACATAAAAACTCTAAAGAACCTTCAGAATCTTCTTTCATAAGGATACCGCTAGTAGAATCCTCTTGACTACTAATTCTCAGAACTATTAACCTCATTTTCTTCTTCGTTTGAGGCTCTTTTACCTTTATTTGAAGATCTTCTTCGCTCATGTTCATTTTGCCATTCGTCTTTTTCCAAGTCGTCAAGGTTTTCCCAAAAATCTGAAAAATTACCTCCAGAAACATTTTTATACCTTTTCCACACTTTGTTTTTAGCACACATTTTACTTTAACTAGGATCCTCTCTATTACCTTTTTTTCTTTGTCCTCTAAGTTGTGCTGTTGCAAGAATTTCTCTCTCTACGTTTGCACGTACTTTATTTAGAGAATCTACGATAGCTCCAATTTTAGAAAGACTGTTTGTAACATCTGAGGGTTTATATATAGGTTTATCATTTTTATCTCTTTCCTGTAGGTCTACATTTTGAAGATAGTCAGTAAGATTATGAACGGTTTGTAACGAAGCATCAAGTAATAGCATTGAGGGTGTTCTTTGTAACCCTTTATACTTTTCAATAGCTGCCGAAACTTTACTATCAGGCTCATAGTCTTCTTTTTTCATAAAATCCTTACCAACAACTCTTTTTAGAGCATCAGGAGATAACGAAGATACATAAGGTGACTTATAATCTGCTATAAAATAAACATAAGAAAGTTGTTGTATAGCTTTTGCTTTGTCTTTAGACTTATCCCTTGAGTATATATCTTTAAACTCAGGTATTAGTAAGGCTTCGGCAGATACAATAACTTTCCTATCCTTTAAATCGAAGAGAGTTTTCATGTATTTACTTTAGCAAACAGCATAAACTCTTTAAAAACGTGATAGATATCTTTTTTATAGCTTATAGGAATAGAACCATGCGGAGGAAGTAAAATCTTATCTCCTACAGAGAAATGTTTAACAAGAGGCCCTACAGAAATTACATCTCCTATAACATCTTCTCTTGTTTCATGCGCTGTTTGTTCTGATACAACGATACCGCTTTCTCTTTCTGTGTTTGGTAATGGCACTGATACCAGTACATTATCCATTATCATTTCAATTTCTTTACTCATTTTATATATTATTTTTCCCATTTATTTTCGGGACAGTTTTTACCAGGTGCAAATACAAGAGCAGGAAAGCCACATCCGCAGCTTCCACACTTATATCCTTGTACTACCTCTCCTTTATCAGGATTTTCTGGATTAAAAGTTTCCATAATCTTTCCTTTTTTAGTTGTACCAGGTAAGAATCTTTCAATTACAGTAAGTAGAGAGGATTTAATAAGTAGGGGACACTCTTTGCATACTGAAGCTCTTGCTTCTGCAAGTTCTTTGATATCTTCATCAAGAGTATCGTAGTCTACATTAGCTTTTAGGTAATTTCCCCAACCATCCTTAATATCCTTAATAGTTCCCATATTAAATAAATTTATCGAACATACCAGCTTTGATATCTTCTACCATATCTTTAAAGTGTCCTTTTTCCCACACAGTAAATCCTTCATCTTGTCCCCCAAGAATAACTTTTTCAAGGTCTTCATGAATAGAAATAGAAGGGCACGTTTTGCAGGTTTTGCAAAAGGTTCTTTGAACTCCTTTTTCTAAAGACTTCCCTTCAAAGTGGTTATCAAATTCGTTATGATCCATAATTACAGTTTTTTAAGGATTACCGCTAATTTTCCTTCCAGATCTTCCCGATCTTTTTTGTTAAATAGAGAATTTACTACATCTCCTCCTACTGCAAGAGCATTCATAATAGCGGAAGCCCTCTGAATATTATATTGACACATAGCTGCCATTTTGTTAAACTCCATAGCTTCTTGTTGGGCCGCGAACTCTTCTGCACTCATAGCATGGTTAGTAGCACTTGGCATTTCTTTTACTTCACTCATTTTAGATTATTTAATTTATTTAAAACTGATTCTGCGATGTCTATATTATCGCTTGCATTAATTATTTTCATTGACATATCTATTCCTATATCAGAAGATAGTGCCTCTGCTTGATCTATAAGAAGTCCTTCTAATATTTCCTGCTCTTCAACTAGTTTTGCTGACCAGTATTGTTTAGCTATTTGAAAAGCTTCTCTAGATATTTTATTACTCATTTATAAGTTGTTTTTCTTACTTCCCAAAGGTATCCAATTTTTTCTTTCAATTCCAACTGTTTTTCAACATTTGTTTCTTTCCTGCATTTAGATATGAGTTTCTTTATTAGAAATTCAACCCTCCCCTTCCTTGGACGAAAGGTACCTAGCCCGTGTAGAAGTACACTAGGCAGATCAGAACTCTGCATTTCTTTCTTTAGAAATCTAAATTGATGATTTACTACAACTTCCACAAGAACTTTGGATATACCTAGTTCTTTAGCTAGTTTATCATACAAGTCTAAATTCTTCGCCATTATTGTCCATTATATACGCTATATCCATGCCTTCAAAGCTATGTATGTCTTCTAGTTCATCTATTCCTTGGTATTCTTTTATAGCGGCTGCTACGTAAGGGTTAACAAGGATTACATCTGGAGCGTGATAGTGTTTTCCTATATAGGTGGCTTTAGCTTCCTTTATCTGCAGTATTATTTCATTGGATATCTCAGTCATTTTACTTAATTCTAAAAGCAAAAGTAAGCATTACTTCTTTTTCGTTTTTTGGTATTGCTATCTTAGGATTTATTTCTAGCTTTTTTGTCTTGGGTGACAAATATATTATATTTTTCTTTTTAAAGTATTTAATATAATTGTCTAGGTTAGAATTACTTTTAAATCCTAACTTATTTCTAACTAAACTTCTAGCCTGGGTACCAAAACGGTCATATTCTACTAAATCTCCTTCTAGTTCCATAAAGCTAGATAGAACTTCTATTTCTTTAGGTGTTAAAGGTTCTGGTAAAATAACATTTACAAGTTTTAAGTATTTAGGATAGAAATTATTTTTAGTTAGAATTTCTTTTTTAAGTCTTTTCATAGTATGGCAAATATATACATTATTTAGATATAAGCAATCTACCTACTCTTAGCCCTATATAGTGTTCAGAATTATAACCGTAATCTAGTCCTATGTATGTTTTTTTAATAGTGCCTTGAAGCCCTACTCCAAACAAAGGCGTATATGATTTATCGAAATCAGTTAATAATCCTGCATTAGCGTGAATACCTAAACTCAATGTAGTAGGAACAGACTTTCTATAACTATAAGACACAAAAAGCCCCTCTGAGATATTTTGATAGTTCTGCCATTTGAGATTAACAGAAGACTTGTTATCAAATACTACAAGAGTATCATATAGGTTTACCTCTGTAAGCCATGCTTCTACTATAGAGACAGTATCTACATTAAATACAGTATCTCTATAGATTACTTCGTTAGTAATAGTATCATAAACAGTAACTATACGTGTATCTACAAATCTAACAGTATCAGTCTTCCACCTATCTACATACTTAGTTATATATACGGGCTTCTCTACTTCTATAGTTTGCGTTACAGTTTTACCTGAGCTATCTCCGCATCCTTTCCAAGCAAGTAGTACTCCCATAAGGAAACATACTAGATAGGGCAGTATTGTTTTGATTACATTCTTTGCTATATCATTCATACTGCAAATATAGTAATCTTAAGTTATACTATAGTACTCCTATACCCTCCCAAGAGTTTTTGATTTCCCGAAACTTGTTTTAGCAAGAAGCACCTAGGCTTTTTCTGCAGTCGTCTGCAGTTTTGTTCGCTGTTTTACGAACCTTGGACGTAGTAGCCCCACTTCATATCATTGCTTTTCCTGGTGGGGTATCCTCTTACTGAGTTGTACAAAGGTATGCATAGTAAGTAGCTTTTTGCAAAAAAAATTCTAAAAAAATTTTTGCCCATAGCGAAATACGAAAAAAAATGTGAGTCATCGAAGTCTTGACCTACCAAGATCAAAGAACCCCCGCTAAATTCTGCAGAAAAGGTACCCCCGTTGTGGTGATGGGAGCCTTATTCTGCATTAACCTGCAAATTCATACAATGAAAGCAGCGATTGGTCAAATGACTCTAGACCAACTAAACGAGTTCGGTGACACTACACGTGAAGTAGTGGTATTAGGTTTCTGCCTTGAAGACCGTGAAGGTATCAGCAGTGAACCAACGCTTGACCATTTGTCAGAGCAACTATGGGAGGGTACCGATAGGGTATCTTACCGTATGCGTGTGCTCTACAAGGTCGTTACACCTGAAGTGAGTAAAGCCCTTAAGGCTGGAACATTTAAGGTAGACAAGTACGAGCTGGTGGATAACGCCAAGTGTACTATGGTTGACAAGCTCAAGGTCTTCTGGGACATGCTCCTAGCTGACAAGCCTGAGGAGCGTCCTAAAGGCTGGGCTGTAGGCGATATCATATCTCTTCCTAACAAGGATATAGAGTATGGTGAGTTCAAGAAGCGTAGGTTTGCTCTTGAGTCTCAGGAGAAGGCTAATACTAGTGCTATATCAGCATCTGAGGCAATATGAGCCATACAGAGCTTAAAGCCATGAAGGTTTCCCAGACTACTGGGGACCTTCGTGGTCTCTCTGCTAAGGAGAGTGCAATGGCTGATATACGTGCTGCTATAGATGAGCAGAAGGAAGTACGTAACTACGTACATCTTCGGTACATCATAGCACAAATGCCTAGTGAGGGAATCATCCTCGTCAGGTTAAAGTAACCTTGGAGGAGGGGAGCAGCAATGCTCCTCTCTTCTTTTTTTCTCCAAAATCAAAAACACCTTCTAATTATTGCTATAAACTTAATATTAACTTAAAACCATAAACATGAAAGAGAATAGCGGAAGTACCAAGAAGTACCAGTATTTTGTTGAATCCATTAGGCTGCCTAACGGTAAATGGTTAAACTATCACTGCTTTAGGTCTACTGTCGGTCTAGATGCAGCAATGTTCCTCTTTAATCAAAAGAGAATACGTATGGCAGTAAAAGAAGACGAAAGTGTTCGTTTTGAGCAGTCTTACTTTAGGACAAAGAATGATAAAATCTATCCTGGTGTTGAGATAGGTGCTGCGTTTGCAACTAAAGAAGAGTTCGATGCCTTTGACATAGCTTGGAACAAAGGTATGGCTATGGCTGAGATAAGAAGAATAGAAGACGCTAGATTAAACTCTGGTGGTTCGTTCCTCGCTAAGCTCATAGACAAAGAAGATAAGTGTCGTTTAACTCATGCAAGAGCACTTGCACAAGAGCTCTTTGAAGGTGAGTACAAACGAGACATGGAAAATCTTATATACAACACTGAAAGTTTAGTGGCTGTACGTAAGAAAGAGTACGAGAAAACTTTTAAAAGCTGGGAGAACGTATGAGCAGCTACGGAAAGAGAGTACTCATAATACTATGCTTGGGAGCTATATTCCCAAGTATAGTAGTGATAGTGTGTTGGATGGCTACCTTTGGGCAAATGTTTAACTTGCTTGAAGGTATAGTACACCCAATAACTCAGGTTATGTCAGTGTTGTTTGCATGCACAAGTCTTGTAGGACTATGCGTAGTAATACATGATGAGATAAACTGGAGGAGATAAGGACGTTTATGGGAGTGGGGGTAACGTGTAATGCGTTACCTCTGCTCCTTTAATAACTAAACACTGCTAATTCGCAGTTATTATTATTTTCTTTTTACCAAAATCTAAAACCCCTGCTAATTCTTGCACAGTTTGCACTTGATTTCTCAGAGATTAATTGCAATTTACTACTGTGTAGGCTTTCTTGTGTGTGCCTGTAACATACTAACCAATATTACCCTCTTGCTTTCCATCGCATTAATGGGTCTTATTAGTATAGTATAGCGCAAAACACGCTTTTCTATTAACTCTCTAAAACCAAACAAATGAGAGATGGTATCATGGACTCGTCAGTCCTTAAATTGACAGCGATTAAATTGTCTTCATCTGCTAACGCTACAGTCGCTGAAAGCGAGTACAAAGCATTGGACAATAAAATCAACATGACTAGTGACAACCGTGAGTATTACATTGCGGCTTTCCAAGACCCAACAAACCCGTTTGGTATTGAGCGTAACCGTGTGTTCTCTCAAAACTCAAACAGTGATGGTGTCAGCGAATGGAGAGGTGCTCATCCAAGTGTCATTGGTAACTTTGTAGGTAAAACCGTTCCTGCAGAGATTGTAACACGTAAAGTGCCTCCATATGTTATTGGAGAACGGACTCTAACTACCTACACTTGTGTGGTACTTAAGTCTGAAAGTATTGAGTCTGTGTTCAAGTCTAATGGGCATGATTTGTCTTTGGTTGCAAAAGATACTGAAAACATAGTTACAGTTAACGCTGAAACTGGTGAGGTATTAGATGCGGCTGAAGCTATCTAAACGCGCAGGTTAGAGTCAGTATGGGAGTTCGGTGTAATGCCGACTCCTGTACGTCTTTTTGATTTCAATACAAAGAATTGCTATAGGTTCTAAATTAGATGTACTACCTATTAATCCAAAGTACATCGAAAAGTTTATGTTCTCTTTTAAAAACAGTGTTACCCAGCACAGCTATCAGACTACCTCATGGAGGAGGACGCTAAATTGGGTTATATAAGGTTTTATAGAATCCCTTAAAGCGTATAGAATCTAGACTATCCGTGTATAAATTTCTTGGCAGATTGATGATGCATCATCTACACGGACTCTTGAAAGGACAAGCTTTGACTTGAACCTTTAGAGTCTGCTCTGTCGTATTAATGCAGCCATCTTTATGATGAGAGTCACAAGCCTCTATAAATGCAGAGTGGTACTAAAAGGTTTTGGAGAATGTTAAGCAAGTACTTAGCCACCATGGGTAGCACCCTAAAAAAAATCTACACCTAAGCATGTGTATAAACTGCTTACATTAAAAGCCAGTCTTATTATGTGCACAATAATAGGACAAACAAGTTAACCACTTGCGGCATAAAAGTGAATAGTGTTTGGTTAACACAGATGATATACCATCGTTCACAAAAATCCAAAGTAACCTGCGAAATAACAGGGAGGCCCTTAACAGAGGGAGTATTAGATAAGAGTATCTGTAATCCTAGTAGTACTATTGCTAGGTAAGACACTGCAAAATCCTGTGAACTAACGAACAGGTGTACTACGAACAAAACGTAAGTATTTAATGGATTAGCCCTGCTTAAACCGATATATACCACAACGTAAGTTGTAAACTGTGCTGGTCACTGGTATATATTGGCTTAGGGGTTATACTATAGACTAGATAAGTCTATATTATTAACACGCAGATATAATCAAGTTATCACTGCGGCATATAAATCAAAGAGCCAGGTTGCTGGGATAGAGAAAACCTTAAATAACTATCCATAATATTTATACTGAAAACGCTGTCTAATCTGCCCTTGCGGTGAAGTGGACTTTATTGTGCAAGTCATAGGCGTTTTCTTTTTGTTTTTTTATTTTGTAACCTCTAATTATTAATTATTTTATATATGAAAAGAATACTAATTATTTCCACAGTTTTGCTGAGTTATAGTTGTACAGCACAAACTCAAGATAGCCTAATAGGACATATCTTTAATTCCTTTAATGGCAAATTTCCTGTGTATATGGGGGAGGGGGATTCAACCTACGCAGTAGTGAACGTTAATACTAAAGTATACTTCGATGTAAACAATTTAAAAACTTTTATAAATAGAAAGAAAAGACATGAAAACAATCTCTAATCTTATATACTATAGCTGTATGAGTATATACATGCTATTTTTTATTTGCAGTTTTATTGTTATAGCTAGTTGTATATTTAGTACAGACTTGAATGAACTAAACATTATTGTAGGCTTAGCTATGACTATACTTTCATTTTTATCTCTTGCAACTGTACTAATTGTATGCATCTTAGGAATGCTATATTTTGATGTATTTCTTACAAAGAACCAAATAGAAGAATATTTAACCGATAAATTTAACCAAAGAAAACTACCATTCTAATGACAAGACACGAAACAGAAGACATGAATAAACTATACAGCATCTCACCTGCGCTTTTTTGCTCATGTGACAACTTGCATGTATGTCAATCATGTTACGAAAAAGGAAAAGAAGAAGACAATAGAGAGCAATTAACAGAATTATTTAACTTTTTAAAAGAAGAACATGGGACTTGATGCAAATTTGTACAGTTACAAAGGAAAGAACAGAAAAGAAGTAGATTTTGAG
>Ga0255045_10000337_pt1 | contig 10580 bp, 4 predicted proteins | sample BC1_12_23_MG_FD_183652 | JGI IMG/M metagenome (GOLD analysis project Ga0255045, IMG submission 183652) | Seawater microbial communities from Strait of Georgia, British Columbia, Canada - BC1_12_23 | ecosystem: Environmental > Aquatic > Marine > Strait | place: Canada: British Columbia...
GACCAGTGCCGGCAGCACATAGCTCGGATCCTCGCTCGACGCATTGGCCAGCCACAGGAAGGGTGAATCCCAGTTTGCGGCGCTGGTATTGACCACGGAGAAAAAGACCAGAAACAACGTCAGCTGCGCTATGGAGCCGATGAGGTTTCGCACCGGCGTCAGTTTCTTGCGCCTGTAGAGTTTGACGGTCGCCTTGGACAGGCGCGGCGGATCATCCGTTATACGCTGTTTGAGTTTCTCGATATGCGGCTTGAGGGCACGCTGTACCAGTCGGTCCCGTTCAGACTTCCAGGTAAGCGGCAAAGTGACCAGGCGAAGGACCATGACCAGCAAAAGGATTGCCACCGAGAACCGTCCCGTGGTCTCAGTCAGGTATTGAAGACCGGCTGTCAGGGGCGCCGAAATCATACCGAGCACGGTGAAATCTTCGGGCGCCTCTCCGGAGACGGGCAGGAAAAACTCATGGGGCACGGTGTAGCGCCCGAGATATTCATATCCCAGCTCCGTCAATCGCGAGCCCAGAATCTTGCCGTAGAAACAGCTGCGTTTATCGTAACAGGGGGCTACCACCGGTTTCGACGGGAGGCTGGTCAGTCCCTCGATCAGCTCGGCGGACGGCAGCTTTCGCACCGGCAGGTTGATTGCGCCGGGAAGATGGTCAAGGGCGAAATCCGCCGGATAGCGGACATCCACGAACTGAATATCACGTTCCTTGACCAGCTCCTGGACTTCGGTGGTGTCCAGCAGGACATCCCTGTTGGGGTAGTCCAGCAGGTCACGTAGTTCCTCGACGTTCTCGTCCCGTGAGAATTTCAGGGGATAACCGTCGGCAAGCCATTTTTCGTAGCCGCCGACAACAAAATTACAGGCCTTTCCCTCTTTGGAGAACTCGTTACAGAGCTCGGAGCTGCGATTGCCCGAATAGCAGAGCAGAACCGTCTTTTTGCCATTTTGAATCAGGTTGGCGGAGTTTTCACGAAGATCGGGATAGCGGCGATGCCAGGCGCCCTCAATGCGGCCCATGGCAACCTCTTCGGGCTCGCGCACATCGATCAGGTTCAGGGGCTGCCCTTCTTCAATCCACTTCGCAAGCTGGGTGTTTTCAATGCCCAGCGGATGACCGATCTGGTCGCTCAGTTTAAGGGTCTTGAGTGAGGTATCCCCCACCGATTTGCCGGCTTCCACGGAACTTCGAACCAGGTTGGTCTGGAGACGCCGGTTCTTTTCATCGATGGCGGACGTGTGCTGCAACAGGTTTGCACCGATGGATACGAACAGCAGCACAATAAAAAGGCGGAAGGACCAGCGCCAGAACCTGGAACGGGTGGAGCGCTTTTCAACGGCCATCCGCCCGGCCTTGCCCCGACCCGAGATCGCGAGTCCGGTAAACAGAACACTGACCAGACCCAGCACCTGGGCAACGCTGGCCGACAAACCGATGACAAGATCCGGGGAGGGAATGGACCAGGCCGGCGATGCAGCGCATAGCAGAAGCGCCATCGACCACACCGGACGAAAGAAAAACTCTCTTTTATCCGGTCTGTAGTCAGACAGTGGCATAGGAAGGCTCGCCAAGATCATCATCTTGGTCCGGGGGATTGTCTGAAAGCCACTTCGACAGCTTTTCGCAGAGGGCTTCATATTCGAAGGGCTTGGCCAGGTAATCGTCCATGCCAGCGGCGAAGCATTTTTCCGCGTCACCCGCCATGGCATTGGCAGTAAGGGCGACGATGGGTATGTGCTGACCGCCATTCTCGGCAGCCCTGATACGCCGGGTGGCCTCGTAGCCATCCAACACCGGCATCTGGCAGTCCATCAGGATCAGGTCATAGCGGCCATGTTCCAGGGCCTGGATCGCCTGCTCTCCATTTCCGACCAGTTCCACGTTATAGGCCAGCTTCTCGAGCATGCCCTGGGCAACGACCTGGTTCACATCGTTGTCGTCAACCACCAGGATATGCTGATTGCGCCTCACCTTGACCTCGTCATCGGCCATGCTGTGGCGGGTCACCATGGTGCTTTCGTCGATAGTTTTAAGCCCGAGTACGGTGGCAATACAATTGTGCAATTGAGAGCGGCGAACCGGCTTCGAAAGGTAACCGTGAATACCGGCAGAGCGGGCCTCCGCGGCCTGCCCCCGTTCCGTCAAAGAGGTCAGCAGCACCCGCCGCACGGCGGAGATCCTGCTGTCGGCCTTGATCTGCCTGGACAACTCCAGGCCATTCATCTCCGGCATCAGCATGTCTATCAACACCAGCCCGAAGGGATTCCCGGTCCTGGCCGCCTCTTTAAGCAGATGCAATGCCCTGTTGCCGCTGCCGGCTGTCTGCGGATCCATGCACCAGAATCTGGTTTGATACTCGAGCACCTGGCGATTGGTGGCATTGTCATCCACTATGAGCACCCGCACATCACCCAGGTCTTCCAGGGGCGAAAACGCTGGGGCACTGTCTTTCGACTCATGCATCCGGACCGTGAACCAGAAGGTGCTGCCTTGACCGGGCACGGATTCGACGCCTATCTCACCTTCCATACGTTCAACCAGCTGACGGCTGATCGCCAGCCCAAGACCGGTGCCGCCAAATTTTCGCGTGGTCGAACCGTCCGCCTGGGTGAATGAATCGAAGATTCGGGATTTGGCCATTTTCGAGATCCCCACCCCCGTATCCTGTACTTCAAACCTCAGGAGGCAGTTGCCTTCATCCTGCCCCTGCACGCTGACACGGACGACCACTTCGCCTTCTTCGGTGAACTTGATTGCATTGGAGACCAGGTTGGTGACGATCTGACGCAGGCGCGTGGGATCCCCACACACAACGGCAGGCACATCCGTGTTGACCAGATTGGCCAGTTCCACACCTTTCGTGTGAGCCTGCTCCGCGAGGGGCTCGGTGCTGTCCTCCACGAGATTGCGCACGTCGAAGTCGATCGACTCAAGCTCCAGTTTACCGGCCTCAATCTTGGAAAAATCAAGAATATCGTTAATCAGCGTCAACAGCGCCCGGCCCGAGTTTGCCGCCACGTTGACATAATCTCTCTGTTCATTCTCCAGATCCGTATCACGCAACAGGCTCATCATGCCCAGCACCCCGTTCAGGGGCGTGCGCAGCTCGTGGCTCATATTGGCCATAAATTCGGATTTTGCGCGGGAGGTCTGCTCCAGTTCCTCTTCCCTCTGCTTCTTCAGCAGCAGGTTTTCACCGATGACGTTGGTGGACTTACCCAGGAGCACCAACTCCTTCGCAGCCCGCAGTTTCAATTCCGAGCTCAGCTCGCCCCGGCCAAGCTCACTCAGGCGTTGATGGATTTTTCTCACAGGCTTGATCACAAGCCCGTTGACCCAGAGGATTATCATAAGGGCCAACAGCAGGGTGATCCCCATCGAGAAGACGCGCATCTTCAGCACATGCGCCTCGATTTCCGCAATCAGGCCGGACACATTCCAGGAAATGTTCATGCGCCCGAAAGATTCCTCTTCGTAGACGATATCCTCGGAAAAGCTCATAAGCGGCTCAGACGCAGACATCTTGTCGTTTTGCCAGTCCACCAGACTTTCGCCGACTTCGTTCTCTATGGACAACGAATAGATGTCGGGATCAAAGGAGACGGTTTGGGTGACGATCGTGTCCAGGAGCGGCTGATCCTCGCTGACCACTGCGTCAATGGAGGTGGCCGAAAGAATGAAAAATGTCTTTCTGCTCTGCTGCTCGAAACTCTCTTGAAGGTAATTGGTCTCCAGGGTGCGCACCAGCTCCCCGGTAAGCATACCCACGAGCAGGATCGTGCCGCCGAGGGCAAGAATGAGCTGACGGCGTAGCGGCCAGCGCCAGAAAAAACCATTGTCCATCCAGAGTCTCCAGTCTGTTAAGGGGTCTCATCCACAGATCGCCGTTTGACGGCTTGAGGCCCCCGGCAGCAGCGCGCCGGCGTGCTCAACCGTCTCGGTGAACCAGTCCCGGCTTACGCCTACATCGAATTCGAGGTTTCCCCGGACACTTCGATGGCGGAGTCCTGCGGGGCCATACCGCCCGCGATCTCATCACTGGACCCGACCTCTGAGAAAAAGACGGCATTGTTGTCGATGGCATCTCGAATTGAGGCAAAATCAGTGTCATCGCCTTCGACAAATCCATCTTTTTTCAGTGATGCCAAGGCCTTTTTATTCTCCATTTCCAGAAGGCTTGCACGAAGCGCCTCATAGAGTTTATCGGACAGGCCGCTGCGGGCGATCCAGGGTTTCTGTACGTTGGGAAATCTGGCCAGCTCCCGTATGGGAACATCTTTTTTCACCAGCTTGTTGAATGTCCCCTCATTGAGTGCACCGGCATCGAAATGTCCGGCACCCACGCTCGTGCCCACCTTGTCGTGACGCTCCAGATAATCGAAGCGACTCAGGCTGGAGGAGTAGATGCCGTGGTTGACCAGATACTGCTGTGACAGGAAACGACCGATAGTGGACAGCTTATCGCCGAATGCGAAGCTCTTGCCCGCAAGCTGTTTTACATCGCTTATCTCGCTGTCGTCCTTGACGCAGATAATTCCGTAGAAGACCTTCTCCCCCTTGCTGCTTTCCAGGGCGAGTATCCTGAGATCAGGATTGGTCCGCTTTGCCTCGACATAGGAGGCGGGTCCGAAGCGGGAAAAGTCGACCTTTCCGTTGGCAAGATGCTGGATGCCCTGCGTATAGTCTTTGGCAACCTGAATACGTATTTTGACGGGTTCGCCGAGACGTGCTTCGAGATCTTTCTCGATGGCTTTGAGCATGGGCTTGAACTTCTTCACCATGGCCGTCGGCTTGTTGGAGGTGTATACACCGAAACTCAAGTTCTGGACCGCCAAAGATGCCACCGGAAAACCGGCAAGCCCTATTGCACAGGTCAGTGCGGCGAGTAGCTTCATTTTCATAATCTGGGTTCTCCTTTGAGATCTCTGCACTATCCTGTCCTCTAACGCACCCTGGCTGGGGTTCATATAAACCGACGGCCGCACAGTCCGGGGCTGCCTCGCCTTAGTTTTGTTTAAGTGCACGGCTTCTTAATCGACATCAGTAACACAATTCTTTAATTCGCTCATAAAGGGAAAAAGAATCCCCTTATTCGGCGTCATTGATACCCTACAAGGTGCTGTTGAGGCGATCCGATCAGCTGTTTCATCAGCGTTCACAGGCGCATGGGGATACCGTTGGGCAGATTAAAGTTTGGAGCCGATTTGCCGCAAAAAGGGCTACTGTATTGGCAGGTATTTTTTGCCTCCGACATCAAGCCAGAACCAGGTAACGAGAATATGGATCCCATTCAAGTCGCGTCGAACATGAAACGCACGATAGACACAATGTTGTTAATTACCTGCACCGGGCTGGCTGTAAATACCTGGACAATTATGTATCCCACTAAGGGCTCCCTGGGTTTTGAGTCCCTGATTCTTGTGGGGCTGCTTATTGCCCTTATTATCGGTCGCAAGCTTTATCAGTCCCAGATCACCCACCTAATGACTCTTACGGATACCATGCAGTCCGTCCTCGAATCCGGAGATTACTCCAAGCGCATCGACCACGGACCCAACCCACAGGCCGATAATGTTTTCAGTATGTTCAACGAACTGATGCAGAGGATCGAGGCCTCCGAAATCAAGGTCGCGGATAATCGCAATCAACTCGAAGAGCAGATCATCACGCTCACCACCGATCTCTCAGAAGCCCGCGGCGGCTTGAGACGCGTCACGGGAGAACTGGAGACGTCAAGGGAAGAGGCGGCATCGACGCTGCGCACCAAGAGCCAGTTCCTGGCCAACATGAGTCACGAAATACGCACGCCCATGAACGGTGTTCTGGGCATGACGGAACTGCTGCTCGGCACCGAGCTGAACATCAAGCAAAGGCGCTTCGGCCAGACCATCCGCCGCTCCGCGGAAGCACTTTTGAGCATCATCAACGATATCCTTGATTTTTCCAGGATGGAATCGGGAAAACTCAATCTAGAGCATGTCGATTTCAATCTACGGGAAACGGTTGAAGATGTCGTGGAACTGCTTGCGGAGCCAGCTGAGCAAAAGGGCATCGAACTGGCATGCTATATATCGGGCAATCTGAACACCCGCGTCACGGGTGATCCGGGCCGGCTCCGCCAGGTGCTGACCAATATTATCGGTAACGCCGTCAAGTTCACCAGCGAGGGTGAGGTACTGGTAAGGGTCACGACCCAGGAAGAGACCGATAACAATGCCCTGTTTTTATTCGAGGTTACCGACACCGGGACGGGCATCACGCCCGAACTCCAGGCAAAGATTTTTGAATCATTCTCCCAGGGAGACGGGTCGACCACCCGCCGTTACGGCGGCACCGGACTTGGCCTTACCATATCAAAGGAACTGGTCAGTCTGATGGGCGGCGATATCAACGTGGAGAGCCGGCTTGGCAAAGGCTCCAAATTCGAATTCACCGCAAGGATAGGCTTTCAGGCGGAAAAGGACCAGGTTTTCGACGAGAGAGGCTCTGTCGTCTACGATGTACGCATTCTTACAGTAGACGACAACGAAACCAACCGCAGCATTCTCGATCATCAGCTGACTGCCTGGGGCATCACAAACCATTCCGCGGAAAGCGGCGAGAGGGCGCTCGAGATGCTGCACAAGGCAGTTGCCGAAGGCAAACCTTACGACGCCGCAATCCTCGACATGCACATGCCGAACATGGACGGGCTGCAGCTTGCCCGCAACATCAAGGGAGACTCGTCCATATCATCGGTAAAACTGATGATGTTGACGTCCGCGATTCTTGATTTCGATTCCGACCAGATGCGTGATGTGGGCATCCTGCAATACCTGAGCAAACCCGCACGCCAGTCCCAGCTTTACAACTGCCTCGTCGGAATACTGGGCAACCGCCTGGATTCCAAACCCAGCCCCGAGAACTCGGAGACGCTTGACGCCAGGAACAAGCCCCCCATCGATGCACGTGTGCTGGTCGCTGAAGACAACCCGGTCAATCAGGAGGTGGTCTTGAGCATGCTGGAACTTTTCGGCTGCAGCGCGGAACTGGTGGAAAACGGAAAATCCGCCGTCGAGATGGCTGAGGCCGGTGAGCCCTATGACATCGTCCTGATGGACTGTCAGATGCCGGTACAGGATGGGTATGAGGCGACTACTGCCATTAGAAAACTCGAAAGAGCGCGCAGCGAAGACCGGAGTATCCCGATCATCGCCCTGACGGCCAATGCCCTCGAAGGCGACAGGGAGCGCTGCCTGATGGCCGGCATGAACGATTACCTGAGCAAACCCTTCAAGCAGGAACAGTTGTATCTGTGCCTGGAACGCTGGCTGGGTGATCGGCCTTCCAATCAACAGACAGCGGATTCCCTGAAGCAGATGCCCGATACCCAAGAAAAAATCACAGTGAAACAGATTGACGAAAAGGCGCTGGACGCGATCCGTGTGCTGCAAAGGCCCGGCAGGCCGGATATCCTGCAGAAAGTGGTTGGGCTATACCTTGGCAATTCCCCAAATCTGCTCGCATCGCTGAAGGCGGCCATCGAGAATAATGAACCTGAAGGGGTTCGCGCAGCCGCCCACAGCCTCAAGTCGAGCAGCGCCAACCTGGGGGCGACATCACTGGCCGCTCTTTGCAAATTACTCGAAGAGATGGGCCGCGCCGGTACCATCGAAGGCACTATGGAGAAATTTGTCGAAGTCGAGGAAAATTTTGCCCTGGTGGCTCACGAACTTGAATCCTATCGTCTCGAGAGGGAGAGCGCCTGATATCGTTTTTTATTAGTGGTGGAAAATCCGGCCTTATGGCCGGATTTTTTTTGTCTGCCAGAAAACCTTGGGGCAGTTCGGATAGAAAGGGCCAAGGGAAGAATAGCCGGTAGATGGTAGCCTGGATGAAGCGCGAGCGTAATCCGGGGTGCGTTGTATGAACGTTCCCTGGATTCCACTTCGTTGCATCCAGGCTACGGTTGCTGTGTTGAGCTTGCGAAACACGGGTTTAAATCGTTATTGCCCCCCCGTGTTTCGTTCCTCAACGCGGGCTACAGATTGCTACGTTTGGATATGTGTGAGGAGAGGATAAGGGGAGGTGGAACGGTCCCCCTTGCCGGTAATCTTTATTTTACTTCGTTTACTGAGGATAGTTTTTCGAAGTGCCCTTCAAGGATCTTGGACGAATCCCAGTTGGACACATCGAGTGAATGCAGATAGGTGTCCATATCCGCGGAGGATATGGGCTTGCTCAGGAGAAAGCCCTGGATCTCGTCACATTTCTTGTCTTTGAGGAAGTTCAACTGCTCGTCATTCTCCACACCTTCCGCAATGACCTTGAGATCCATGCTGCCTGCCATTGCGATAACCGCCATGGCGATGGCTGCATCATCCGCGTCGCTGTCCACGTCGCGAACGAAGGCCTTGTCGATCTTGAGACGATCGATGGGGAACTGCTTGAGATAACTCAAGCTCGAGTAGCCGGTTCCGAAATCATCGATGGCTATATTTACGCCAAGGTTTTTCAGGTGATTAAGTGTTTCCACCGCCTGGTCGGCATCCTGCATCAGTATGCTTTCGGTGACCTCCAGTTCCAGGGCGCCGGGCTCCAGTCCGGTTTCTTCCAGGACCTTGCGCACCAGCGGTGTGAAATCGTTCTCGGCGAATTGAACCGCTGAGACGTTGACCGCTATCCGTTCGAAACCATAGCCCTTATCCCGCCATATCTTGGCCTGGGTACATGCCGTGCGCAGCACCCACTCACCGATGGGAATGATGAGGCCGGTCTCTTCCGCCAGCGGGATGAAATCTTCCGGGGACAAATTGCCCAGTTCCGCACTATCCCAGCGCAGCAACGCTTCCATACCTGAGACTTGACCAGTAAGCACGTTGAGTTGCGGCTGGTACACCAGCACCATTTCATCCCTTTCAAGTGCCTTTCTGAGATTGTTCTCCACCGTCAGACGCCGCAATGCGGACTCGTTCATGGACTGGTTGTAAAACTGATAAAGGTTCTTGCTGTTGCGCTTGGCGTAATACATCGCCATATCTGCATTCTTAGTGAGTTCTTCTGCGGTATCGCCGTCTGCAGGATACACCGCGATACCCACGCTCGGTGTTGTAAAAACTTCGTGGCCTTCCAAAACGACAGGCTGAGACAGGGTGTCAATGATTCGCTTGGCGACCCGTCCCGCATCTTCGCTCCGGTCAATTTCGGACAGAAGCACCGTGAATTCGTCACCACCCAGCCTGGCCAGATTCTCCGATCTATTGCTATTCATACTTTGTTCACGGGTTACCACATCGCTGGAGCGCATGCACTGGCTGAGACGCTTTGCCGTGGATATGAGCAGCAGATCACCGATCCGGTGACCGAGGGTGTCATTGATGCGTTTGAATTTGTTCAGGTCCAAAAACAGCAGGGCCATCTGGCGGCCATGTCTGCACGCCACGTCTACGGAAAACTCCACACGCTCCCTGAAGAGCTCCCGGTTGGGCAATCCTGTCAAGCTGTCGAAGTAGGCCAGCTTATGAATTCTGGCCTCTGCTTCGTGCAGCTCGGTTATATCCTGCAGGGTGCCGTAGAGCTGCAGTACCTTGTCGCCCTCGCAGACGGCCTCCACCTGCTGGCGAATATAGGATTCGGAGCCGCCCGGTGCGTTGGACCTGTGCGTAATACTCGTCTGTCCGCCTAGCGTAGAGGCCTCACTGAACCATTCCCGCACCTGCATCCTGTCGTTTTCATGGACCCAGGAGAGGAATTGATCGAAGGTGGTGATAACCTCATCTTCGGGAATACCGATGATTTTGTAGACCTGCGGGGAAATGTGGACGGCATCCTGCTCCGCATCCCAGTCCCAGTATCCCATTCTGGCAATACGCTGGGCGTCCGCCAGTCGGCGCTCGCTGTTGATAAGCTGATTGATGGCGCTGCTGGCCCGCAGAAGGTAGCGAACACGATGGCCCAGGAGTTCATAATTAATAGGCTTGGCGATGAAGTCCGTGGCACCGGCGCTGTAGGCACTATTGATGGAATCCACATCCTCCAGGCCGGTGATCATGAGCACCGGGACGTGGACGCCGCCTGGGCTTTTTCGCAGCTCGGCACAGGTCTCGAAACCATCCATGCCGGGCATCATGACGTCCATCAGGACGACATTGGGGCGCCGTTCCTGAAACAGCTTCAGCCCTTCCTCGCCGTTGGCCGCCTCGATGACATCGAATCCGGCCTGGTCAAGCGACTCCTCGACCAGAAAACGCATGTAGTCCTCGTCATCGACGACCAATACCAGCGGGCGTTCCTCCGCGCTCAATGCATCCATGAACGATACCTTTAGCTGAAACTGTCAAATTCCGTCATTGTTCTTGAAGGTATTGCGGCAGGTTCGATCAATCCTTTAGTCCATATTTCCTGTCAGGCGGCCCACAGAAAAGAAAGAAATAGCTTTTAATAACAAATAGATAGATCCTAATAAAGACATATCAAACCAAGCATTCATCCCTGCCGTACGAGACAAGCAGACTGATTGTTTTTTTGCCGGGAATTAAACGATTGGGTCAGGCATTCAGCCCGACAATGATGCTAACGCACCCTTATCGCCTCATGG
>Ga0255045_10000338_pt1 | contig 10571 bp, 10 predicted proteins | sample BC1_12_23_MG_FD_183652 | JGI IMG/M metagenome (GOLD analysis project Ga0255045, IMG submission 183652) | Seawater microbial communities from Strait of Georgia, British Columbia, Canada - BC1_12_23 | ecosystem: Environmental > Aquatic > Marine > Strait | place: Canada: British Columbia...
TAGCGCCAAAAGCGACATGTAGACCAAACTGAGGGAGCGAAAGGCCCGGCCACGGCCGAAGAGGAGAAGCCAGAGCCCGGCCAACCATAAAGGCAGGTTGGCCGGGTGCATGATCAGCACCTGCTGGAGAAAGAACGGGATCGGCGCGAGCTCGACGTTCTTGCCGATGGCGCGCACGTTCTGGAGGTCCTCGAGGGTCGGGAAGCCGTGCTGCCACTGCCACACGATGTTGGGCAGGAAAATCAAAAGAGCAACCAGACCGCCGAGCCAGATCCAGGGCTTGAGCAGCTCGCGGCGCAACCCAGTCGCGAGGATCGCGACGGCGACGGCGGCGCCGAAGAAGAGGGTCGAGTGCTTGTTGTCGAGCCCGAGGCCGGCGAGGACGCCAAATGCCAGCCAGAGCCGTGGATCGCCTCCGCGGATGATCCTGATAAGAACATAAATGCAGCCCATCCAGAAGAGCGGCTCGAAGGCGTTCATCGACAAGATGCTGGCGATCATCAGGTGGACCGGGGCGATGAGAATCGCGACGCCCGCGATCGCCTGGGCGAACGTCCCGCCGCCGAGCTGTCGCGCGATCAGCACCGTCAGCGCCACCATGCCCATGCCCGCTAGCATTGGTAGGATCCTCAGCGCCGGCAGCGAACCGCCAAGCAGCAGCGCGATCTTCGCGTAGACTGCGACCAGTGGGGCGCAGTCAACATACCCCCAATCCAGGTGGCGGGCGCAGTCGAGGAAGTAGAGCTCATCGCGGAAATAGCCGTACCGAAAGAGGCCGGGAACATGGACCAGAATCTTCACCGCCACCACGCTGATGAGTACCGGTTTTGATAGGGCTGGCAGCGGCAGGTCAACGTCGGATTCGTCGAGCGGGCCGTCGTACTGCATCTATTCTCCTAGAATGGTCTACGACATGATACCGGACATCCCGTCGCCGCACGAAGACCTACGTTGCCCGAACTGCTCCGAAGAGGTGAGCGGTCCATACTGCTCGTCGTGTGGGCAGCGCCAGATCGATCTCGATCGGCCGTTCCGCGAGCTCGCGGGTGAGGCGATGGAGTCGTTCCTGTCCTTCGACGCCAGAATTCTGAAAACGCTGTGGCCGCTCGTCAGACGGCCCGGTTTGCTGACAGTCGAGTTCATGGCGGGCCGTCGCGTCCGCTACGTCCACCCGTTCAAGCTCTACTTCGCCTTCAGCGTGCTGCTCTTCGTTGCCCTGGCATTTTCCGGATACTCGGTGGTCAGGGTGAACCCGGAGAACGAAGACCGGGTCACCGGTGTTCGGTTGGAGTTTTCGGATGAGACAGTAGAGGAGGAAGCCGACGATACATCTGCCGAGCAGTCGATTCTGGGCAAATTTCTTGACCCGGTCGGCGAGCTCGCCAAGAACGATCCGGACCGTCTCAACCGGATCTTCACTGACCGGCTCGCCAAATCGATCATCCTCCTGGTGCCGGTTTTCGCGGCGTTCCTGTGGCTGCTCTACAGGAAACACCGATACATCGCTCATCTGGTTTTCTCACTCCACCTTCACAGCTTCGCTTTCATGGCCCTTGTCGTTGGTCTGGCAATCGATGGAGCGCTTCGGGCCGCCGAAGGGAAAGGCCCGGGCAATGCCCTCGCGGTGCTGGTCATCGCGGTCTACAGCTTCCTCGCGCTGCGCCGTGTCTATGGTCAAGGACGAATTTTCACCGTGGTCAAAATGGCTGGCCTTCTCATCGGGTACTTGGTGGCGCTCATCGCCACTATGATCCTGACCCTCGCACTGACCGTGGTGACGGTTTAGCCTGCATATCTCACCAGCTTTCGTCGCGAGGCCGGAAAGCTGTTGTGAGATGTGGTGTTTGCGACCTGAGGGCCGCGGAGGCGTACTTGACGGTACGTCGAGCAGCCCGATGGGAGAAAACGCAGCAGATTGCTGCAGATTTCCGGCCGCAGCAGAACGTTGGTGAGATATGCAGGCTACGCCTGAACGCAGCTGATGCCGTCGCCCGTACTCGCCGGGCCGAAGCAGCCGAGGCAGGAGATGCAGGCCGCCCTCCGGCGGTCACCGCTTTTCCAACGCGCCGGCAAACCCGGTTCGCGGATCAAAGGGCGCGACATCGAGAAGTAGTCTGCCGAACCGGCGGCAAGGATCTCTTCCATGACCTCCGGTGAACGCATCCCGCCGACCAGCATGAGGGGAATGTCTGGCGCGACGCATCGGATCGCCTCGGCCTGGGGCAAGAAATAGGCCTCGTCCGAGGGTTCTTTGATATTGGGCCGGGCTGCGCCGAGCTTGCCCGACCCCGGGGTGCCGCCGGAGACCTCGATGGCGTCGATGCCCTCGGCGGCCAACGCCGCGGCCAGAAAGCAGCTGTCCTCTTCAGTCGTCGACCCGTCGAGGAAGTCGCTGACGTTGAGCTTGATCATGACCGGGAAATCCGGACCGACCGCCGACCGAACTGCCCGATAGACATCGAGGGCGAACCGGGCCCGATTCTCGACGCTGCCGCCGTACTCGTCGGTCCGTCGGTTGCGCAACGGCGACAGGAACTGGGCCAACAGGTAACCGTGGGCGCCATGCAACTGGACGCCGTCGAAGCCGGTCTTCTGAAGACGCCGGGCCGCGGCGGCGAATGCTTCGATGAGCTCGTGGATCTCGTCGATCGTTAGCTCACGCGGTGTCAATGGATAGCCCGAGTCGGTGACGGCGCTCGGCGCGACCGGGTGCAGACCACCGCACTGCCGGCGGTCTGCCTGGCCGCCGCAGTGGACGATCTGGCCGACAATCTTTCCGTTCCGGTCGGAGACCGCCTGCGCCAGCTCCGCAAGACCCGGGATCATGTCGTCCGAGTGGACACCGATCTGACCGAGGCTCTGCTTGCCGTTTGGCTGCACGTACATGTAGCTCGAAATGATGAGGCCGACACCGCCCTCTGCCAACTCCTCGTGAATGCGAAGGAGCGGGGGGGTCACCCTGCCGGCCGCGTCAGCCAGACCCTCCCAGGTCGCCGACCTCACGAGCCGGTTCTCGAGCTCGATGCCGCCCAGCCTCGTTGGTTCGAAGATCTCCGCCATATCTGTTGCGCATCATACATCTTCAAATAGCGGCGCAGACAGGGGTGGAGCGTCCTGGAGAGCGAATTCACCCTTCGTTCGGGAAGATCCCTGCAACGGTGATGGTGAGCGGCGGCTCGGAGAGAGTTCCGGGTTCTTCGGGCGATGCCACCACCCACCCGAGCGACGCCTTTTGCGAGGTGTCGAAGTATTCGCCGTCCGTGTAGGCGATCTTCACCGCCACCCGACCGGTGGCCTCGTCGAGCACGAAGGGCATCAAGAGATAGATGCGTGCTCCGTCCTGATAACGACAGGCGAGGGTTGATCCCTCCTTGCCGGTGAGACGGAAGGGGCCGTAGCCCGGCCGGTCGACGTGCAGGCTGACCTGGCGATCGGCAAGACGGAAGTCGGGCCGCCGCTGCCGTTCCACGTCAGGCAGGGTGAGGTAGACCTCCTCGACCAGCCACCGCGTGTAGGTGACGAGGTCGCCTTCGGAGGACCAGAATTGTTTGTCGAATCCGACGCAGCCGCGGCCGCTGGCCGCCAGGAACGGGTAGCGTGCGCCCCACAGCGGGACTTGCCCCTGACTCGAACCGATCTTGTCGAGCTGCCAGTTGGCGCCCGGCACGGAAACGGTCATTGCCGAGCCGCGTGCGTCACCGGCCACATGACCACCTGGGAACGGAGCTGCCGATAGCAGCAGCATGCCTCTCGCTGGATCGAGCAATGCGACAAAGGCGCCCGCGATCGACGGGCAACCCGATGCCGCGTCGGCAACAACGATCTGCGGTCGCAATGCACCGTCAGCGTTCTGACCGGCGCCAACCCGGGGGAGGGTCGCCGCGAGCACTGCAACCGCCCCGATGACAACCGTACGCGCGGAGATTGTTGATCTCATGAAAAACCTCTGCGGCACGGTACTGCGGTCTGTCGGGTGCGGTGTGTGCGCTGGATCACTCGTGGCGTTTTCTGCCCATCTCCCGCGCCACCCGGGCCACGACTCTTTCGAGGTCGCCGATTTTGCCGATCGCACTGTCGTCGGATCCGTTGTCCCCATAGAGAACCGCCGCGACCTTGCGTTCGACGATGACCGGGACGACGATGACCTCGTTCGGAATTTTGTCGCCGAGCAATTCCCTGAGGGGGCGGTTGCCCTCGCCGTCTTTGAGTCGGCCGCGATAGCTGCGCTCCTCGTGGATGACCCACGAGATGACCGAATCCTCATCATCGAGCCGCTCGATGCGGCGATCGGCCAGTTCCATCGTTGCCTCGCGGTTGTCCGGGTCAAATCCACCCACCACGCTGAGAGCGTCCGGGTAGACGAGGAACAGGACCGCGCGCCGAACCAACTTGTTGGCGTCATCCAAGATCGTCGCGGCCATCTCGGAGGTGACCACGATGGACTCCTCCTCCAGGTTCGCGAGAACGGACCGCACCGCTTCGAAGTAGTCGGGTGCAGAAGGGCCTCGGTTGTCCTCGTCGTGCTCGGCCGCGCCACCAAGGAGTATCTGTTCGGCGCGGAACCCCGTTTCGAGGATGACCTCGCGCGGATCGACCCTCACTTCGCCAAGATCGGGGATGTCCATCGGTTCGTATGTCCCGACGCCCTCGGTCCAGCCGAGGGCCTCGCGGATGACGTTCTGGAACTGAAGGTATACAACCCGGGTCAGGTCCTCGGCTGTGACCGTTTCCATCTCGATGAGGATCTGACCGAGCAGGGCCGCTCCGTCTTTTTGCTTTTGGCGTTCGAGGGCGTTCTCGAGCTGTTCCTCGCTGATCAACCCGCGGCGAACGAGCATCGCACCCACCGTCTCTCGAATCCCGGTGGAGGAGGCATAGACGATGTCACCGTCGCGGAAGGCGAGCTTGAGCCGTTCGTCACCGTTCTCGATGGTGAGCTGGCCCGTTTTTCGATTCTGTGCCAGCAACATCATGAAATCCGCGGCCGTCAGGTCCTCGATGTCGGCGGTGATCGTCACGTCGGAGTGCTCCGTTTCGATCCAAAAACGGCGAGTACGACTGCACATTCATTCTATCTCGTCACCGAGCCGAACCCCTGTCGTGAGGTAAAAGGGGAGGAGAGGTTGGGCGGGCGATTCGGACGATCACGACCCGGTCGACGGAGTCGAAAGCGAGGTGGTTGGTTACCGTAGCGCCCTTGCATAAAATCAATGGTAAGTTTATACTTACCAATAGTGAAAGATCATGAACACGTGCTTGGCGCCCTCGCCGATCCGACGCGGCGAAAGATCTTCGAGGGTCTCCGCCGGGGTCCTCGGGCGGTGGGAGAGCTGGCCGCCGGTTTGCCGGTGAGCCGCCCGGCGGTTTCCCAACACCTCAAGGTGCTGCGGCTGGCGGGGCTGGTACAGGAGCGACGCCAGGGAACCAGGAGTATCTACTCGATCGACCCGCGCGGCCTCGATCCGCTGCGAGCCTACCTGGAGGAATTCTGGGGTGGGGTGCTCGCGGCGTTCGAGGCGGCGGCAGACGAAAAAATGGGAGGATGAGATGAGCAATGGACACACCATCGAACCGGTGCGGAAGACCGTCGAAGTCGGATGCACCGTGGCCGAGGCCTTCCGCCTCTTCACGGATGAGATCGACAGCTGGTGGCCGCTGGCGACCCACTCGATCGGCGAAGCCGATGCAGAAGCGTGCTACTTCGAAGGTCGTGAGGGTGGGAGGATATACGAGAGCGACGCTGACGGCTCGATCCACCTGTGGGGTACGGTGACCGCCTGGGAGCCGCCCGCGCGGGTGATCTTCACCTGGCACCCAGGCCGCGACGCTTCAACCGCCCAGGAGGTAGAGCTGCGTTTTTCAGAAAGCGCCGACGGCACTCGAGTCGACCTCGAGCACCGCGGCTGGGAGATTCTCGGCGACAGAGCGGTGGCGACGCGCGATGCCTACGAGGGGGGATGGGTCGGCGTGCTCGAACGCTACGTGTCCCGCTGCGCCTGACGCCTCAGACGTGCTCCTAGCCCGCCAGCAAAAACATCGCCCCGACCAGCGCGGTCCCGGCCACGAGAATGGTCCCGATCGCGATCACGGCGGCAAGCGTGATTACCCGATTGGTAATCTGCCGCTTTGCTTCCTGATAGGCCATCGCCTGGGCCTCGGGATTGACCGGCGCAGGCGGCGGCTCCGGTAGCCGGGTCTTCCACTGCGCAGCCAGTTGGGCGAGGTTCGGATCGTTGTCGAGATGCTCTTGGACCAACACCCGGGTGTCCGGGCTGGCTTCGTCCGACAGGTACAGGGGCAGAAGATCGACAATCACGTCTCGTGTTACGGGCATTATTCACCTCCGTTTTGTGTCATGGTTTCCGCGAGCAGTCGTCGACGGGCGCGATGGACCTTGACCCGTGCCGCGCCCGCGGATATTTCGAGAACTCTCGCGATTTCGTCGTACGGGAGCGATTGCTCGGTTCTCAGGACCAACGCCAATCGATCTACAGTGGGCATTCGATTCAGAGCGCCCGTGACGCGGTCCAGGTCCGATCGCGCGGCGGCTGTTCGCTGGGGATCGGGCGCCCCGTCGACCAGTTCGTCGCGTAGCTCCTCTTGTCGGTTGGACTGATGCCGGTGTTTGAGGAAGATGTTGCGGGCGATGGCGAAGAGGTAGCCCTTCAACGTTTCGGTGCGCAGCCGATCGCGCCGTGCCCATGCTCTGATGAAGGTCTCTGAAGCCACGTCCTCGGCTTGGGTGGTGTCATGCGTCAGCCAGGCGGCGAACCGGTAGACGTCTGAGAAATAGGTGGTGTAGAGCTGCTCGAAGGTCATCGTTGTGTGTCGCTCCCGTAGAGATTACCTTCGAGGCCGCGATGTGTTACAGCGGTTTAATTTTTGACCCTGGAAAGACCCGGATGATCAATGGCAATCCGGCTGGCCCGAGACAACCCGTGCGGATCGACATCCGTCGCGGCCCCGGCGGTTGAGGGTGGCTGCCAGGGTGGAAGCTCCTGGGTCACCTCGCCGGCGTTCGGGTTGAGGTACTCCCAGGCGATATCACCCTTCGGAGTGGCTTCGACAATTCTTCCGTGCTCACCGATGCACACGAGAGTGTTCCCGTTCGGCAACCGCTCCGCGCCGGAGATGTGACCCGAGTAGAACCGTGCAGTGCTCGCCCCGGCGAATGACCACACCAGCTCAGCGGCGACGAAGACTGGATGGTCCTTCGAGTTTCCGAATCCGCCATTTTTTGCAGGCAGCCGAATTTCGTCAACCGAGGAATAGTCACCGTCGGGTCGCCCCCGGCCATTGTTATAGACCGTCAGGTTGCCGGCGCCGGGGAGGCCTTCGGGAATCCAGCGCGCGTCATGTTGACCGAAGAGCTGCTGTTGGTCCGCGAATCCCGACCCACGGTAGGTCTGCGGATTGCCCCATCGATAGAGTAGGTCTCCGCCGCGGCCGCCCGTGCCGCCACGGTGTACCGCCGCTTCAGCGGTCGACGTGCTGTGATCGATGATCCAGATCTCGCTGAAACGAAGGACGCTCAACGCGATTTGATCGAGCTTCGGGTTGTAGGAGATCGAATTCGCGTGATTCCAGTCGCTCTTTCGTTTGTCGCTTCCCGCCCGCGGATCCTGTGCCTGCGGGGAGTCGACGATGTAACCGAGAGCCCTGAGCTGGGCCAGTTCTCTGTCCGTTTCGCGCCGGTGTCCGGAATCTCCGTTGATGTTCACGAGCTCGGGGTGGTCCTCTACCTTTCCGAAGTTTTTGAGCTTGGGATCGCGATCGTGGATCAGATGGTCCCAGAGATGCCATTCCCACACCACCTCGCCACCGGATGGCCGGACCGGCCGGACTTCGACCAGGTGCTCGGGCCACAGGCCAGTTCCCGCCAGTAATTCCGGGTTGCGTCCGGCAATCAAAGCTTCGTGCGCTGTCTTCCTCTCCCAGGCGAGGAGCAGGACGTTGCCGTTTGGCAGGGGCTCGACGTCGTGATGCTGGGCGTGTTGGCGGTTTGAGTAGACGTACTCCCAGATGACGGAGCCATCCCATGCGATCTCCTGAACGATTCCACCCTGGCCACCGACATCAAAAAGAGGGTTGTTGGGGTCGCGTCCGGCCCGCAACAGGGTCCCGTTTGCGAGGAGGTGCACGCCGAAGGTCGGCGTGTATTGGCTCTTCCACTCGTGAACGACCTCTCCCTCCATGTCAATCAGGAAGGTTGAGGTCGATCGAAGCGGCGCGACAACCGTGTAGCCCTGGAATGCACTGGGGAGGTTTTTGACCAGGCCCCTTTCAGAACCTGGCCGGGATGTGGCCCCTCCTTGACCGAGGACCACCGTAGCGGTGACAGCGATGGTGAATCCGATCGCCAGAGATCGAAGCGGAGAAGATTTCACGGTGAGACCTCCAGTAGCTTTCAACGCAAAGGGCGAAGATGATCTGCAGGACCAGATTCTACCAGCGACCGTTCGGCGACGGACCGACGAAGATCACAATTCGACCTTCTTTGACGATTCTGCGAGCCGCTGACGGCGGACCCGGTCGATTTCCTTTGAGGCCTTGACGCCGCGGTGTCTGAGCGAGAACCAGATCAGCCGCTTGCGATCCATGACGAAGAACCTTTTCCCATAGCGGGCCAGCGCCTTGCGGTCTATCTCGATGCCGAGGCCCGGAGCGGTCGGTGTTTCGAGAGTTCCCCGGTCGTGGTGGAACGGTTCTTCGAGGATGCCGTCGCGCGCATCGACCGTCCACCCCGGCGGCGCCAGCGGGTACTCGAGCTCGCGCTCCTTTGCGAAGCCGCTGGCCGCAAAGAGCTGCAGGTTGACTGCGAAGCCGATGCCGTTGGTCCAGGTGTGGGGAGAGTAGGCGAGGCCGTGCTCGCGGAGGAGCCGAATCACCTCCATCGTCTGGGCGATGCCGCCGGTAAAGACGGCGTCCGGCTGGAAGATGTCGTAGCACCGGCTTTCGATCATCATCCTGAGCTCTGGCAAACCGGAGCTGTGGAGCTCGCCGCCGGCGATCGGAACCCGGCTGGCGGCAGTCAGGGCGCTGAGGTCCTCGTAGCGGTCCATCGCCAGTGGTTCCTCGATCCAAGCGACGCCGACGTCGGCGCAGGCGTCAGCGAACCGCTTCGCACGTTCCAGACCCCACAGAGGTGAGTCACCGATGATTGTGACCCGCCAACCCTGGTTGGCGTCGACCGCGAGGCGCACGCGATCGCCGACCGCTTTCGCGGTCTCGACGACCTGGCGGATGTCGACCGCCTCGTCCTGGTCGTGGACGCGGAGCTTGACCGTATTGAATCCCTCCGCGTGGCGTGCCTCCACCTCCTCGATCCGTTCCTCCGGCCGCTTCACCTCGCCGGTCGAAGCGTAAAGGCGGACGGTGCACGGCTCACCACCGAGCATCTCGCAGATCGGCCGGCCGGCGAGCTTGCCCCTGATGTCCCAGAATGCGGGCTCGATCCACCAGTTGCGCCAACCGAGGTAGGAGATCTCGCGTAGGCGCTGCTGTACCAGCCGGATATCGCAGGCGTCCTCGCCGAGGAGGTAGGGACCGAGGAGGTCGCCGAGCCCGGCCCGCTCACGGCCGATTGCGGGTCCGGCGCTGTATCCCTCGACCCCGTCGTCAGTCGTGATCCTGACCAGCGTGAACCGATTTTCGTTCGCCGGCATGCCGGGAATCCACGCCGGCCGGAAGGTGGCCGGCAAAGGGATCGAGACATGGAAGAGCTCGACGCGAGCAACTCGGCTGGTCACGGCATGAGATTAGCACCGTTCTCGTTGTCATCATGAGTTCGCCAGGGCCCATGTGTGTCGACAAAACGAGTGATGACATGGCACTGCGGTCGCGTCGTACTCACCAGCGGCGAAACTGAAGGTGGGCCAAGGCCCACCTTCAGGGTCTTTCTCGTATCTTTGGCAATTCGGAAAGCGATGTCATTGGAAGCCCGTCGTCATAGATCCTTCGACTCGGCCCGTTGGGCCTCGCTCAGGATGAGATTCCGACTGGGCTGCAGAGGCCAGCCCGTCGTCATTTCACCCTCGCGTCAGTGGCCGATAGGTGACTCGATGCGGCCGGTCGGCGGCGTCGCCCAACCGCTTGCGACGGTCGGCGATGTAGTCGGAGTACGGCCCGGGAAACCATTCGACGTGCGAGTCGCCTTCGAAGGCCAGCATGTGGGTTGCCACCCGATCCAGAAACCAGCGGTCGTGTGAGATGACGAGGACGCAGCCCGCAAACGCGAGGATCGCCTCCTCGAGCGCCCGCAGGGTGTTGACGTCAAGGTCGTTGCTGGGCTCGTCGAGGAGCAGCACGTTGGCGCCCTCCTTGAGCATGCGCGCCAGGTGGACGCGGTTGCGTTCGCCGCCGGACAGCAGATTGACGGGTTTTTGTTGGTCGGAACCCGCGAAGTTGAATTGGCCGACGTAGGCGCGCGAGTTGACCTCGGTGCGGCCCAGCCACACCGATTCCGAGCCCTCGGAGATGACCTCCCACACAGATTTCTCTGGGTCGAGCGTGGATCTGCTCTGGTCGACATAGCCGATCTTCACGGTCTCGCCGAGCCGGAGGGCGCCGCC
>Ga0255045_10000339_pt1 | contig 10564 bp, 6 predicted proteins | sample BC1_12_23_MG_FD_183652 | JGI IMG/M metagenome (GOLD analysis project Ga0255045, IMG submission 183652) | Seawater microbial communities from Strait of Georgia, British Columbia, Canada - BC1_12_23 | ecosystem: Environmental > Aquatic > Marine > Strait | place: Canada: British Columbia...
CTGGATTGGAAGTTCAAATGGATTACAACGCTTTGATGGTACCAAGTTTGTGAACTTTTTCATGCCCGGCAAAAAAGACAGCGATCCATTACCCATTTCAACGCTCGACTATATAGTACCCGGAAAAAACGGAAAGTTATGGCTCTATTTTCCTGAATTGCGTGAAGTAGGCATTTTTGATCCTTCAAAATTTACTTACCAAAAAGTTCCCATCCGTCCCGACAAACCCATTCCACCAAGAATCAATGCACGATTGTGGAAAGACAGAATGGGAAGTATTTATCTTTCCATTCAACCTACCGGCATTCTAATGTATGACAGTGCTGCCGGCGCTTTTACATCTTCTGCTCCTTTTAAAGCTCCTGAAAATTGGAACTATGGTATTCGCTCTGCTGAAGATCCACGTAACGGATTGTTATGGCTTACGTTTGGAGATAAGGGCTTGGCAGCATACGATTATAAAACAGGAGAAACTTACACTCGCTTATACAATCCTAAAAAAATTCCATTGCTCAATAACTGGCGCGTACAAGAAAGTATCGCCAATATATTCATTGATAAAAGTGGTCGCTATTGGTTGTATAACTGGCCGGTTTGGGCTGGTGGTGGTGAAGTGATGCATTGTTTGGATTCAACAGGAACTCGTTATTTGAAAGACACTGCCGGACTTGTTGTATATACCGGTAAATATGGTGAGTACAGGAATATGGCGGAACTGCCAAAAAGCGGGCTTTGGGTTTTTGGGTTGGATAAATTATTCAGCTTTAATAAAAAATCAAACAGATTTGTTTTTTATAAAAGTGACCCGCTCAGAAATTTTGACATCCATTATGAAGTTGTACATCAAGTTATGGAAGACCGAGAAGGTGGCATTTGGGTTGCCACCAATGAAGGTTTGTATTTTTCTTCTCCCGGCACCGATGGCAATGGCGTACAGAATATGATGGTGATGGATAAGAAGGGATCTCATGAATTCACCGATATTCTGGAACTCAATAATGGCGATTATTGGTTAACCAGTTGGGGTATGGGTGTTGTAACACTTGATCGATCTTTTAAAAAGAAGCAGTACAATATTTTTAAACCCAGACCTGCCTCTTGGCCTTTAGCTGCAAAAAAAGGCGTAACCCTAACCTGGTGTATGCATCAGGAAAAAGCCAGCGGTGATGTTTGGATTGGATCAAACGGGGGTATTCTTACTCGCTATAATCCGGTAACCGATAAAACTACATACTACAATCCACCCGAGTTTGCCAACGCAACCGTTCGATATATCACAGAAGATAAAAAAGGACGTTTGTGGTTCAGCACACAAAGAGGAAGAATCATCATGTATGACAACAAAAAATTTACCGTTGTCAAAGATTTTGGAACTGCTATCATTCCTAAACTCATGTTTGATAAAGACGGCTGGCTATGGGCAGCTGTTCAGGGAACAGGTATTATTGCCATCAACAGTGAAACCGGACAAATACTACAACAATATACCAAAGCAGACAATGGATTGTATGCTTCTACCGGAACAGATATTGATCAGTTGAATGACAGCACGATTGCATTTGGAGCAGGTGCATTGAATCTTATCAATAAGCAAACAAAAAAAGTAAAAGTTATTTCTTACGAACAAGGATTACCCTCCAACTCCATCCAACGTTTGCGAATCGATAGAGCCGGCTATTTATGGATCAATACCAATAATGGTTTATGCAGGTACAACCCGTATAATAATAATATCACTACCTATTCGAGCAGAGACGGTATGGTGATGAGTGAGAAAGTGAAAACAGCTGATTATCTCTGCAGTGAAGGCTATGTAATGTTTGCGGGGTCTAATTCACTGATGTTCTTTCAACCGGAAATGTTTGAAACCAATCAACAACCTCCGGATGTTAGTATCACGGATTTCAAATTATTCAATGAATACCTACCCATTGACTCCCTGGTGGCACAGAATCAGGTAAAATTGAAATATGATCAAAACTCTTTTAGCCTTTATTTTTCTTCACTGAGTTATATCAATCGTGATAAGCTGATCTATTATTACAAAATGGATGGCATCGATGAAAATTGGCAAAGAGCAGATCGACAAAAGCTGGTCAATTATTCATTACTCCCACCGGGTAAATATGTATTCAACGTGTATTGTGAAAATATTGACGGTGTAAGATCCAGAGATATCACGACACTGATCATTCATATCAAGCCCCCATTCTGGAAAACATGGTGGTTCCTGAGTTTAATGGGTCTGGCATTTTTCGGACTTTTATACTTTATACACCGTTTACGTATCAATAGAATATTAGCCGTTGAAAACCTACGCAACCGTGTTGCACGTGATCTGCATGATGATATGGGTTCAACACTGAGTACCATCAATATTCTCAGCACCATGGCGAAAAGTAAGCTGAATACGGATAACGTGCGTGTGAGTGAATACCTCGGTAAGATCAGTGATAACAGTCAACGCATGATGGAAGCCATGGATGATATTGTATGGAGTATCAAACCCATGAACGATTCCATGCAAAAAATAACGGCACGAATGCGTGAGATAGCCACCAGTGTATTAGAAGCAAAAGATATTGACCTCGACTTCAGAACCGATCCTTCGATTGAAGAAGTAAAAATGGATATGGAAGCTCGTCGAGATTTTTTCCTCGTATTCAAAGAAGCGATTAATAATATCGCCAAGTATTCACATGCCAACAAAGCCCAGGTTCATTTGGCATTACACCACCATCGACTCATCATGATTGTTCAGGATGATGGCATTGGTTTTGACATTGACAAAGCCGATGGAAATGGGCTTGGCAATATGTACAAAAGAGCTGCTTCTTTAAAAGGTCGTATACAAATACAATCCAAACCCGGAGAAGGCACAAGAATTACCCTCAATATCCCGGTGCATTAATTCTTCTATCACATAAATATGTGACGTTGCATGGTTGCTTACCATTGGATGAGCGTATTCACCACTCAACCCAATTTTCACCTATAAGCTCACACCATCATGCGGTTGTTCTACCATCAGCTATTCATGAGTTTTGGGTATTCATTTAAACCAAGACGAATATGAAATATGTATTGTGGTTACTCATTGCGGGTATAACTGTGGCATCTTGTAGTAAACCTATTGACGCACCAATATCGAACTTACCTGTTATTGTAAAAAAGATCTAAGAAATCAGAAACTCACCCAACGATTTCAGAGCATATACTTTTCACAGCGATGGCAGTTTACAACAATATGCATCACAATTCACCAGTCGCACAGATGGCGCCGTTAGTCAGTACAGTCTTACATTTCAATACGACCAAAAACGATTGGTAAAAATGCAGGCGGTGAACGGGTATAGCCTGTACTATTACAAAGATGGCAAACCCCATACCATTCAAAGCTATAATCAGAACAATGGTCTTTTTGCTACCAGCTTTCTGACAATTAATACAAAGAATCAGATCACTGAAATCGTAGAGCAGTTTAAAATTCCAATGTCGAATGATCTTGGAGAAACCAAAACTTTATTCTTTTATAATCTACAAGGCAATCTCGTGCGTAGAGAACATTATGCGCGTCAGAACTTGAATGATCCATTTGAGTTGCATTATAAACAATTGTATGAAGACTATGACAATAAAGTAGCGGTTCCTGAAGAAGTCAGCACCGACTATTTTCTGCCGGGTTTTGTGCTCATGAAAAACAATCCTGGAAAAATCATCAATGTAGATAATATGGGAGTTGCCGGCAGGATCGATCGTTTTGAATATACGTATGACAGCGATGGATATGTACTCACTAAAAAGCATTTTGTAGAAAATATGCCCAATCCTATTATCCCTATTACATTCTCTTATACTTATTGGTAATATGCAATCACCCCATCAACATTTTAAAAAAAGGCTACTACGGCTAATTATTTTTGCTGTAGTAACGATCGGTATATTGGTCGTGGTATTGCTGTTATTACAAAAGACCGTGGAAAAGCATTATACCACTGAAATGGAAGCATCACCAGCAGCTATCGAATTGTATAAAAGTCTTGATGAAGAGCATAAATTTATAGAAAAAGAGAGTAATCTTTCTTCCATTCACACAACAATGATCCCCAATGATCTAATTCAATAATTATGAAGCTGCTGACCCAACTACTATCATCACTATTGCTCATGATCACTGCAACAAAAGCAACTGCGATGCAGGATTCATCACACCTGCGTATTTTTTCTGTACAGGAATTATTGAACGATTATGATAGTTTACATTCGATCATCACAGGCAATCATCCGGCCTTATGGGCTGATGCTGATAGCGCATCCACCGAACAACGATGGAAAGAGATCAGAAGAAAGATCAATCGTCCCATGAAGCGATGGGAATTCATAGAACTGATAGCGCCGGCAACCACGCAATACAATGATGGACATACAGCACTCACTTATGATTTTGATTTTGAAGAAGTAGAGCAACTCATAACAAGAAAGGGAAAGCTTTTTCCATATCGTGTAAGACTTTATAATGATACTGTATGGATCACTGAAAACTGGAAAGACAGTTCTTCGCTTTACCATGGCATGATGGTACAATCCATCAATGGTGTCGATATTCAAGATATTATCAAGCGCCTATTGCCTGTCGTTCCGGCAGATCATTACAGGATGAAAGAAGCTTCTTTATCCAGACTGTTTCCCTTTTTGCTATGGTCTTTGTATGGATGGGAAGACCAATATCAGATCGTATTACAGAATCCTTATCAACAAAAAACCAGTAGCATTACAGCAGAGGGAATCACCATGAATGGTTTTTTTCAACGTCAGTTTCCGCGCAAAAAATGGAATATGCAATTATTCAAAGAACAGCAGCTGGCCATTATCAGTTGTTCATCTTACAATAATTATGCGGAAGCCATCCGATTCATTGATTCTGCATTTGCGGTACTCAAACAAGAAAATATTCAACACCTGGCATTTGATATTCGCAACAATGGCGGAGGTAATTCATCGATTGGTGATCATTTACTGGCCTATATCGCGCAAAAGCCTTATATCGATGTGTATAGTAAAACATTGCGCAACGGATCCATGATGCATCGTTTCAAAGAAAACAGTGGTATGCAACGTGTGATGCAAAATTTTATCAAGAACGGTGTGCAACAAGGAAACAACTATACCCTACGTTTCCAAACAAAAGCATTGGATACCAGCATCAAAAAAGAAAATATTTTCCGTGGTCAGTTTTATCTGTTAACAGGACCTGTTACGTATTCTTCCGCACACATGACGGCTTTATCTGTAAAAGCTGCTAACCTGGGTACAATCATCGGCGAGCCTACCGGAGAACGCATTGATCTTACAGGAGAGAATGCCAGTTTTACTTTGCCAAATACTAAACTATATGGTTATTGCTCCTTAGCGGTATATGAAGGGGCAATTGCCGATAAAAAATCAAAAGGCGTACAGCCCACTATTTTTATACCTTTCCAGCCGTCTGCATTGTTATCAGGAAAAGATCCGGTGATTGAAAAACTGATGGAACTGATACAATAAAAAGCGGCGATACCACTATTGCACACTCAACAGCAAACATACAGGTTCGGTGAAACCACGATTACATTGGTAACACCCAAACAAAATGAGCTCCGCAAAGACTGGCAGGAAAATCGGTTAACACATTTCCCATTTTGGGGAAAGTGCTGGCCTGCGGCAGAAGCATTGGCGGGTTTTCTGGTACAACATCCACATTATGTTCAAGATAAAAAAGTATTGGAACTGGCAGGCGGACTCGGACTTCCATCACTCATTGCAGCACGATATGCAAAAGAAGTGTGTTGTTCTGATTTTCTTCCTGAGCCATTGCAGTATGTGCAGGCATCTGCAGACTTAAATGGTGTGAAGCGTCTTACCACGCGATTGACTCATTGGCAACAACTACCCAAGGGTCTCACCGCTGATGTATTACTATTGAGTGATATCAACTACAACCCTTCTGATTTTGATGCACTCAATCAAATGCTCCAATATTTCTTAGACCAACATACACTCATCTTATTAAGCACACCACAGCGCATCATGGGCAAATCTTTTATAGAAAAGTGGATGCCGTATCAACAGCATCATGAAGTGTTTGGTAATGATATTAGTTTGTTCGTGTTAGGCGGTTGATGGAACGCAGATTATTATGATAGGTTATGATTTTTAATAAAATCTGCGTCAATCATAATTATCATAAAAATCTGCGGCCTATCCTTCGTTAAAAAAAACAAGGAATGATCTTCCCCTTATTACGCTGATCAAAAAACCAGATAAAAGAAATCTCACTGCTACCGGTAAAGCCATTGCTTTTACGCAGATCAGATTGTGTAATATCATAACTGATACCTACCTGAAACTTTTCCGTTCTCAATCCTGTATAAGGATACACCGCATCACCCGCTCTCAACCAAGCTCCTGTATATAAATGATATCCACTGCTACCAATACCCCAACCATAAGCTCCGCCGATAACAGCTTGCGTATTCCTTGCCTGTTGCATAAGGTTGGCACTGAAGAAAACTTCATCCTGTTCATTTGTTTTTAGTAATGCACTTCCATGTAATACATATCTACGTGCAAGTCGACTATTCTGTCCGGTAAAAAAATTCAGTCGCGGACCGGTGAGATTAAAAGCCGCCGCACCAAAACTAAATGCATTGCCCGCTTCATCTGCATAGTTGTACAAGATACCGGCATTCACTGAAGCATATGCCACTGAACGATTATTAATGCTCTCACCACTGGGTACCGAAAGATCAAAGCCACTGCTGGTAAACTGATTACCAAAACTGATCTTATTAAAGTCTACCACATTTCTGCCAAAAGCAGCTTGTATACCAATACCGATGGATTGATTGCCCTCTTCATCCAATCCTTTATTGAATCCTGTTGATAAAGCGATATAACTATTCTTATAAATACCACCGGCGGCTACATCATACATCGCATGTAATCCCAAACCCCATCGATCGCGATCAGGCAATTGTTTGCGCATGATTCTGGTATCAAAAGAAACCGCAGCCGTTTGATAAGGCGTTGAAATATTCGCCCACTGATTTCTAAAATTCACCGCCAACCGTTGCGACCCATCTATATATCCCGTCAATGCAGGATTAAAACTCAAAGGAGAACTGAAATACTGAGAAAAATAAGGATCCTGTCCCGTTGCAACACTGCAAGAGAAGAGGAGTAAGAGGTATAGTATGAGTTTTCTCATTGTTTGGCTTATGGCTTGTAGCTGATGGCTTATAGTTCATAGCGTATGGTAGAGCAATATTTTTTCCTACTATAAGTTATGACCTATACGCTATTGGCTATGTGCTATTTGCTGATGGCTTATGGTCCATGGCGTATGGTAGAGCAATATTTTTCTACTATAAGCTATCACCTATGTGCTATTTGCTATCTGTTGATGGCTTATAGATCATAGCGAATAGTAAAACAATATTTTTCCTACCATAAGCTATCACCTATAAGCTATTAGCCAACACCTACCTCAACAACATCACCGTTCCCGTTCTTCTCACCACTCGGCCTTGCAGGTCTACTGCTTCGGCGATCCAGGTGTAGGCGCCGGTGGGTTGTGCTGCACCCAGGTATACACCATTCCATCCTTCCGCAGGCGTAGCACTGTTGGTTGAGAAGATCATATTACCCCAACGATTGAATACTTTGAAATAATTCAATTGACGCATCCCCACCAATATCGGAAACAGTCGATCATTTTGTCCATCATTGTTAGGGGTAAATCCTTGTGGAACAAAAATATCTGTACCCGGAATAATTTTTATGAGTACGGTATCTGTTGTTACACAACCTATATCTGATGTAATTGACACGGTATATAAAGTGGTTTCATTCACCGTAATAATAGGTGAAGCAATCGTAGGCTGATTCACACCTGCTACCGGTGACCACAAATATTGATTTCCGATATTGCTTCTAGCATTCACCGCCACCGCTACACCACGCAATGTTTCTACATCCGGATAACGAACAGACCTGGCAGCAGTGCGTACAATATATTCCATTGTTTTACTGGCACTCACTGCACAGCTTGGATTGCTGGCGGTTAACCTCACCTGATAAACACCCGGCGTAATATATGCGTATTGCGTAGAGAATTGATTGGAACTAGAGCCATCACCAAACTCCCATAGCCAGTTGATACCACCTGCATTATTGGTTTGTGATCTATTTTGGAAAGACGCGCTTACACCCACACAAGTATTGGTAACAGCAAAATCAACGATGGGTTGCGACAATAATTCCAATACAATATTTTCTGATGCTTGTCTGGCACAACCTTGTGCGGAAATAAAACGAACCGTATAAGTTCCTGCAGTGGCAGCATCGTAAGAAGCAGTAGTAGCACCCGGAATAGTTTGTCCATTTCGTAACCACTGATAATTAGCAGATCCTGATGCGGTTAATGTGAGTGTACCGTTTTCACAAATAAAATTAACCGGAGGTGTTTGCAATTGTCCCGAAGGAATTGGATTTACCGTAACCGTTACCGGTAAGCTACTCCTACAACCGGTTACATTACTGGTAGCACGAATATAGTAGGTACCTGAATTGTTGATTTGGGCAGGATTACCAATCTCTGCATTCAATGCCGCATCGATAAAATAATTGAACCGCAGATTGTTTTCACTTCCCGCCGTGATTTCATTGCGCGTAAGATCAATCAATGATGGCGCACAAACGGCGGTTGGATTATTCACCACCAATACCGGCGGTGGATTAATAATGACTTGAACCGGCACTACAGCGCTACAACCTGTTGTGGGTGTTCCTTTGATATAGTAAGTACCCGATTGTGCAATGGCATTGGCATTGTTTAAAGTAACAGTACCCAGCGCATCTGTAAAATAGGTGTAGGTGAGTCCGGCAGTGCTTCCATTGGTAACAGCAGCTGCAGTAATATCAATGGTATTCGGTGCACATACAGCAGCCGGTGTATTTACCACCATGGCCGCTTGTGGTAAAATAGCAACGGTTACGGGTCTGATAACAGAACAGTTGTTGACTGTTTCAATAGCACGTATATAATAAGTACCGCTGGTACCAACTGAAGAAGGTGCAGCCAGAGCTGTAGTAGCATTGGCGTTACTCCAATAAGAGAGTTGCAGACCTGTGCTACTGCCAGTGGTAATAGCCGCGGCAGTGAGATTAACGGTGCCGGGAGAGCAGACCGGTGCTGGGTTGGTAATATTTAAAGTTGGTAATGCGTTAACGGTCACCACAACAGGTGCTGCGGTATTGGAACATCCATTTGCATCTGTAATGCTAACACTGAAGGTACCTGAATTGGTAATATTTGAAATAGTGTTGGTAGTAGCACCATTACTCCATAAATAACTAACAGCATTGCTGGCAGTGAGGTTGACGGAGTTGCCGGCGCAGAAGGTGAGTGGACCGTTGGGGGTGATGGTGGCAGTTGGTAATGGGTTTACGGTAATAACTGTTGGAGCCGATGTATTTGAACAACCGTTACCATCTGTAACAGTCACAGTATAACTACCTGCTGTATTGTATGTTCTCGAATTGGATGTGCCACCGTTTGTCCAAGCATAGCTCAATCCTGTTCCACTATTCGCATTCAATGTTACTGAACTACCTGCACAGAAGGTGGTAGAACTAGACGCGGTGATAGTAGCTAATGGTAACGTATTTACTGACACAACTGTTGGAGCCGATGTATTTGAACAACCATTACCATCTGTAACAGTCACAGTATAACTACCTGCTGTATTGTATATTCTCGAATTGGATGTGCCACCATTTGTCCAAGCATAACTCAATCCTGTTCCACTATTCGCATTCAATGTTACTGAACCACCTGCACAGAATGCAGTAGAACCGGAAGGGGTAATTGTTGCTATCGGTAATGGATTTACTGATACAACTGTTGATGCTGTTTGTACATTCACACATGCCGTTGCACTGCTTTCCTGTACCGATACCAACTGATAAGTGAATGTACCTGCAGATGTCACTGGTACTGTTATCGTCGCTGTATTCACAGTTGAAGTAATCGTCTGATTCACTCCTCCGTTTACTGTGTACACAAATGTATATGGTGCTGTTCCACCTATACCTGTCAGTGTTACCGTTGGCGCTATTCCATTTACACATACTGCAGCAGTAGACCTAGCAATTGTTGCGGTAGGTAATGGATTTACAGTAACAGTTGTTACAGATGAACTATTTGTACAACCATTACCATCCGTCATCGTTACACTATAATTACCTTGATTACTCACATTTATAGACTGTGTTGTCGCTCCTGTACTCCATAAATAACTATTACCTGTAGTAGAAGTTAAAGTCACTGATCCATCCCACAAAATGTAGTAGTACCTCCTGGAGTAATATTTACAGTAGGTAAAGCATTCACAGTAACTGTTATAGATGCTGTTTGCGCATTCACACATGCTGTTGCACTGCTTTCCTGTACCGATACCAACTGATACGTGAATGTACCTGCAGTTGTCACTGGTACTGTTATTGTTGCAGTGTTCACTGTTGA
>Ga0255045_10000340_pt1 | contig 10549 bp, 7 predicted proteins | sample BC1_12_23_MG_FD_183652 | JGI IMG/M metagenome (GOLD analysis project Ga0255045, IMG submission 183652) | Seawater microbial communities from Strait of Georgia, British Columbia, Canada - BC1_12_23 | ecosystem: Environmental > Aquatic > Marine > Strait | place: Canada: British Columbia...
CGATTTCGGCGACCTGACGGACTCTGACAGCAAGAACAGCATTATCGGAGCGGGAATCCGCTGGAACATATTCAACTTCGGCCGTATCAAGAACCGCGTTCGCGCCAACGACGCGCGTTTGCAGCAAGCACTGACCGGCTACGAGCTGGCCGTGCTCAACGCGCTGCGCGAAGTCGAGAACGCACAGACCGCATTCGTAAAAGGTCAGCAAGAAGTCGAGTCATTACAGGTAGCGGCGGCCAGCGCAAGCCGTGCCGTCGAACTCGCCAGTCTCCAGTACCGCGACGGCAGCACCGACTTCAACCGCGTCCTGATTGCGCAGGAAATTCTTCTCTTCCAGGAGGGCCTGCTCACGGACGCGCGCGGCAGGGCCGCGAGGAACCTGGTTGGCGTCTACCGGGCGCTCGGCGGCGGCTGGCAGATCCGCGAAGGTCAGGATTTCATTTCCACCGAATCGAAAGACGCCATGCGTGATCGCTCCAACTGGGGCAACCTGCTCGACGTAGAAGAAGCCCAGCCAGTTCCCGCAGACGAACGCGGCAAATGGCGTGCACCCGACAGATAAAAAACAGGCAATCGTTATGAATCGTAACTACTCCCCAATCCGCGTCGCCGGTATCGCTGCGCTGGCTATTCCGCTCTTGATCATCGCAGGTTGTGCCGAAGAGGCACCGCCACCGCCACCGAAACCGGTCAAGGCGTTACAGATCAGCGATCCGGGCGGCCTCTCCGAAGGCAGTTTCCCGGGTCTTGCTGCGGCTGCACAGGAAGCCAACATGTCGTTCCGTGTATCCGGACCGTTGATCGAATTACCCGTCAAGGTCGGGGACGAAGTGAAGGTTGGCACCCTAGTCGCACGCATCGATCCCAACGATTTCCAGGTGACGGTGAACAACGTGCAATCGGTGCTGGCAGCCGCGGCGGCGGCAGCACGCCGTGCCGAGGCGGACTACCAGCGTCTGTACAAGACTCAGCAGGAAGATCCGGGCGCGACGAGTCAGCGCGCTGTCGACCTCGCACTCGCTGTACGTGACGAAACCCGGGCCGCCGTGTCATCCGCACGTGCGACCGTGCAAACCGCAACAGATCGGCTGGGCTATGCGAGCCTCGTTGCGCCCTTCGATGGCGAAGTCGTCGAGACCTATGTCGAAAACTTCGAGACTGTCGTTGCGCAGCGGCCGATTTTGAGGCTCGTCGACAAAAGTGGCATCGAGATGACCCTGGCGATCCCGGAAAACCTGATCGGCTATGCGGACTTCGTAACGAACATCAGCGTCACATTCGACGCTTTGCCGGGCGTCGAGGTCCCCGCGACGATCTCCGAAATCGGCAGCGAGGCCAGCCAGGCGACGCGCACCTACCCGCTGACGATCGCCATGGAGCAGCCCGCTGATGCCACGATCCTGCCGGGTATGGCCGGCAAGGCGACAATTCAGGGACAACTGCCCGAGTCGGTCGAGAAGGGCGTCCATGTGCCGCCGACGGCGTTGTTCGCCGGAACCGATACCGAGCACAGTTACGTCTGGGTCATCGAAAATGACGTCGTCACCCGCCGCGAAGTACAGACCGGACAACTGACGACAACTGGCATTCTGGTCACCGGGGGGCTGAACCCGGGTGAGCTTATCGTGGCCGCCGGCGTGAGTGCGCTGGCCGAAGGCCAGAGCGTGCGCATTATCGATGTCGGAGACGCGCAGTGAACCTGACCCGCTTCGCGCTCGAAAAGGACGTCCTGGTCAAATTCATCGTTGCCGTCCTCGTCATCGGCGGCATTCTAAGCTATGCCACGATGGGCCGCCTCGAGGACCCGGACTTCACGATCAAGACGGCCGTCGTCGTAACGGCCTACCCGGGCGCCAGCCCGCTGGAAGTCGAGCTCGAAGTCACTGATCGACTCGAACGGGCGATACAGGAATTGCCCGAGGTATATCACATCTACTCGTTTTCCCGTGCCGGTCTTTCCATCATCAATGTTGACATGAAGGAAACAGTCAAAGCCGTTGATATCCCTCAGGTTTGGGACAAGCTGCGCGCCAAGATCAACGACGCGCGGCCGAGCCTGCCGCCCGGTGTCCTCGACCCCGACATCGGCGACGACTTCAGTTTCGTATTCGGGTTCGTACTGGCCATCACCGGAGAAGGCTACAGTTACGCTGAGCTGGAGGACTACACCAAGGCTCTGAGAAAAGAACTGAATGGCGTGCCTGGCGTTTCGCGCGCCGAACTATGGGGCGCACAGCCCAAGGTGGTCTACCTCGATGTCTCCGAGGCCCAGATGGCCGCCCTCAAGATTACCAAGCAGGATATTCTCGCAACGCTCGCGCTGCAGAACATGGTTGTGCGGTCCGGCGACCTGAATGTGGGCGGTTTGCGTCTCAGGATCGAGACGGCCGGCAAGATCGCAGCGCCCGAGGATATCGGCGAACTGCCGGTGCGGCGCTCATTGGCCGATATCGTTGCGAGCGGTGCCGAATCAACGGAGTTCTTCTCACGTGACCTCTCGGAGACGAGGCCCACGGGCACGGCACGGGGCGGCAGCATCGCCGACGTGCAGGGCTCCGAACTCGTTCGCATCAAGGACATTGCCACCGTAAGAGAAGGTTATCTGCAACCTGCACTCCAGACGATGCGTTTCCAGGGCAAGGAGGCGCTCGCCATACAACTGGCGAACGTTGCGGGCGGCAACATACTTGAAACGGGCAAGGCCATCGACAAGCGCCTGGAAGAACTGCTGCCACAGCTGCCCGCCGGTATCGAAGTCGAGCGGTTGGTCTGGCAGTCCGACCTCGTGGACGAGGCCATCGGCGGTTTCGTCATCAACCTGGCCGAGGCCGTGCTGATTGTGTTCGCGGTTCTGGCACTGGCCATGGGCCTGCGCATGGGGCTGGTCATCGGCTGGGCGCTGGTCCTCACGATTCTCGGCACCTTCCTGGTCATGAAATCCATGGATATTGCGCTGCAGCGCGTATCCCTGGGTGCCCTGGTTGTTGCGCTCGGCATGATGGTCGACAACGCCATCGTGGTCGCCGACAACTACATCGTACGCCTGAAGCGGGGTATGTCGCCGAAAGAAGCGGCCATCGAAAGCGCTGCGGCGCCCAGCACCGCGCTGCTCGGCGCTACCGTCGTCGCCTTAATGGCGTTCTTCCCTGTGTTCGTGGCGCCCCACAGTGCCGGCGAATATGGCTCCACACTGTTTATCGTCGTGGCCGTCTCGCTACTTTGGAGCTGGGTCATTGCAATGACCGTGACGCCGATGAACTGCATCGCATTCCTGAAGCTGCCCGAGGGTGAGGAAGAAGGTGGCGACCCGTACGACACTTCGTTCTTCCGGCGCTATCGGAGCCTGCTGGAAGCTGCTATACGCAGGCGTGTACTGACGATCGTATCGATGGTTGGTCTCCTGGTTCTCGCCGGTTACGGCTTTACCGGAGTACCGCAGCAATTCTTCCCCGATTCGACGCGTGCGCAGTTCATGATCGACATCTGGGCACCCCAGGGCACGCCGTCCAGGAAGGTGTCGGAGGACCTCAGGGCCATCGAAGAGCGGCTGACTGCGGATCCGCGCGTGCAGAACGTCGGCACTTTCATCGGCATGGGCGGGCCCCGCTTCTACCTCCCGGTCGCCCCGGAATTTCCGTATTCGTCGTTCGCGCAGGTAATCGTCAACACGCCATCGTTTGACGAGGTCGGTCCGCTTGTCGAGGAATACGATACCTGGCTGAACGAGGCCTATCCGGACATCATGACGCGTGTCCGCAAGTATACGGTTGGGCCGGGCGATACCTGGCCGTTTGAACTGCGAATCAGCGGACCCGCCGAAGCTGATCTGGATACGCTACGCCGGCTTGGCGATGAAGTCATGGACATCCTGCGCGCCAGCCCGTACGCGAAGCAGATTCGGACCGATATGCGGCAGCGGACGCAGAAGGTCGTCGTGGAATATGACCAGGACCGGGCGCGCTGGGCCGCCGTGTCTCGTCGCGACGTCGCGACGTCCCTCGCCCGCGCGACCGATGGAGCGCTTGTCGGACTGTACCGTGAGGGTGACAGCCTGTTGCCCATCATTGCCCGGGATACGGAAGCCGACCGTCAACGTGTATCCGGGCAACTGGAGCTGGTGCAGGTTCAGCCGTCGCTCATGGTCAACAGTGTCCCACTCGGCCAGGTGACCGACGGCATCACTTTGGAATGGGAAGATCCGATCATCACGCGCTGGGACAGGCGCCGGCAGATCGCCGTGCAGGCATCGCCCAACGGAGCAACGTTTCCGGCTCTGCGGGCCGATGTTATCGACGAGATCAACGCAATCGAACTGCCCCCCGGCTACGAATTCTTCTGGGACGGTGAGTACTTCAGCACCATCGGGGCGCAGCTTGCGCTGGTTCCCGGCATGGTGCCGGCGTTCCTGATCATGACCTTGATCATCGTGGCATTGTTCAACTCAGTTAAGCCGTCACTGGTAATAGGCTGCACGGTGCCGTTCGCCTTAATCGGAATTACGGCGATCCTGTTGCCGACGCAGACGCCGTTCGGCTTCATGTCGCTGCTTGGCGCAATGAGCCTTATCGGGCTCATGATCAAGAATTCCATCGTGTTGCTGGACGAGATCGAGGCTAACAAGGCCAATGGACTGGCACCCTATGATGCGACGATTGCGGCGGGTATGTCGCGTGTTCGACCCGTTGCGCTGGGCGCTGCTACGACAATCCTTGGCGTTGCGCCGCTGGTTCAGGATGCATTCTGGGTAGGAATGGCGCTCGTCATGATGTTCGGGCTGCTGTTTGGCACCGTGTTGACCGTCATCCTGATTCCGACGTTCTATGCGACGTTCTACAGGATCTTGTCGCCCGCGAAAGGGAGTGCACCTTGACACCGGGATCGACGACATTATCGACATACCATCGCCGGACGTTCCGATGACGACGCAGGAGCGCGCCTACACCTCACCCATCTGGTACACGCCATAGGAGTTGAATGATGATGCTAAAGCGCCTGATTGTCGGAGCCGCCCTACTGTGTGTGGCTCAAGCCGCGACCACCGCGACCAACGAACTCGGCTGGACGCTCGATTCCGCACTCGCGCAGATCGACCGCCAGGCCCAGGATTTCAACACGGCGCTTGCCGACGTGGAAGTGCAATGGCAAGCGGCGGGAGCAGACAAACCTCACCGCACCGCCAGCGGCCGCCTCTACGTCAACAAAGACGGCGCGCTGCGCTTTAACGTAGAGTCGCCCGAGAAACGCACGGTGCTGGTGACCAAAAGCGAGGTGCAGGATTACGACCCGGTGCGCGCGTTGGTCGATCGATATTCGCTGTCGAAGCACAAGACGCGGCTCGAGCCATACGCACGCCTGGGTTTCACCACCACCGGCAAAGACCTTCGCGACGACTACCTGGTCACGCTGCTTGGCGAGGATTTTGTGAACGGCCGCCGCATCGTCGGCCTGGAGCTCACGCCCAAAAAGGAGCGCGCGCGCGAGGTGGTTGCACGACTGCAGCTCTGGATCGACCAGGCCAGCTGGATGCCCGTGAAACAGGTGATTGTGCACGTGGCCAGCGGGGACACGCTGACGATCAGCTATTACGGCATGGCCCGCAATCTCAAGCTCAATCCGGATCTGTTCAAGGCCAAATGGCCAAAGGGAACACAGCAACTCAAACGGTAGGCCGACCTGGTACAGGTCGCGATCACGACAACATGGCAAAAGAAAAATCAAAAAAATCCGAACCGGCACGCAGTCTGTCAAAGAGCAAGTTCGATAAAGAGCTCAAAAAATTACAGGCTGAACTCTGTCACGTGCAGACGTGGGTAAAGGAAAAGGGTCTGCGGGTAGCCGTAGTGTTCGAAGGCCGCGATGCGGCCGGCAAGGGCGGCGTGATCAAGCGCATCACAGAGCGCGTCAGTCCGCGCGTCTTCCGGGTCGTTGCATTGCCGGCGCCAACCGAGCGGCAGAAGTCCCAGCTTTATCTGCAGCGCTATATTCCTTTCATGCCGGCGGCCGGTGAGATCATGCTGTTCGACCGCAGTTGGTACAATCGTGCGGGCGTAGAGCACGTCATGGGTTTCTGTACCGAAGAACAATACGAGCGCTTTCTGCGGGGCTGCCCTCTATTCGAACGTGCCCTGGTCGAGGACGGCATCATATTGGTCAAGTATTTTTTCGACGTCAGCCAGAACGTGCAGGAAAAACGTTTCATCGCCCGTGCTGAGGACCCGCGCAAACACTGGAAGCTAAGCCCGATGGATATCGAGTCATGGGCGCGCTGGTGGGACTATACCGCCGCCTACGATCGGATGATCAGGGAGACCGATTCGGACTATGCGCCCTGGTACAAGGTCGAAGCTGACGACAAGCGTTCCGCGAGATTGAACTGCATCAAACACCTCCTGAGCCAAATACCCTACAAAGAGATTCCGTACGAGTTGCCGACGCTTCCGGATAAGCATGAGCGTGGTGAAAATATTCCAGACACCATACCGTTTTTGCACAAGGTTCCGCAGGTCTATTGACTGACATCGGCCACGTGAAATTATATGAATGCCCTCCCTAAATTCCTGGAACGCACGAGCCTGCTTTTCGGCACCACGCTCATCGCGCTGTCCGGATTCGCGTGGCTTGGCGGCGTTGCACATAGCCGATTGGCGGTCGCTGATTTTGAGCAAATCAAAGACATGGCGATTCCCGCCGCGGATCAGCGGAATTGGTCGGAGCAGCGCAAGGCGGCGTACCAGCACGCACTTTCCAAGGTGGCGGGAGACACGCTCGCGATACTGAGAATCGAGTCGGCAGGGATTGAGGTCCCGGTCTTCGATTCGACCAGCAAGACGGCACTGAACCGGGGATCCGGCCACGTTGCCGGCACCGCCTTACCCGGAACTCATGGAAACATCGCTATCGCCGGGCATCGCGATGGTTTTTTTCGGAGCCTGCAGAACATCAGCGTCGGTACCGAGATAGAACTCTCGACACTGCACGGTCAACAGAAATTTCGGGTTGCGGAGATATTGATCGTTGACCCGCTGGACGTCAGTGTCCTGGACTCCGGCGACGAAACAATGATTACACTCATTACCTGCTACCCGTTCTATTTCGTGGGCCCGGCCCCCGAAAGGTTCATCGTGCGGGCTACCCTCATATAACTCAAATTCAACATCAGGAGATCGATAATGAAAATGCTCAAACTCGCCCTTGTTCTGGCCGCAACCGCGTTAGCTGGTACAGCCAAGGCGCAGGAAATGACCGCCCTCAGTTGCGATGATTTCAAGCCGACACCGGAGGCGCTCGAGAGATTTACGAACCTGAAGGGTGCGTGCGAGGGCATTGTCGAACTTAATGATGAGCTCTATGCAAAATTCACCGCGATAGTACGCAGAGCAGCCGGCAACAACGTAACGCTCTATCTGCCCGCAACGGAACACACGTTTCGAGTCCAGGCCGATCCGTCGCACCGGGTGTTGATTGGCGAAAGAAAAACGCGTGTCCGCGACCTGGTACGCGGCCAGGAAATCCACATTTATCTCTCGGTGAGTCAGTTTGCGAAGCCGGACATCGAGGAAGTCGCATTCATCACCGAGGAAGACATCATTGTTGACGTCGAGATAGAGATGGTCCCTGCCCTGCCGACAACGGCGAGCATCTGGCCGACAGTTGCCGGCGCGGGTCTCCTGTTGCTGGGCGTCGGCTATGCGTTAAGGCGGCGGCGTTTTCGCGCCGAGCTACCGCTTGTCATCATCCTGGCCACGGCATTTGTTGCGGGATCAGGGACGGCCGAGGCCGAAACGGAAATAATGCAGAAGCCTGGCCGCGTGACCACCGCGATCATACAAAGTGCGGCGATCGTCGAGGCGGTTAACAAAGAGACTCGCGAGTTGAAGCTGATCAACGCCGACGGCATGCGCTACACGATTGTGGCCGACCAGGTGGTCCGCAATTTCGACCAGATTGAGCCGCGGGACCGAATTGTGGTGGAATATCTCGAATCGGTAGTGATCCTCGTCGCCCCTGCCGGCGCACCGGAATTGGCTGATGAGGGTGCCATCGAGCTGGCACCGTTGGGCAGCAAACCCGCTTTCTCCGGCGTCGAGACGTTCATGGTAAAGGCGACCGTCGAGTCCTTGAACCTGACCGACCGGATCGCAACGGTGCGCTATGAAGACGGCAGCATGCGCACGGTCAAAGTTGCCGATGACGTGCCGCTGGACCTGGTCAACGTCGGCGACGAAGTCAGGTTCCGTATCACGACGGCGTTAGCTATCTCGGTACGCAAAGCGGACAGCTAACGCTTGAGAGCGCAGTCATGAAAATTGCAACAATCAGGAGTACGCGAGGCTTTTTGCTCGTGTCCAGCCTCATCATCGGCACGCTGCAATCGCCGCTCGCCGTCGCTGACGATGACGATGACGTGCGATACCGGCTCATACCGTATCTCTGGGCGTCCGGTATGGACGTGGAAATCGGCCCCCCAGGAAATACGACGCAAGCGGATGTAGCGTTCAGTGACTTCCTCGACTTCATCGATATCGGTGCGGCGTTCATTTTCGAAGCACGTGGCGACCGCTGGCTGGTTGCAACGAACGTCCTGTGGGTGCAGCTCGGCGAGGAATTCGATTTGCCTACGGGCACAACCGAGGTAGAAATCGATGAATTCCTGATTGAAACGTTTGTCGGCTATCGCCCCAGCGGCTGGGAAAACCTCTGGCTCGTTGGCGGTATGCGTTACTTCGAGCTCGATACGACGATCGATTTCGCGAACATTAACGACGTGAGGTCATCGCAGGACTTTGTGGATCCGTACGTGGGCGTAATGTGGGAGCCGCGCCGTGGCAACTGGGAGTATATCCTCCAAGCCGACGTCGGCGGCGGTATCGATGCGGATTTTGCCTGGGCATTCACTCTGGGCGCTGCTTACCATTTCAACAATCGTTATGCCCTGGTGGGCGGCTACCGTTTCATCGACATCGACTTCGAAGACGACGAGTTCGTCTTCGACGGCACGATGGAGGGCATTCAGATCGGCCTGATGATCACGTTTTGAGGCGCTCCACTTTTCATTTCTTTTCTCTTTTTATTTTATGTTTGTGAGTCCGCGATGCCATCGTCAAAGCTAATGTGCTTTTCTTCTGGCTGTGTGCACCTCCTCATTGCCCTCGGCTCGCTCAGGGCGTGTACCAGATCGGCGAGGTGTAGGCGCGATCCTGCAATTGCATCGCCGTGCCTTCCGGCATTTTGACGTTGAAGAACTTGGCGTCGTAGGCGGTCCAACGCGGGGTCGGGATCTCGATCACGCGAACGTAGTAGAAGGCGCGTTGCTTGGGATCGAAGCTCGGATCGGTCCAATGCGCGGCCAGGAACGGATCACCGACCGTGTTGGTGTAGCTAGCATCCGCGACGTCCACGGTGTTGCCGACCGGAGTCTTGCAGCGACCGTCAGTGCCGATCTTCCGCCCGTCGGAGACGGCGACATCGTAGATGCGCTCGTGGGTTTTCCCCTTGTCATCCAGCCATCCCTTGATGACCTGCACGCGGTCGAGGTTGGCGCCGTCGGCATCCCGGAGGGCACGAATCATGAAGCTTGGCGCCTTGTCTTGGGGGCCGTTGGTCAGATCACCTCCCATGGGCACACCACGAGCGTATCCCTCGCGAGCAAAATCAGGGCGATGTACTTCATCGGCTTTAAAATCCCACCCACCGAAGACACGAACCTTTAAACGAGATCCGGTTGTGGCATACACCTCTTTACGGGCCATTGCGTCCCAGATAGCTTCGCGAGTATTCTCGCGTGCCCACACCGCTGCCAGTCCCGCGGCACCGAGATCTTTGACCATAATGGAAAGTTCAGGATTTACGCCCTTAACAAGATAATGCTCGGCTCTAGTTGCCGAGGGTTCTACAAAACTCGCTTTAAGGAAATTGTTTTCTTCACGCGTGCTTGGAATGGCAGTATGGGCATCAGTGCTGCCGATCCAACCGAACTTATAAGGATTAATCCCAAGCTTGTTCTCGAATTTCAAACCATCTTTTAAAGCAGAGCGGCCATATTCAGCTGGCAGCATCTCATTAGTTTTAGGAACCTTGCCACTAAGATTACCCATATCAAGGGTTTCAAAATCCGCAAACTCATCATCTGGTGACAAAAGCGGGTGGGTTTCGGCATCACCTTTCATCTGTGTGACTTCAATAACGGGCTCAAATTTTATTCTTGTCTGAGCATAAGATTTGGTGAACGGCTTTCCGGTATACGTCTCTGCACCAAACATTAATCCATTGGAGAGGTTGCCATTATGAGGAATGGACAGCACCCGGCCGCCGGTCTTCTTTTCATAAGCCGCCATGGATTTCCATAATTCTTCAGGGTCTACTGAATCATACATCGTGAAAGGTAATATCTGACTGGTCTTATCGGCGCCATCGCGAAACATCACCACACGGTGCATGTTGCTGCCACCAGGCATTGAGGTCCACTCGTAACCAATAAAAGTGGTAAACACACCGGGCTGGTAATACTTGTCGGCGTTCTCAACAACTTTCGACCAAATAGCTTGAA
>Ga0255045_10000343_pt1 | contig 10540 bp, 8 predicted proteins | sample BC1_12_23_MG_FD_183652 | JGI IMG/M metagenome (GOLD analysis project Ga0255045, IMG submission 183652) | Seawater microbial communities from Strait of Georgia, British Columbia, Canada - BC1_12_23 | ecosystem: Environmental > Aquatic > Marine > Strait | place: Canada: British Columbia...
TGCTGCGGGGAGATTCATTAAACTTTAGTCACTTTAGTTCACTTGTAACTTTAGTCACTTTTTATTAAACCCCTTGAAACCTTGAAACCTTTTTTTACCTGTCTTTCCTGCCGTAGAGAACATCTTCAATATTCATCTGCAGCCACTGTAGATCCCACCATTCAAGCGGTGTAACAAAAATACCGTTTATCAGAATGCTGAAATGCAGATGATCTCCACCGGCCATACCGCTGTTACCGGTTAATCCAATGATAGATCCCTTGTCTATCAGTTCGCCAACGGCAACACCTATTTGACTCATATGAGAGTAAAGGCTGAAAATCCCCTGTCCGTGATCAAGGATTACCGTGTTGCCGTAAATGCCAAGATATTCTGCAAAGGCCACATTGCCGCGATTGGCAGCTTTTATCTCTGCCCGTTTGGTTGATGCCAGGTCAACTCCCAGGTGAACCTGTTGATCGATCTCTGTATTATTATAATAATAGGTGCGGTATTCTGCAAAACCGGCCATGCGGCTGCCTGCCATCCTGCCAAACTTTCCATGCCAGAGGCGCGAAGGAGAAGGGTTTGAGCAGGCCTGAACAATGGCATCATAATTTTCTTTACGTACTTTGCTGTTCACATAAATGAACTGATCAACCAGTGAACCGCTGAGCTGTGGGTATTCCTGGGAGAATTCAGGAATTTTCAGGTTGAGAAAATTTTCACTAATATTGATCTGATCCTTTTTGAGTGTTTGTTTTTTCAGGATCATTCCAAAGGCTGCATTTCCTGTATTCCCGGCAATATCAGTAGCGCTTATTATGGCCTTGTCAATTTTTTCAGTGTCATAATTAAGGCCGAAATAGGCAACATAGCGACTATCATCTTCAGCACTTACAGGAAAACCCGGATTGAAATGCCCGTTGACTGTCAGTCCGTGCTTTTCAACTGTATCATCGATCTTGTAGACGACCATGCCGCTCCCGCCTGGATTTACATAGCGAGTGGAATGCAGGATTGATATTTTGGGTGGACGTGTATCCATTGTGACTGGATAGGTCATGACAGTTTCATTGCCTGCCATCCAGTTCCAGTAAGAGAAATCACGGACGGTCACTTGCAGTTCAGCTGCACCGTCTTTAAATCCCAGGGTACCGCTCTCAAGGGTAACAACTTCCTCGATCTGCTTCGGACCATTGTGTTCGAAAAAGCCCTGGCGTGAAAATTCTTTTTCGTAAACCTTTGCACTCTTAGTGCCTTGAGACAGTAAAATTTCAACCAGGCTTATACCGCTTCGTGAATCTGTGACAGTAAATTTCACTTCTTTACTCAAACCAAAGGTTGTGATGTCACCATGAAAACTCATCTGCGGTTTCTCGCGTTCGAAATACAGATAAAAAGCAATTGCTGTGGCCCCGATCAGCAGCAGAAAAAATAATGTAATTATCATTGACTTGGCGGATTTTTTCGCAGTCATTTTTTCAAAACTATCAGACATTTTTTATTCCTAAATGGATGTGTTTTATTTGTTTATGAAAATCCAACCCTCAGGTCCGGGTAAGAAGTAGCTGGCTCAACCGGAATCATTAATTAATATAAGGCACAAAGGCACTGAGGCATTTATACCCCTCAGGTAAGCGACCGAAGGGAGACTCCGAGGGGATACTAAAAAGAGAGTCCTTAAGGTACAAAGTGACTTCATGACGACGAAGTATAAAGATTGTTGAGTAAACAAAATGTAACCATGTAATTTATTGTCAGGGTTTTAAACTCTGTGCCTTTGTGTCTTTGTGACTTTGCGCCTCATGCTTTTATTATTGTAAGCGGCAGCAAAGTGGCCCTTTCAAGGGGTATCCAAAGCCGGTCCCCAGGGTCCGGATTCTTCACTAATGGGAGGTTATACGGGTTTATGGTTTTTCCCAGATGATCTCGTACTTTTCAAGATACATATCATTGTCCGCAACGATGATAAACCGCTTCTGCAACTCCTTTTCCAGGTTTTCAGTATTCAGTGTTTCATCTTTGAGCATCATGTCGGCAACGCTTGGATGTACCCTGATGGTGACAGAGTTGCCCGGCATTTTGTAATTATCATTGGAGATTTTACGAAAAATTTCGTAGCAGATACTGCGCCTGGATTTCAGCAAACCGTCACCACCGCAATACATACATACCTCACACATCATCTGCGAGAGATTTTCACGGTCCCTCTTGCGGGTCATCTGTACAAGGCCAAATTCAGAGACTTTGAGAATGTTTGATCGGCTTTTATCTTTTTTGACGGCTTCCTGCAGGGCATTGAAAACTTCCTCCCTGTGGGATTCCTGTTCCATGTCAATGAAATCGATAATAATAATCCCACCGATATTTCTAAGCCTGAGCTGATAGGCAATCTCTTTAGCCGCTTCCATATTGGTCTTAAAGATTGTTTCTTCAAGGTCTTTTCTGCCGACATATCGTCCTGTGTTGACATCAACCACTGTAAGGGCTTCAGTGGTTTCAATGATGATGTAGCCACCGGAACGCAGCCAGACCTTTTTCTCGAGAGCACGGCCGATTTCAATCTCAACGCCGTAGGCATCCAGCAAAGGAATTTCATTTTCATAATGTGAAACCCTGTCGCGCAGCTGAGGTACAAAGGTTTCTACAAAATTGCAGACCCTTTCATAGGTCGCCCTGTCATCCACAATAACCCGCTGAATGTCAGAAGTGAAAAGATCACGTACAGCCCGTTGGGTTATATCCAGGTCTTCATATACCATGCTGGGCACGGAAGCCTTGGAGGCCCTGTCTTTTATCTCTCCCCAAAGATGGAGAAGGAACTCCATGTCTGCTTCAAGGTCCTCACGGGAAGCGTTTTCGGCAACAGTTCTGACGATAAAACCAGCATCCTGGGGCCGTAAATTTTCAATTTCCTGGCGCAGTCGTTGTCGATCCTCGTCATTTTCAACCTTCCTGGATATGCCTATGTGGTCTGTCATGGGCATATAGACAAGGTTACGACATGGCAAGGTGATGTTACAGGTAAGCCGTGCACCCTTGGTGCCTAATGGCTCCTTGCATATCTGCACCATGACCTCCTGACCTTCAGTCAGCAGGTCTGCTATACTTGTCTGCGCAGCAATATCTTCCTGGACAGCTTCAGGGGTTTTATCACAACAGTCATGGCAGCCATTATTGGAAATGCTGTCTTCATAGTGCCTTTTGTTGGTTCTGACATCATCGACATAAAGGAAACCGGTACGTTCGAGCCCAAGGTCTACAAAAGCGGCTTGCATTCCAGGTAAAACACGGACCACGCGGCCCTGATAAATATTGCTGACGATGCCTTTTCCCATAGGCCTTTCCTGATAAAATTCTACCAGGTTGCCATGTTCAACAAGGGCGATACGTATTTCATAGGAAGTTGCATTAATGAGAAGATAATTATACATGGATTCTTATTTATGTTTATTATAGATTTGCAGTTATTGGATGTATGAAAACGATAAATTATGCATAACTTGGTACTATATATTACCTGAAACCAAATGACCAGCCTCAGGTACGAATAGAACCAAAGTTTTTTTGCTGCAGCTTTTATTTTTCAGGTTAAGAGTTTATACCTAAAAACCTTAAAATTAAAAATGGAAAAATTTATTAGTTGGAATATGTGATTAATTCGCAAAAAATAGAAAAAGGGTGTCATTCGGAGTCTCGTAAACTCGCTTACCTCGACCAGAGGGAGAAATGACAACGGGGGTGATTGAGACTTTTGCGACGCCATTAAAAACTTAATTGCACACAAAATATAGTTACTTAAACTTTTTAAATTTATTCATGAAATATGCAGGTTAGTGTCATCATCCCGACATATAATAGAGCTCAACGCCTTGGAAAAGCAATAGATTCAGTGCTTGCCCAGTCCCATCAGGATTTTGAACTGATCGTAGTTGATGATGGGTCAGAGGATAACACTGATGAGCTGATCGGAAACTATAACTCAGATATCGTTTATATAAGACAGGAAAACAGCGGAGCTGCTGCTGCCAGAAACAGAGGTATTGAGAAGGCCCGTTATAATCTTCTGGCTTTCCTTGATTCTGATGACTGGTTTGCAGAAAATAAATTGAAAACACAGATCGAAGCAATGAACCGGAATCCTTCGTGCCTGATTTCGCATACCAATGAAATATGGTACCGCAACGGTCAGATCCTCAACCAGAAACTCAAGCACAAGAAGAGCAGTGGAGATATTTTTGCCCAGAGTTTGGAGTTGTGCGCTGTGGGCATGTCCACAATTATGATTCACAAGGAGATTTTTGACCGTTATGGTTTTTTTGATGAAGGGTATCCCTGCTGTGAGGATTATGAGTTTTGGTTGCGGATCAGTGCGGAAGAGAAATTCCTGCTGGTCGAGGAACCGCTGACTTCAAAGGATGGCGGCAGGGATGATCAGCTTTCGGTAATATACAGAACCGGTATGGATAAGTTTAGGATAAAGGCAATAATGAAAACTTTGGCTTCTGGCAGGTTAACAGAGGAACAGAGCGGGATTGCCCGGAGAGAGTTAGAACGTAAATGCAGGATTTATGGAACAGGTTGTATCAAGCATGGAAGAGCTGAGGAGGGTAGATACTTCCTCAATTTGCCTGAAACGGTGGGGAGAAAGTTGACTGCATGAAAAGTAATAAGCAAAATGGGATATCTGATCCGGCCAGCTATATATCCATGATCCATGTCGAGCCTGACTGTATTGACCACCCGGTTACCAGAGAGATTCTTGCCAGGGCTGGAAATATTTCGGTGAAAGTTATCTCTGAAGACAATCACAGGATGCCGGATCTGGGTTTCTATCCGAAAAGCCTGACCGCGGGAAAACGTCATCTGTTACTTGGAAAAAACCGTGGCAGGTTTTTCAAGCCATGCCCCGGTACGAAGGAATATATCTGCTGTGATTACCAGGTGCTTAACATTGGTATGAACTGCCCCATGGATTGCGTCTATTGTATTCTGCAGGCCTATCTTAACAATCCGTATTTGTCATTTTTTGTAAATGTCGAAGATCTGTTAGGGGAGTTGACTGAAGCTTTTACTCAAAACCCTGACCGCTTCTGGCGTATCGGCACGGGTGAGTTCACCGATAGTCTCGCCCTGGATCAACTCACAGGATTGAGCCGGGTGCTGGTGCAGTTCATGCGGAGTAAAAAATCTGCAGTGCTGGAATTGAAAACCAAGACGGATGTTGTAGGAAATCTTGAGGGTTTGGACCATGGGGGCAGGACTGTGGTTGCCTGGTCATTGAACAGCCCTGTAATAGTTGCCAGGGAAGAGCTCAGGACCGCTTCGCTGGATCAGCGGCTGGCAGCAGCAGCAAAGTGTGCTTCCTGGGGATATAAGCTGGCTTTTCATTTCGATCCGATAATATATCATTCGGGCTGGCAGGATGGTTATGCGGAAACGATTGAAAGGCTTTTTGCCACAGTTCCCAAAGAAAATATCGCCTGGATCAGCATGGGATGTCTGCGATATATTCCTGCCCTGAAAAAAATAGCCGGCCAGAGATTCCCTAATTCACGGTTTTTTCATGAAGAATTTATTGAAGGTCTTGATGGCAAAGCAAGATATTTCAGGACATTGCGGGTAGAGATGTATCAGTTTCTTTACCAGCAGTTAAAGCAATTTGCTGATCCTGCAACCTGTATTTATTTTTGCATGGAAAATAACGAAATATGGCAGGAAGCATTCGGATTCACTCCTGATGACAGGGGAGGACTTCCTGTGATGCTGGACGAGGCTGTGAATGGAAGGGAATAAGAATAAAGGATAAAGGCACAGAGGCACAAAGCGTTTGATGCTTTTGCGGGGAGAGGGGCAGGTTCAAGCCTGATTCTCTGGGTTGGATATTTACTTTTCTGGTTTTGATAATTTTTTGCCTGGTGTTCGGCAGCCGATGTCTGGTGCCTGATCTTTTTTCTCTTTTTTATCTTTTGCCTTGTGCCTTACGCCTTGTGCCCTGTACCCTGTGCTCTGCGTTTTATGCCTTGTGTCTTTTTCATGATTAAAACGCTATGTTTTTTTAACAAACCCGCTGGCGTTTATAAAATTCATTGTTATTTTTTAAAGGTCAGGATTAATGTGTTTGAAATAAATAATAGTGAGAAATATTAATTTTAAAATTTTTAAATTAGGGAGAAGGAATGGTTAATAAAGTTATTCTCATTGGCAATCTCGGCGCAGATCCTGAAATTCGCTATACCCAAAGTGGGGCAGCGGTTGCAAATTTACGCCTTGCCACCACAGAAACCTGGAAGAAAGATGGTGTTAAAGAAGAACTCACCGAGTGGCACCGTGTTGTCTCTTTCGGGCGCTTGGCAGAAATATGCGGGGAGTATCTTTCCAAGGGCAGCAAGATATACATAGAGGGGCGCATTCAGACTCGCAAATGGCAGGACCGGGACGGTAACGACAAATACACAACGGAGATAGTGGCACGTGAAATGAAGATGCTGTCTCCAAGAGGTGCCGGTGCTGGAGATCAAGGCCAGAGTGGCGAATACAGGAAAGAAGAACCGCCGACGCCTGAGGCCTCACCAATGGGAGATGATGTGCCGTTCTAACATCTTTTTATTGAAATAATAATAAATATTAGAATCTGAAACTTATGGATTATTACGAAGCCCTGGGTGTCAAGAAAGACAGTTCAGCCCAGGATATAAAAAAGGTCTATCGTAAGCTGGCCATGAAGTATCATCCTGACCGCAATAAGGATGACAAGGAAGCTGAGGAGAAGTTCAAGAAGATCAGCGAGGCCTATGCCGTCTTGTCCGACCCTGAGAAGCGTAAACAGTATGATTCGTTCGGGGACAGTGGTTTCCAGCAGCGTTACAGCCAGGAAGATATTTTCCGTGGGTTCGACCTTGGTGATATTCTGAAGGAGTTTGGCCTTGGCGGAATGGGAGGTGGTTTCAGGGGAGCAGGTGGTCAGGGCAGCCCCTTCGAGTCCTTCACTTTTCAAGGCGGCGGACCGGGTGCCAGACGTGCTTCCTACCAGCAACAGCCGGTCAAGGGAAGCGACCTGACCTATGAACTTGCGATTTCATTAGAAGAGATTTTAAGCGGATCGGAAAAAACTATTTCTTTACGCCGCGAAGGCAAAACTGAAAACGTTTCAGTCAAGATACCGAAAGGTATTATGGCCGGCCAGAAACTACGCCTGGCTGGCAAAGGATCCCCATCCCCATATGGTGGTCCCCAAGGTGATCTTTTACTGATAATCAATGAACAACCGCACCCTGTTTTTACCAGAGATGGCAAAAACCTGATTGTTGAGCAGAAAATACCGTTCAGTCAGGCCTGTCTTGGATCTGAAGTAAATGTGAAATCACTCGATGGCAAGGAGCTTAAGGTGAAGGTTCCCGCCGGAATTCAGCAGCAGGCAAAGCTGCGGCTGAAAGGACATGGCCTGCCGGCAGGAAAAACAGGTGGTCGCGGTGATATTTATGTGAAGTTCAAGGTGGATATTCCGAAGAAACTTACAGATGAGCAGGAAAAACTTATCCAGGAATTGGCAGACAAAGGGTTGTAGCTATCAATGATTAGCCGTCAGCCCTCAGCTCACAGTATCAAATTTTATCCTTTCCCAATCTTCCTAACCCCGATTGTATAAACCTTTTTATGTAAAAATCCGGGCCCAGAGGACCCGGCTTTGGTTCGCCCCTTGAAGGGGCCTCTATGCTGCCGCATCCAAGTTTGCATACTTTAAGGCATAAAGGCACAGAGGCACTAAATTTTTAACAACAATTACCACCTTACGATATTTTCGGATGTTATAATTATTTCAACTTATTATTAAGGATAGTCTTTTGGTTTTTACTCTGTGCCTTTGTGCCAACCATTCTATCCTTGTTCACAATTTCGGCAAAGCCAACTGACTCTGACCTGGCCCTGAGGACCAGGTTTTCTGCCTTGAAATAAAATATGGATTGTATTCGGTCACATATATGATAATTTTACATGATCATCATAGTTAACTGTGATGGTTTGCACGTATAACGTATTAGTGATGCGCATAAATTATATTTCCGAGCGTACAAAGATGAATGCAGCAGTTACAGGTGAATAATGTCATTTTATCCAATATGTCTTGATTTGGAAGCACACCACTGTGTAGTCGTGGGCGGCGGCAGAGTGGCTGAGCGAAAAGTGTTGGGGCTGCTGTCCTGCAGAGCGCAGGTTTCTGTAATAAGTCCTCTGTTGACCAATGAACTTCACCTGCAGCATGCAAATGGCACTATACTATGGATCGACAGGGAATATCGGCAAGGAGACCTGGCAGGTGCCTTTCTGGTTATCGCGGCAACCGATGATGAAGAGACCCAGAAGCAGGTTTATGAGGAGGCGGATACCAATAATCTTCTATTGAATGTGGCAGATGTGCCCCATCGATGTAATTTCATCCTGCCAGCCACTGCAAGACGGGGTGACCTGACCATCTCGGTTTCCACGGCGGGCAAGAGTCCGGCTCTGGCCAGAAAGATACGCATGGAGCTTGAAAAAAGATATGGACCGGAATATAGAGTACTGGTCAATATTCTGGGTGGTATCCGGCCGCAGATTCTGGCTTTCGGGTTGCCGCAGTCTGAAAATGAAGAATTGTTTAAGCAACTGTTGCATGATGACATGGAAGAATGGATAAAGAATAAAAATTTGAATAGCATAGAGAAGCACTTTCGCGCAGTTCTGGAGGACAGGGTAGGTGATGATTGGTTGTCTGGAGTCCGGTCCTCATTTGATGAAGAGTAGTTAAACTAGTTTCTAACCAGAAATGAGGATTTTTGTCGGAGAATAGGTAAGCGAGTTCACGAGACTCCGAGGATCGCTAAAAAAATAAGCGCAGGCATATGTTTGATATCGGAGTCTTCACTTTGTTCCGCTTACCTCCGAGCATTATTTTTTTAGCATGACGCAGAGATACGACAAAAAGACTATTTATGGGTGGAAACTGATTACAGGAGTATCTTTGAATGGGCTATCTATTATTTCAAATAACCCTGTTTGCCTATTTTCTGGCAACTGCCGCCTACATGGTTTACTTCTGGTCTCAACGACCTGAGATCAGGACAACAGCCCGTGGAATCCTGATCGGAAGCGGGTTGCTGCACACGCTCTACATGATCGTACGTTATATCGAGGCAGGTCACACACCGTTGACCAACCATCATGAAACTGTTTCATTCTTTGCCTGGTCACTCACCTGGGGATATCTCTCTTTTCACTGGAGATACAATGTCAGGAATTTTGGTTCATTTGTCAGTCCTCTCATAACAATTCTCATGCTTATAGCCACATTCTCATCCCGCGAGATTATGCCTCTGCCGCCTGCCTTGAAAAGTGCCTGGCTTCCAGTGCATGCCAGTATAGCAATAATGGCCAATGGGTTCCTGGCTCTCGCCTTTTGCGGCGGTATCATGTATCTCCTGCAGGAAAGGGGGCTGAAAAAAAAGCGTTTTGGACTCTTCTATACCCGGTTGCCGTCATTGGACTCCCTTGATCAACTGAACAGTCATTGCCTGGCTGTGGGTTTCCCCCTGTTAACCCTTGGTATAATCACGGGTTCCATCTGGGCCAAACAGGCCTGGGGGACTTACTGGCAGTGGGATCCCAAGGAGACATGGTCTTTAATTACATGGTTTCTCTATGCCGCCCTTTTGCACCAGCGATTCACCGTGGGTTGGAGGGGGCGACGCGCAGCCATTATGGCCATAATTGGTTTTTCAGCCGCTATTTTTACCCTGTGGGGAGTAACGTACCTGCTGGGAGGTATCCATTCCTATGTCGGCTGAAAAGATCATGATCCTCGGGGTAAACCACAAGACTGCCCCGGTGGAAATTCGAGAGCGATTATCCTTCTCCAGTGATCCGGGGACCCCATATCGGGAGCTGAAGATCATACCGGGATGTGAGGAGTTCTGCTTTCTCTCTACCTGTAATCGGGTCGAGGTAATCTTTGTCTCCTCTACTCCTGGGGAAACCGAAAAAAAGATACGCAATTTTCTCTTCAATAATAGCATGAGTTATGAAGAGGCCGGCAAGTATGTCTACCTGCACCAGGGTGAGGCTGCAATACAGCATCTGTTCCGGGTTGGCGCAAGCCTTGATTCCATGATTGTCGGAGAGCCTCAAATACTGGGGCAGCTGAAACAGGCCTATAGGGATGCCTCGGAACAGGATGCAGCCGGCATGATATTGAACCGGTTTATGCACAAGGCCTTTTCCGTTGCAAAGCGTATACGAACAGAGACTGAAATAGGATCCAGTGCCGTATCCATCAGTTATGCTGCCGTAGAGTTGGCAAAGAAGATTTTCGGGAACCTGAAAAATAAAATAGCCCTGCTGGTGGGAGCAGGCGAAATGGCTGAATTGGCGGCCCAACATCTTATGAACCAGGGCGTCGCCGAGGTAATTGTCGCCAACAGAACTTTTGAACGGGCGGTAAATCTGGCCCGCTGTTTTAATGGTAAACCGGTTTCACTGGAAGAGTTGATTCCTCAACTGGAGCATGTGGATATCCTTATCA
>Ga0255045_10000344_pt1 | contig 10535 bp, 8 predicted proteins | sample BC1_12_23_MG_FD_183652 | JGI IMG/M metagenome (GOLD analysis project Ga0255045, IMG submission 183652) | Seawater microbial communities from Strait of Georgia, British Columbia, Canada - BC1_12_23 | ecosystem: Environmental > Aquatic > Marine > Strait | place: Canada: British Columbia...
TGGATCGGGATCAAAGGTTCAGAACTGTTTTTGGCGTAAAACATTTTTACCCTGTCTTCCAGGGTGTCAGTTGCGGCTGGAATATCCCAGATTATATTACTGTTGACAGTATATGTAATGCCAAGCTGGTTATTAGCCAGACAGTAATTTTTGACTATCTCTTCTATATGATGGAGTTCGGTTCTGGAGCTTTTGAGGAATTTTTTTCGCACCGGCAAGTTACCGAAGAGATCCTTGACTTCAACAATAGTGCCTTTGTTGCAACCGATTTCATGAATCTTTAAAACTTTTCCATAGCGTACTTCCAGGCGGGTACCCAATGGATCATTTTCAGTTCGTGAAGTGATAGTTATTTTTGAAACAGAACCAATACTCGGTATCGCTTCACCTCTGAATCCCAAGCTCCGGATGGCACTCAACCTGTTACTGTCGTTTGTACTTCCTCCCAACTTGCTTGTGGCATGCCGCTCCAGACAGAGCAGTGCATCGTCGCTATCCATGCCCATGCCGTCATCAATTACTTTAATCAGCCTGGTGCCGCTGCCTTCAATTTCTATTTGTATCTGGCTGGCACCTGCATCAATCGAGTTCTCAAGAAGCTCTTTGACGACTGAAGCTGGACGCTCAATGACTTCACCTGCAGCAATCTGATTGGCTAGATGTTCTGAAAGAATCTTAATCCTGGACAAGGTTGTCTCCGTGATGGGGGAAGCTATTGTTATTTGTGTTCTTGGACTGCATGATGTAAATAAATGTCCGGTCCTAGAGGGTCCGGCTTTGGCCTGCCATGTTTAATACAACAGGGACAAAGTGATAAGGGCACAGAGACACAAAGTTTTATATCTGAAAACTCTTAACCAATTCAACATTTTTTTTGAAAAACACCTACAGTATTAAATACTTTGTGCCTTTGTGCCTCTGTGCCTTGTATATTGAAAAGCTGGCTGGAAATTCGGCATAGTCAGTGAATTGTGACCTGGACCTGAGGAACAGGTTTTCTTTTTTAAATAAACTCAGTTTATTAAATTTATACTACAAATTTTCTTCATACAAGTGTGTCAGGGAATGGGTAAGGAAACACCAATACGTAATAAAAGCACGAAAATTCCTGTTGATAAGAGAAAATCTCCAGCAGTCAGGAAAAAAACCACAACTCAGGCCAAAAGGCGTAAGCCATGGAGTCATGTCGAGTGTACTCTTTTTCTTCTGGGGATCAGTCTGTTGCTCACAATTTTTATAGGTCTGACCCTATACCTTTTTATTCTGCTTGATATCCCTAATCTGAAATCCGTAAAAGATTATCAGCCCAAAATGGCATCCCTGGTACTTGACAGGGACCATAAAGTAATTAAGCGAATATATGAAGAAAACCGTCGAGTTGTATCCCTTGATATGATGCCTGAATTATTGCCCAAAGCTTTCGTGGCAGCGGAAGACTCCCGTTTCTACCAGCATCCAGGGGTGGATATCTGGTCAATTTTTCGGGCTCTGTTTCATAATATCCGGGCAGGGGTAAAATCCCATGGAGGAAGCACCATTACACAGCAGGTAACACGGTCTCTGCTTCTTTCACGGAAAAAAGTCTATTCCCGTAAGGTCAAGGAGGCAATTCTTGCCTACAGGATTGACACGGTGATGAGCAAGGATGATGTCCTCTATATTTACCTGAACCAGATTTATCTGGGCGAGAGAGCTTTTGGGGTGGAAGCAGCTGCAAGAACCTACTTTGACAGGAAGGTCAGAAATCTCACACTTGGGCAGATGGCCCTCCTGGCAGGCCTGCCCCAGGCACCAAGTCGTTATACACCCTTCAAAAATATGGAGTTGGCCAGGAACCGTCAGGCGTATGTTTTGAACAGGATGGCAGAAGAAGGATATATAACGGTTGACGAAGCCCGTAAGGCATATGAAGAGCCGATATCGCTTAACAGGAAACAGGATGATGCTCCTGGAGGGGAGTATTATGTCCAGTATGTAACAAACTATGTAAATGGAAAATATGGACAGGAATTGTTAACCGTTGGTGGGCTTACAATTTATGCCAGTATGGATCAAACTCTGCAGCAAAAAGCGGAAGCCTCTATACAGAGAGGCCTTGCAGCTTTCTCCGGAAAGAACGAAAAGGGGGGAAATCCTCAAGCCGCAATGCTGGTTATGGAGTCGGGGTCCGGCAAGGTTCGTGCTTTAGTTGGGGGAGCTGATTTTGCTGCAAGCCAGTTTGACCGGGCAATTCAGGCCCGGAGACAGCCTGGGTCAGCTTTTAAGCCTGTTGTCTATGCTGCAGCCCTGGAAAAAGGATTTACCCCTGAATCAATTCTTGTTGATGAACCTTTAAATCTTGCAGGAACGGGGCGGGGGAAAACCTGGCAGCCCAGGAATTTCGAAAATATTTATTATGGCCCGACTTCATTGAGCACGGGCCTTATTCATTCACGGAATATTGTGGCCATAAAACTGCTGCAGAAGGTCGGAATAGACAGGGTAGTCAAAATGGCCAGAAATCTTGGCATTCGTTCAAAGATAGAACCGGATCTTACTCTGGCCCTGGGATCATCCGAAGTGTCTCTTCTGGAGATGACCGGGGCATATACCCCATTTGCCAATAATGGAAGCTATACCCCACCTATACTGATTGAGCGAATAATTGATAGGCATGGGAGTGTCCTGGAAGAAAATCTATCGCAAAAGGTTCGTGTCATGTCTGAGCGCACCGCAAAACAGATGGATCAGATGCTGCAGGGTGTTATAAATAAGGGAACGGGCAAAGAAGCCCGGGGGCTTAAAGTTGCAGCTGGTGGCAAAACCGGCACCACAGATAGTTATATGGATGCATGGTTTATCGGATATACCAAGGATTTTGTTACAGGGGTCTGGGTTGGACATGACAAGAAGACATCACTGGGCAAAGGAGCTTCAGGAGGGAAGGTTGCTGCTCCGATCTGGTTGGACTTTATGAAACAGGTGGAGTCAGGAGGAGCCAGCAATTAACTTATCTGGAAGATTGGCAGTTAAAAATTGATCTTGTTTCGTTTGCGTTCCCGGAAGAAAATTCTGATGGGAGTTTTATCAAGCTTTAACACCTTCCTGAAGGTATTAACCAGATATCTGTGATAGGAGAAGTGGATTGCCTTGGGATAGTTGCAGACAATAGCAAAGGTTGGAGGTCGAGTTGCTATTTGAGTTGTGTAAAGGAGTTTGATGCGTCTACCCCTGTGTAGAGCAGGGGGATGGGAAGCACAAGCATCCTGGAGTAGGTGGTTTAGTGGATTGGTAGAAAATTTCATGCAGAATTGTTCGTAAACTGATTCGATTACAGGTAATAATTTATTCACTCCTTTTCCGGTCAGGGCAGATACAGTTAAAACCGGAGCAAAACCTACAAACGGTGTAGCCATCTCTAAATCAGCCAGTATTTTTTTCTGCTCCTTGGCCCCGCCCTTGACAAGATCCCACTTATTTATAACCAGAAGACAAGCCCGTCCCCGCTCCTGGGTATAGCCGATGACCTTGGTATCCTGTTCTGTAATGCCTTCTTCGGCATCGATAAGTATCAAGGTGAGATCGCAGCGTTCCAGGGCAGCAAGGGCTTTTATGATGCTGAATTTTTCCAGTTTTTCCGTTGTTTTACCTTTCCGTCTTATTCCTGCTGTATCAATAAGCAGATAGTTTTTATTGTTTTTAGTTAGCAGGGTATCAATGGAATCTCTGGTAGTACCCGGGATATCTGAAACAACCATGCGCTCTTGGCCAAGCAGTTGGTTAATGAGTGAAGATTTTCCCACGTTCGGTCTGCCGAAAAAGGCAATGCGGACTGTATCATCAGGATGTAAAGAGCTTTCATCTGACTCTGGCAGAGAAGCAGCAAGGTTATCCAGCAGAGAACGCACGCCGTATCCATGCTCTGCGGATACCGGCCAGACTTCTTCAACTCCCAGCTCATAGAAAGAAGGTAAACGGCTTGCCTCAAGCTCTGGTCCGTCAATTTTATTGGCTACAAAATAAACCGGTTTGTCTGTTCTGCGGAGGAGGTCCGTGACTTCAAAATCAGTAGGGGTGATCCCTTCTTTTCCATCCATGAGAAAGAGGATTACATCCGCTTCCTCTACCGCCTGTAATGTCTGTTCCCTGATATTGCCAACCATGATATCCCTATCATCTGCTCGCTTGCCCTTCGCTTCAATGCCCCCGGTATCAATTAGAATAAAGGATTTCTCCTCCCATTCCACCCGCTCATATTGCCTGTCACGTGTGACACCGGAAGTGGGGTCGACAATGGCTTTACGGGATTTTGTAATCCGGTTAAACAGGGTTGATTTTCCCACGTTTGGTCGACCAATAAGGGCTACTATTTTGGCTGGCATAAAATTTGACATAGTTAACGCTTATATTTTTTTTGAGGTGAATTGTTTGGAACCGATTTTATGCCTGTATTTTAATCAGTAGTTGTAAAAAAGAAATCATTCTTTTGATCAAGCAGGTCCATGATCGTATGGGTCAACTGTCGTAAATGAGGGTAGTCCTTTGCCTCCGGCTGCGCAAGTCGCTGATGTAAAGAAAATGTTGCCGGCAGGATATATTGCCTGAAAAAACTTTTTTGTTTTTGGAATCCAAGAAAGGCATAAGCCCCCAATACCTGGAGATTTCGTTGCAGGGCAAGGTCGGGATACCCTTTTTTAAATGCCAGCTCGTCAAGACCGTATGTGCAAAGATGCTCTAAATAATGTTCAAGCAGTTCGTGCTGCAGTTGCTCAGGAAGTTCTGCGTAAGGGTCAATAAGCAGTGATGCAAGATCGTATCCAAGGGGACCGAGTCGGCCGCCCTGGAAGTCTATAATTCTTATTTTGCCATCAGAGACCATGAGGTTTCTTGATTGGAAGTCCCTGTGCAGGAAGTAGACAGCGGGTTGTCTGGATGCACGGCCAGCCAGCAGTTTGAACTCATCGGTTAATCCATTGGGGAAACTTTTAATACCAAGCAGGTCCCGGCAAAATGATTGCATGAAATAACTGGATTCTCTTTCCAGCATGAGTTTTTTGTCGTAACGTTGGGTATCCCAGCACCACTTCCTGTCAAAGCGGACACTGCCGGAAATTTGCATAAAGAGCAGCATCTGAATGATTTCTTTATAGAGCTCCACTACCTCCTGGCCCAATTGCTCCCCTGAATCCTTCTTTTTTTCCTGCAAAAGATCGTGCAAAAGTGTCTCGCCAAGATCCTCGAATAAAATAAAGCCGGAAATCGGGTCGAACCCATGGATTACAGGAACAGGTAGGCCTCTTTTTTTTAAATGACTGCCGATTTTGAAGGCAGCATGGGCTTCGGCCATTCCTTTTTGCGTATTTTCTTTATCCGGCAAAACCCCGCAGTACGATGTGGTTTCTGTTTTGATTTTAAAAAATAAACGGCTCGAACCGTCACCAGAAAGTGGGGCGATACGAACTTTATCAGTATCTTCAGCAAATCCTTCCTTTTGGAGAAAATGGAGGATTTGTTGTGTGTGATTTTGTTTGTTTGAATGAGTCATTTAAAAAGTGCGGATAGTGTGTAACATTAAGATAATTTTTCAGCAATCAGCGTTTAGTTTTAAGTTATAAGTGACTAAAGTGAGCTAAAGTTAAAAGACGTAATAACTAAACCTCAAGTTGGTTTCTTGAGCTTTTCAACTTTAGTCATTTATGCCCCCTTGCGGGGTACTTACAATTTTAGGCACTTTAGACACTTTCCCCCTTGGCCCTTCAAGCGGGTGTCACAATCGCATCTTTCATTACGCTTCCGGCAGGGACTAAAGCACCATCCCAGACAACGGTCCGCTGCAGGGTTGCTCCAGCCCCGATGGTCGCTCCTTTACCTATGCAGGCCCAGTCCAGGAGTTTAATCTCTTTAGCAATAGTTGCATGGTGTATTCCCACAAAAGGCGCTTCAGCAAGCGCTTCTCTGAGTTCTTCATAGATAGGGATTTTCTGTTCCAGCAAACCAGTGTGAAGCTGTAAGTAATCTTCCGGGGTTCCCATGTCAGTCCAGAAATGATCGGTGGCCAGGTGTGCTCTGATTGATCCTCCCTGTTCCAGTAATTTCCGGTAACATTCAATGATGCAATAGGGAGTATCGGAGGGAATGATTCGAAGTACATCAGGTTTGAGGACATGAATTCCTGTAAAAGCAAGGAGTTTATTCCAGTTTTCATGTCCTTCATGAGAACCGTTAAATCCTGTCACCATAAGTCTTTCATCTACTGCCACATCGTTGAAACGTGGATAATCATGCAGTACGAGAGTAACATCAGCCTTTGATTCACAATGGCTGCGATAGACCTCCTGATAGTCGACTGTATGGTAAATATCACCATTTACAACAAGCACCGGTTCATGGTTGAAATGGGGCAGTGCCATTCGCAATCCCCCGCCGGTCCCAAGTATTTTTTCTTCTTCCTGCAGGATACAATTTGTTTCGTGTTGCAGAGCTTCTTTTATCTGCTGCCGCAAATGATGCCCATTTACAATAATTTCAGAAAAGCCTGAGTTTCTGATCCGGTTAATTGTCAGATTCAGTAGCGGTTTATTAAGAATTGGGAAAAGTGGTTTGGGCCGCTTGAGAGTGAAGGGTAGAAGTCTGGTACCCAAACCTGCTGCCAGGATCATGGCTTTCATAGTATATGCTCAGAGTGTTGGAGATATCTTTTAGGGTTCCAGGAAGGATACAGTATATTTTTCAGAAAAGGGTAACTACGGAAATGGTCTCTAAAGAGAAAAGCTTTAATAAGACAGATCTCCTGTAACACTTTTTTCAACACCCACGATAACAATACCGGCATTGTCGGCTGCCTGGATAACAGCGTCCCTGTCAAAAAACAAGGCATATTCTGCTTCAACCGCAAGGACAGACGCCTTGACCTCCTTCATTGAGTCAATGGTCTTCATGCCTATTGCAGGAAGATCAAAACGAAGGTCCTGCTTGGGTTTTCTTAATTTTACCACCACGGCTTTTTCCTTGCCGAGGGTTCCACCTCTAAGGATAGTAGCATCTGTTCCCTCAATTGCCTCTACTGCCAGAACAGTTTGATTGCGCACCACGACACACTGACCGATATCAAGATTTCCCAAAGAGCGTGCTATTTCCCAACCATAAATAATATCAGCCATCTGGTCTTTTGTCGGCTTTTTTTTGGTAAGAATGCCTTTGGGGAAAAGGAGTTCAGGAACATAACCGGTTGAAGCCACAACCTCAATGCCGTCTTTTTCCAAACGATCAGCTACTGCACGCAGGATGGCATCGTCCTGTTTGATATTAATTTTATTCCAGAGTCCGAGTCCCTTAAGGTCGGGCCTGACATCCCTGAAAATATTGGTTTTGGTAATAGAGCCGATGAAGACGGTTTTCTTGACCCCTTCCTGTTTAAAAAAAGAAATAATTTTGCCGAGTTGTCCAAGTTTTACCCATTGGAGTCGTTCAACATGGTCGACAAGGGCTTCATCGGTTTCCCCTTGATGTGCTGCTGCATAACCCTTTAGTCCCTGGCTGTGGGCAGCTTTGGCAAACAACAGGGGGAATTGCCCTCCTCCGGCAATAATACCAATTTTATCTGTTTCAGTTTGTATCATTGAAATGAAAATTCTAATTGAACGAGATTATTAATGGGGTCATTTTAACAAAGGATTCAGTTTTAAATTTACTCTGGTCAGAAAGTGGTTCAGCCTACGGTATCAACTGTTCTGATCACGCCCTGTTTGCTGTTGCGGAAGAAGTCAATGAGTTGCTTAACCGGTTCGCAGTCGCTTATCTCGCTTGCTGCCTGCTCGATGGCTTCTTTCAGTAGTAAATTGGGGGACATGAAGATAATTTTATATGCTTTGTCGAGTTTTTGCAGAGTTTCCTTATCAAAGCCGTGGCGGCGAAGACCGATCTTGTTGATACCAGATACACGCATATCTTTCCGGATACCGCTTACAATGACAAAAGGTGGCACATCCTTGCTTATGCCGGAAAGGCCACCGATGTAAGAATATGCTCCAACTCTTGAAAACTGCTGTATGGCAACTAGACCACCTATGATGGCGTGATCTTCAATATGAATGTGTCCTGCCATGGTGACTCCGTTTGCCAGAATGACAGAGTTGCCGACAACACAGTCATGGGCAATGTGGACATACCCCATGAGTAAGTTGCCATTACCAAGGATAGTAAGTCCTTTGTCAGTTACTGTACCACGATGGATGGAAACATATTCCCTGATCTGGTTATTGTCTCCTATAACCAGATCGGTCTCCTCTCCCTTATATTTCAAATCCTGGGGCGGGGCCCCTATAGTGGCAAAGGGCCCGATCACATTCCCTGAGCCAATGGTTGTCGGCCCGGTTATAACCGTGTGCGGTTTGATCGTTGTTTCCTGGGCGATCTTGACCCCTTTTTCAATAATTACATAGGGGCCGACATTGACAGAGCTGTCGAGTTCTGCTCCAGGATCAATTATTGCTGTAGGATGTATGTTCATATTAATCACGGATTATTCATTATTATAGAGTTAGAAAAACTTGCGTTAGGTAAATGCAAAAACTTGCGTTAGGCAAATGCAGCCATAAATTGTGCTTCTGCAACAACCTTGTTTTCAACTTTTGCCGTACCGGCCATCTTCCAGATTTTTCCTTTCTGTTTAAGGACCTCCATTTCATAAATGAGCTGGTCTCCGGGAACGACCGGGCGGCGGAATCTGACCTTGTCAATGCCGGCAAAGTAGATAAGTTTTTCACCTATCATGTCCGAGTTGGAATAAAAGGCCAGGAGGCCGCCAACCTGGGCCATGCCTTCAAGGATAAGAACGCCGGGCATGATCGGTTCAGAGGGGAAGTGTCCCTGGAAATAGGGTTCATTCATGGAGACATTCTTTAATCCCACCATACTTTTCCCTTTCTCTCCTTCAAGTATCCGGTCAACAAGTAAAAATGGATAACGGTGTGGCAACAGCCGGATTATTTCTTTTATGTCCATGGTTGAAATATCACTTGCCATTCTTCTTCTCCTTCCTCATTACGTTTTGGGGTGTACTGTTATTGTGTAGCGTGCCTGTAAAGGGTGAAAAAAATTCTTCGATAACTTCTAATCCTGGCCTTCATTCGGGAAAATCTTCTCATATATTTTAACTATTTTTTTCTGCATGTCGCGCAGCTCGCCATAGATTTTTGGCAGTTTGGCAAAGATGATGCTGGCCTTTAACCAGTCCTTATGTGGTATAGCAGGAATACCGGAAACAATTGCACCTTTCGGTACGTTGGAATGGACCCCGGATTTGCCGGCTACCATGCTACCATCATCGAGGTGAATATGGCCTTTGACTGCTGACTGTCCACCGAGAACAACATTTTTTCCCAATGAGGCACTGCCGGCAATACCAACCTGGGCAACGATGATTGAATTTCCACCAATCGTTACATTGTGGCCTATCTGCACCAGATTGTCTATCTTGACGCCTCTCATAATATGGGTTTTTCCAAAGGTACCCCGGTCAATGGTTACATTGGCACCAATCTCCACATTATCATCAATCTGCACTGTACCTATATGTGGCCATTTGACATGGTTGCCGTTTTCGTCAGTGGCAAAGCCGAAGCCATCACTGCCGATAACAGTGCCACCATGGATGATGACTCCTGAGCCGATGGTGCAGGAATGATACACGGTTACATTGGGATAGAGTAAACAATCGTCACCGATTACAGCATCGTCGCAAATCACGACACCAGGATGTATAAAAACCCTTTCCCCCAGTTTAACCCTGTCCCCTATGGAAACAAAGGGGCCAATTGATGTTTCAGCAGGGATGTCGCAGTCGCTGCCGATATGTGCTTTGGGGCTGATACCGGTTGTCTGAAACGGTTTGGCCTGGAAAAAGTTCTGGATGATGGCAGCAGCAAGGTAGGGATTTGCAACCTTGATCACGGGCTTGTCGTCATAAGAAAGTGTCCGGGGTACGATAAATGCTGCACCGTGACTGTTTTTCAGTGTTTCGATACCTGCTGCTTTAACGAGGAATGCAATTTCACCGGCAACCGCCGTGGCCAGGTTGGCCAAACCATGTATAGCAATATCAGGATCTCCATGGAGTTCTCCGTCAACCATTCGGGAAAGTTCAGCAAGAGTTATATTTTTAGCAGACATAGGCAACTGTTTGAAAAATTAATATTGAGTTTATTTTCAGAAAGAAAAGAAAATACCTTGTTATGTGCAGCAATTCAAGGAATCAGTTGTAGAGAAATACTTCCTGTCGCAATTTATCAAAATAATTCAAGTCATCCTGCCATGAATTTTCAAGGTCCAGGATGCTTTCACCCTGTTCAAGAGCTCTCCGCAGGTTGGTATCACCTAAAATTAAATCCATGGGCAGACGCTCATATTCATACTCATAGGGAGCTTCCTTGTATTGAAAGGCTTCCGGGTAGAGAAGTGTAACAGCCTGCAAAAGGGCTAATGAGGTTTGATACGGGCGGAATGCAGCAGGGTCTGTGACATGGATCTGAAAGCCATGGCAGGCTTGCCCGGCCCAT
>Ga0255045_10000345_pt1 | contig 10512 bp, 17 predicted proteins | sample BC1_12_23_MG_FD_183652 | JGI IMG/M metagenome (GOLD analysis project Ga0255045, IMG submission 183652) | Seawater microbial communities from Strait of Georgia, British Columbia, Canada - BC1_12_23 | ecosystem: Environmental > Aquatic > Marine > Strait | place: Canada: British Columbia...
TAAACCAAAACAAAGATGAGTAAAAGAGAACCAAAACATATAGGAGAAGTAATGTCTGATATTGCCGAAAGATACAATAAATTAACCAAAACAAAGATGAGTAAGAAAATTATTAAAGACCCTTTCATGGGTGAAATAGAATTAACTAAACTGGGTGAAACATCTAAACTTATGATGGGTGAATCTAGGATTGACACCATTTATACTGATGATAAAGAAAACATATGGATTGACACATGGTCTACAACAGGCGGTAACCCAATACCAATGTTATTCTTACGAAAGGGTTTAGTAGATTTAATAATAGAATTAAAACCAAAACAAAGATGAGTAAACAGTACACCAAAGAAGATATTTTATTGGCTTTAGGTATGGGATTCCATGCTGGTGTAGAGGCTGGTGAAAAAGGAATACCTGATAATTTTGTATCATATAATCCACCACACATGGAGTGGTATTCACAAGAATCACTTAAATTTAAGGATGAATTACTAACACAATATGATTTTGTAAACGGAGAGATTATAAAAAAAGATGATAATAAATAACATAGATGTATATAAAGATGGTGGAACTATAAAAGTGGAAACCAACGAAGGAACTTTCTATATAGATAGAAGGATTAGAACAGAGACAAAGGCTAATGTATATGATGATTACCCAAACAAAGGAAACATTATAGATAATGGGGAAGAAATCAAACAAAGACTTTATAATTCTATGGAAGGATATGAACACCCATTCTATAAGAATATAGAGAGTATAAGAGAGTTTATTAAACCAAAACAAAGATGAGTAAAGAAGAATACACATTAGAAGAAAAAGTTGATTACTTAGAAAACCTATTAGGGTATAGACCAACTGAAACAATATTACACGCTAAGGAAGGTATGGGTAGTTTTGAATGGGAAGTTAATCAAGATTTTAGAGTCTTATTTAAACCAAAACGAAGATGAGTAAAGAAATTGAAAAAATAAGTAACCAATTATTTGAACTTAAAGAATGGTTATCTGAACAACCAGGACATCCTAGTCATCTTTCTAATTTACCACAATGGTTTTGGGAAGATTGGGGTGAATGTATAGATGATTTAAAACGATTAAGTAAAAACAAAGATGAAAAAGACTCAAAAAACAAAGATGGAAAAGACCCAAACGCAATTTATGATTGGGGATCATTTCCATTAGAAAAGAATTTTGAGTGGAAAAACCAAAACAAAGATGAGTAAAGAAGAAGTTATGAAAGAGTTTAGAAAATGGTGGGTTAAAGATGGTACGGGAGTCCCAGTATGGTTTTTGACTTTAACAATGGTAGTAATTTTCGTAATAGGAACAATATTGTTAATTAAAAAATAAAGATAAATGAAAAGAGGATTAACATATGACGATATTTTGTTAGTACCAAAATATTCAGAAGTTAAAAGTAGAAGTATTATTAACACTAATACTCTAGTGAGTAGAAGATATGGTTTATTAAAACCATTAGTCGCATCTTGTATGGATACTGTATGTGAATATAAGATGTCGATAAAAATGGTGGAATTAGGTGGTGTTGGTTGTATTCATAGGTTTATGACTATAGATGAACAGTGTGAACAAGTTTCTAAAGTTGTTGAATATATTAACAATAACCATATGTACGAACATTGGGGTGTGATGTATGATGATTGGCATTCAGAAATAAAAGAGATTCCAGTTATGGCTGCGATAGGTGTTAATGATGTAGATATTGATAGGGCGATTAGGTTAGTATTAAGTGGTGTTAATATCATACTTATAGATGTTGCACATGGGCATCACATTAATGTTAAAAATATGATTCGTAAACTAAGAGAGGTGTTACCAACATCCGTAGACATCATCGCTGGAAATATCTCAACAAAGGAATCTGCGGAAGATTTATGTGAATGGGGTGCGGATGGGTTAAGAGTTGGTATTGGTGGTGGTTCATTATGTACCACTCGTATACAAACAGGACATGGGGTACCAAACGTAACATCTATAATTGATTGTGTTGAAGGTTCTTCTGTTCCTGTTATGGCAGATGGTGGGGTTAGAAATAGTGGTGACATATCTAAAGCATTGTCTGTTGGCGCAGATTGTGTGATGTTAGGATCATTACTTGCGGGTACTAAAGAATCGCCAGGTAAAATTGTAGAGAAAGGAAATGGTTCTTTATATAAAAGATATAGAGGTTCTGCCAGTTTAGAAACAAAATCCGCACACAAACAATCTACCAAACACATTGAGGGAGAATCTACAATGATACCATTTAAAGGTAGTGTTGAATATATAATAGATAATTTAAATGATGGTTTAAAATCTGCGTTATCTTATAGTGGGTCTAAGGATATTAAAGATTTTCATTTGAAATCTGAGGTTATGGAGATTACACCATCTGGAATGGCGGAGTCTAAACCACACCTACTATGAAAAAGAAATATCCTGATAATATACATCATATATTTCGGGACATAAAAAATTAATTATAAAAAATACTGAAAAATCATATGAAAAATCCAAATCGTCACCCATTAAGAAAATTAAATGATTGTATAATTTTTCATCTCCACCAGAAAGAATAATTCGTTTCCAATTATAGTTTAATTCATCTCTTAGGAAATCTTCATCAACTTTAAGATGTGTTTCGTAACAATTACCACCATAACACACCTCTATATACCCATAGTCATCGATGGAAGTGTACTTACTTACTATTTTTTTGGATAGCCTTTTTCCAACATCAAAACTAATACCATGTCTTTTTAATAAATTTTGTAATGCAGGTGAATTATTTAACATAAATACTTTATTTTATAAATATAAATATTTATCTTTGTATAAAAAAATAATATGGCAAAACTTTATTTTAGGTACTCAACAATGGGTGCTGGTAAATCCTTAGATTTATTGAAGACCGCATATAACTATGAAGAAAGAGGAAAGTTTATAACTTTGTTAACATCAAGTTTAGATAATAGGTATGGTACAGGTAAAATAACTTCTAGGGTGGGTATAAGTAAAGATGCACATATTTTTGATAGTAGTACAAATTTATTTGATCATGTATCAGAATATTGTTTTGGTTGTGACTGTGTTTTAATAGATGAAGCACAATTTTTAAGTAAGGAACAGGTGTGGCAACTTACAAATATTGTAGACAAATTAGAGTGTAATGTTATAACATATGGGTTGAGATCAGATTTCAAGGGTGAACCTTTTGAGGGATCAATATATCTTATGACACTCGCAGATAAAATTGAAGAACTAAAAACTGTTTGTAAGTATGGTGATAAAGCTTCTATGAATATGAGAATGGTAAATGACATACCTATTTTTGATGGTGATAAAGTAATGATTGGTGGTAATGATTCATACCTTCCTGTTTGTAGGACATATTATAAAAAAATGAAAGAAAAATATGGTTGATTTTGTCATTATATCCACACACCCTATTAAAAAATCTGATTTAGGGTTTCATGGAAACTTATTTGGTGGTAAGTTATTGGCTTGGTTAGACGCGGCAGGTGCGGCGTACGCTATGGAAGTTTGTGATTCCCCTCGTATGGTTACAGTTAAGATAGATGAATGTGTTTTTAAAAAACCAGCAAAAGAAGGGCAACTATTAAAAATATACGGTAAAGTATTGGATATAGGTAAATCTTCCCTAACATTAGAATTAGAAGCTAGATCTCACAACGTTTATTCGGGTACTCAGTCTGTCATATTAAGTACTAATATTAAATTTGTTAGAATAGATGAAAATGGTGATTCTATCCCTATATCTGATAGAGTTAAAACTAAGTATGGGTTCCTTTAATAACTTTTCTAACCTTTAATAGAAGTGTTAAGTGGTAAGAACATAAAACACCAATAGCAAAAACCTCAAACCAAAATAGATTAAATAAAAATACACAACTAAGTAAATAGGGTATTAAAAATAATCTATATCTTTTTAATTTGTACATAGGGTATATATTAACCACAAAAAAAGATATTGCAAAAACATTATGTAAACTAGGATAATATTCTACTGAAAAAATAGTTAACATAAATAAAAGTATTCCAGATAATTTCCATTTAGGTAAATCCATAAACACGTATGTTGTCAAAGCGTTTGATAGAATAAATAAAGGTTGTAAAGGGCTATTCCAATATGAGGATATTGACCCCATTTCACCATAAGTAAAAAACATAATTAATGGACTGATAAACGATAAAATTATTATCGCAATTTTAATCATAAAATTAGTTCTATCAGTTTTTTTTAAATCCATAAATAGTCGGGATAAGTTCCTTATTAAATAAATATAGAATTAATAAAAATTCTGTACGCTATCTAAGTATGTTTACTTAATCTAAGTAAGTTAGTTTTGGTATTTTAATGTTATTAACACCCCAAAAAATGGATATTATAGGGATATGGTAGTATCTATGTATCGTAAATTAAAATAACATTAAAAAAAAACAAAATGAAAAAACAAATTACAAAAATTTTATTAGGTACATCACTTTTAGTAAGTGGGCAAGTTATGAGTCAAACTGACTTCATCGAAAAAGAACCAATTAACATAAGTTCTATCTATCACAATAATTTATTAGAAAACTTTAGAGTTAGAATATATCCTAACCCATCTTTTATTGCAACAGTTAAAATGGAATGGCAAGATTGGGCGGAGATAACGAAAGTTGTATTATATAATACCAACACTAACCAAAGTAGGATTGTTGAGGTAGAAGAAGGTTTACGTAAAATAAGTGTTTCTGGTTTAGAAGAAGGTACATACATAGTAAAATTCTACCAAAAGAATACGTTGTTTGGGGATAGGAAAATAAAAGTTATAGATTAAATTAAAAAAAAATAGAAAAAATGAAAAACACAATTATCAACATAGTATTATTATTAAGCTCTTTAGCGTTTTCTGCATACGCTAGTGGACAATCATCTGTATGGGCAACTGCAGAGTCAATTGAATCGGTAAATCAAAATGAAGAATTTCAATACCTACAAGCACACTTAGGTATTGAAGTTACACAACCACTAAGTAATTCTAGACAACCTCACTTACAAAAAGTATATGAGTTCTCTTGTCAATGTGATGAAGTGGAATTGTACGCTTCGATGCATAAAGTATCTGATGTTTCAGGTATTGAGTATGGACCTAAGTATGAAACTTTAAACGAACCAGATGATTATTCCCTATTCCAAAATTTTAATAACAACACCACATCTAGTTGGCATTTAGATTTGATATGGGCACAGGCAGCTTGGGATGTAACACATGGTACTGTACCTGTAGCAATCTCAGACCAAAACTACTTTGTAAATCACGAAGACTTAGTTGGTAAAGTATTACATTATGATGGGACAAACACTTCATCACAAGGACATGGAACTGCAGTGGCAACATTGGCGGGTGGTAACACTGACAATGGACAAATGATTAGTAGTATCGGTTATGACACACAATTAGGTTTATACAGAATGAACTACAACGAAGTATTACAAGCGGCGTATGATGGTTATAAAGTAATTAATATGAGCTGGACAAGTGGGTGTAACTATAGTCAGTATTTAGATGACGCACTTCATGAAGTCTATGGGTTAGGTACTTTCTTAGTGGCTTCTGCTGGAAATGGGTCAACTTGTGGTGGACCAACCGAATTGGTTTACCCATCAGCTTACGATGTTGTATTTTCAGTATCATCTGTAGACCATAACGATTCACATGACAATCCAAATGGTAGTACACCACATCAATACAATTCAACTGTAGATTTAACTGCACCTGGTTATGATGTACCTCTAACGGCAGCACCAGGATGGTCATTATTTGGGAGTGGTACCTCTTACGCTTCTCCTATAGTAGCAGGAACTGCGGGACTTATTATGTCGGCTTATCCTGGCATCACACCAACTGAAGTTAAATACATTCTTCAGTCAACTGCAGTTAACATTGACGCACAGAACCCAAACTACATAGGTATGTTAGGTGCTGGAAGATTGATGGCGGGTGAAGCAGTTAAAACGGCATTATCTTATTACTACTTATCTCAGAACTCAAATCCTGTAACACCAATAAACGACCCAATATTAGATCCAGTACTAGATGTATTGTCTGATGGTAACAATGGACATGGTAATGATGATGATGGTTTTGACTCATCTAATCCTGGACAGGGTAACGGTAATAACGGTAATAACGGAAATGGGAGGCCAGATGTTAACGGTAACAACACAACAAACCACAAATCAGTTAATATAGTAGATGGTGTTTATGATATGACAGGAAGAAAAGTAACTTTAGAACACTCACCTAGTGGTATGTATTTAGTAATTAGAAATGGTGAAGTAATTAATAAGGTATGGAAATAAAAAAATCTAATAACAAGGCTATGTTAGGTGATTTAAAAATGATGGGAGCACTGTTTATGTCAGTGCTCCTTATCACTCAAGTGGTAAGAATATTTATTGTAAGTACACTTTAGTTGTAGTACCATCTTCATAAATCGCTATTACAAGGCCAGTCGTAGATGTTGGATTTATTTCTTGACCACTTAATGAAACGTATTTAACTATGCGTTTTTCTTCTTTTCTATTGTCAATTGCAATCGGACCATAAACCTCAAATTTACCATCCCAATCAAATTGTACTAATCTATAATAGTTTATAGTAGGTAGTGGTGTTACATCTACAAAAGAATAATCTATTTTTGTGTTTGAGTTACCTGCTGCAGGAACAGTACCTAAAGAATTCCATACATATGCATCTCTACTCCATTCAATATCGTAATAATCTGACATAGATTCAGAAGCAGTAGACCACTCAAATGAATTCATACCATTAATCTCCGACCCTTCAAAATATAGTAGAGTTACTGGTAATGCAACTCCTGAGACTTCATACAATTCAAAATTATCCATCCACCAATCTTCACCACCTCTGTTCACTCTACAATAAACGTCTATTGCAATTGAACTAGGACCTGGAGGTATTTCTAACTCAATGTAAGAATAACCATCACCTAAGTTAGTTCTATCACCACCACCAGAAGGTGTAAATATAGTAAGATTACCATCAGAAACTTTACTTGCCACCGCAGTAGAGGAATAATCCCAAGTTGCATTTGAAAATCCTCTTACTCTTAATTCACTTACAAATCCACCACCATTTTTACTTAGTTGAACTGTGATGTAGTCACCACCATCTAAACCCGCAGTGTTTGCGGTTGGATCTGATATGGTTTGTGCAGCTAACCTCATTCTAAAAATGTGTTCTTTGAATGGGTCTACCGTAACTGAGGGTAGTGAATACCAATCCTCTTCCCTACTATTATTACCAGTACCATAGATGGCAGCACTATTTGTTGGTGTAACCGATATATTTGTAAAGTATCCTGTTGTTGGGTTGTTAAAGAACCAAGCACCTGACCAATCAAAAGTTTCTATGTAGTCTGAAGCTATTAATGTTTCTGTTTGTGATAATGTAGTTGTAATCGTTCCGATCACAAAAATAAATGTAAATAATAATTTTTTCATAATTTTGGCCTTGTTTTTAAAAAATCACTTATATGTAACTAAGTGTTATTACTTATAAATATATGTTTATAATTGTAAAAGTCAACTTGTATGAGCAATTAGGTGTAGTTAATTATTATTTCTATAAAAAATTTTGTTTTTTTAAAAATAATTTACTATTATTGTAATATGAAAAGATTAAAAATTATATTAGGGTTAGTGGGGTTGACATTATTATACTTTACACTTTTTAGTTGTAAAACAAAAAGTAATGTTAATTGTGATGCATATGGTAAGGTGAACATATATAAAATACCATATACAGATACTATCATTATGGAATCTTTACATTATCATTTGGATGAAGAACAATTATGTTGTTGGGTACCAAAAGATACTAACGTTTATAAAGATACGATTTATTTAGAATTATATTATGATTGATAAAATAGTAGAATGGTTTCCAGAAGATGAGGTATTAGTTGCAGATGGATTTGATGACGCAATTATTGGTATAGATAGTGATAGTATGAGGTTAATATACTCTGTAACTAAGTGTATTGAGATACTTTCCAAAGACATGGATGAAGAAGAGGCGGTAGAGTATTTTGATTTTAACGTTAGAGGTTCTTATGTCGGAGAAAAAACACCTATCTGGTGTTTAGATAATTTATAAAAGCTATATAACTTTTTCTATTTTTTTGATATTTATAGTTAAATAATAACAACTATAAATAAATAAAGAAAAATGAGTAAACATTTAAGAGCCTTAGGCAAATTAAAAAAGAATGTTTTAGGTTTGTCAACCGCGAACTTAGATACTGAGATTACTTCTTTGAGTGAGAGAAGAGATAAGTTGCCAACATTAATTTATGAAAAAACTGATGAAGCTATTGCTGCAGAAGTTTTATCTAATATGGTAGATAAATACCATTTAAAAGAAGCATCTTTAGTAGAGAGAAAGGGAGAAAAAGATGGAAGTGTTAGTTTAGATTTCCCATCATCTATGGAAGTAACAACTTTTATAGAATCTATAAATGAAGAACTTTCCGCTAAATGTGAAACACAAACAGTAATTGATGTCGCAAAGAGAAAAGTGAGTGAATTTTTTAGTGAAAAAAGAAGAATTGGTTCACCATTTGATAGTAGTATTGACGTTTCTACTACTTCTTCTATACTTAACTATCGAAGTTTTAATGATAATGCGTACAATTATACAGATAGTTCTAGATACTTACATTTTATTAACTTAGTAGAAAAAGGTGATTTAAAATTAGAGTTTGAAGTACTAAAAACAAACTCACACTTAAATACTTTGAATTATACATATACCTTAAAAAGTGATGAAACAGGTTCAGAAAAATTAAGTACTTCTAAAGAAACTCCTGATGGTGCAATTAGTAATGAAAAAGGTAACATTCTTATAATTAAATCAGATAAAGAAAATGTATACAATGTATTCACTAATCTTTCGGCAACTGGTACACCTGCAACAACTACGACATATGATTTAAATAAAGAATCATTTTCAGATTTTGTAGTTGAAGTTAAAGAAGATTTTAAAGTTACGTATTCACTGACTTTTGAAAAAAGTGGTTTAGTAGAAAAAGAACTTAAAACACCAACAGAAAAATCTTTTGAGGTTGTAGAGAGGTTAGTTTTGGCTTACAGAGATACTTACATAAAGAATTATACAGAATATTTGCCAGATTTTGCACAACTGAAATATTTTATTAATCAGGAATTGGAATATGAGTTTGGTAAATATGAACCTAGACGTAAATTTGCTTCTGTAGAAGAATTAGGTGGTGAAGAAATATCTGATTTAGAAAAATTAAGGTCTAAATACACCAACTTCACTAACGATATCATTTCTACATTGTCAAATTTATTCTATGGAAACATAACAAAGAGTCAAAGAATTAATGAGATTGAAGGTTATAGAAAAATTATAAGTATTTCAGTATTAAACTTAGGTACACAAAACGATAATTCTAAAAACATACTAAGAACTTATGGTGAGAGTAATTTAATTGTTGTGAAAGACGCATTAAATTCTTTAAATAAAGAAAATGTTGAGATAGATACAAAAATTACTACATTACAGACTGAAAAAACTTTCATAACTGAAGTCCAAACAGAAAGAGATGAACAAATAGAAGATTTAGAAGAGATTTTAGGTGGTGTTGATACAACTTTTATCGATAAAATGGGATTATCAAAAGATACTATTATTTCTGCTAAAAGTGCACATACAGAAACATTAAAGATTTTTACTGGCGATAGAATTAACACAATAATTAAAGATACAATTGCGAAAGGTATATTTGAGGTAGAGGTTTTTGAATTAACTGACATCGAAGCTAAATTACTTTTAGATGGTGGTTATTACATCAAAGAAACTACTGAACCTAGAAAATCAGGTAATAAAGTTATTAATGTGTCTTCTTGGACAATCAATTGGGAAAGTGCAAACAGTGTTACGGAAGAAAAACCACCAGCAGCTCCGGGTGGACCGATTGCATTACCATAAAAAACAATTTTTAAATTATTTTTAAATCCGTATAGAAATATGCGGATTTTTTTTATATTTATAATATATGAGATCACAGATTAGAAAAATATTAAAAGAGGAAGTAGAAGATTTTAGAGAAAAACACGATAGAAAAATACTTTCTTATTTAATTAAACAAGGTTTTAAACGTAATTCAGATTATAGAAAAGTACTTCAGTTTTTAGATAAGAACTTTGGTATTACTGGTATGGAGGCGTTCGAAATGTATCAGATGTTAAAGGATAACTTTGGTAATATAGAAAGTGGTGGGGAATTAATGAGAAAAGACGTATCCAAAGTAAAAGTAAGAACTTCCAATAATAGTGCGAGAGACTTAGTTCAAAACAGAATACCGTTTAAAGGAAATAATACTGATGGTAAATATGAAAATGGTGGTTTTGTGGTATCTTCTTATAATTGGTATCCATTATTTGTATATA
>Ga0255045_10000346_pt1 | contig 10488 bp, 6 predicted proteins | sample BC1_12_23_MG_FD_183652 | JGI IMG/M metagenome (GOLD analysis project Ga0255045, IMG submission 183652) | Seawater microbial communities from Strait of Georgia, British Columbia, Canada - BC1_12_23 | ecosystem: Environmental > Aquatic > Marine > Strait | place: Canada: British Columbia...
GCAGGCAACCGGTAGGGACTTGGGTCTTACCGAATCCTTAGAATTTTACTTGGTAGTTATAAAATATAAACCGTAAACCTACGGCCTGATCTGGAGATCGAACTCCCGGGCCCGACCATAACCGGTCGAGTGGTCTTGCGTTCTTCGTCCCTTGAGCGCAGACTTTTTATTCCTTAAGGGCGTCTTATCTGAATATCTATGCCAATGGCATATCCCAGTATCGGTACCGGCCACAATATTAAATTTTGGGTCGAGGCATATGCATACATCAAATCAATTTTGATCGAATAATTGACTTATCCGAAAAGGAGATACCATGGACAAGTTAGCTATTCATCTTTCACTGCATGGTGCGGTCGTATTGATCATCAGTGTTTTCGGCGGACTTTTTCTTTACCAGGCGATATTCAAAAAGAAAAATGAGGCCGGTTGGCACTTACTTCACGCGGGTGGTACTGCAAGAGGTATCATGCTCATTGCGCTCGCGGCAATAATTGATCTTCCGGTTCTACCCGCTTGGTTGCTGTCAATAATTGTATGGCTAACTATTTTTTTCGTATGGACATCTGTGTTTGCAATGATCATTGTTGCTGTCACGGGCGAGCGAGGGTTTGGATGGTTTGGCTCGAATGCCAATAAACTTGCATACAGTTTATATGCGTTGGGTACTATTGCGATTTTCCCAGCCTTATTGCTTCTGGCTTACGGTCTATTTAATGCCTTATGAGTATTCGTATAATTAGTCAATACATTAGTACATGAACCGGTTCATTGCATCAGCACTGTTTCCAGCGTCAACACCATTGAAGTGGTTTTATGCCTGAGCCTTTTATTCACAACATTGATCCTGTACTTGGCCAGATTGGAGGGGTGTATATCTGGTGGTACGGATTGAGCTACTCAATTGGTCTTCTCGGTTTATTTCACTGGGTACGTATCGTACGTGACTCTCTTGGCATGGATGTCCGGCAGGTGTACGACTTGTGCATTTTAATCGCTTCTGGTGTATTGATAGGGGGACGCTTTGTTGAGGTTGTCTTTTACGAATGGTCATACTACAGCCTTCACATCTCGCAAGTTTACTGGATATGGATTGGAGGCATGTCGACCCACGGTATATTGTTAGGTGGGACATTGGGTACCTGGCTGTTTTGTAGAATCCATCGAAAGAATTTCCTTTGTTTGGCAGATGAACTTGCAGTTCCAGCGGTCTTTATCATGGGCCTTGGACGAATGGGAAACTTCATTGATGGGCAAATAGTCGGTGGTGTAACAGATGTATGGTGGGCAGTAAAATTTCCCGATGCCGAGGGTTTCCGTCATCCGGTTGTCTTGTACGATGGTCTGAAGAATTTATTATTGGTACCGGTCTTACTCTTTTTACGGAGCAGGAAAGTACACCGGGGAACCATGCTCGGTGTTTTTCTCTTTGGCTACGGTTTTTTCCGTATATTTGTAGATTATTTTCGCGAGTATCGGACGGAGTTATTTGGCTTGCCACCAGGACAAGAGTTCAATATTGGGATGGCGATAGCGGGTATTGCCCTCATTATATGGTCGATTAGAAAACGTGAAACTGGCGTAAGTCCACTTACAAAATCCACTGTTTTAAGTGGCTTGAATATGGATGTGAGGAGAGCCACCAGATCAAGGCGCTTCACACTTAGGGCACTCTTGATAGTTCCCCTGATTATCCCAAGTGACTGGACCCAGGATGTACCCGTCCGCTACGGCAAACGACATCAGGGAATGACGCATTCCCAGCTTTATCCGGTTATATACAAAAATACCGATTAGGTTTCACCACCTTCGCCCTGGTTCGCCGTGATCAGTCGATCGATTCACGGGACAGACTGATGGAGAGCTTGCGTAGCAGCAGCTTGGAGACGTTTTTCCATAGCTGGACCTGCGCATCTCTTTCCAGATGGGATATCCCGTCATAGGTGAGTTCTATCAGTTCGACCTTGCCGTCTGCGATCATGGTAACAGCGCGTTCGGAACCGGGGTCGGCCAGCCCCTGGATGCCGGTTACAGAACCCTTCTGATAAATCATATGGCGAAAGGGTGTACGAAGGCTTGCGCGTTTCACCGTGAGGTCACCGGATTGGATCAACCAGCAGCTATTTGCAGGCTCGCCCTTTTTATAGACCCGATCGTGATTTTTCAGCGTAATGATTTTCGGTTGCAGGTGTGACAGCACCTGCTCCAGTTGCTCCTGGCTGAATCCGGAAAACAGCTTGGATTTTCCCAGAAGATCAATAAGCTCGTTTGCCATATGAATGTCTCCAAAACATCTGGTCGTTAAATTGAGTGTCGAAAATGTTTTGTCTTGTGGTTGCGGGAAAGGGTTTATATATGTAATGGGCGATATGAAGGCAGTCTGTAAATTCGATTTCAGTCTCTAGTGGATTTAAATCTAATTGAGTATTGATAGAGCGTAAATTGGTAAGTTCCCCCGTTCAAAAAGGGAAAACCCTATTTATTATAGAGGAATAGGGGGCCAAACATGGTCCGAAGGGGGGAACAACTTTCGTTTGTGAGCGTGGGGACTTCGGAGGTACTGACGAAACGGGCCCTGTTCGGGCCCGTTCGTTACACTGTTCCTGTCAGCACAATCCCTGTGCCACTCCTCCCGAATCCATGGAGGGACAGTACTTCCAGCCGATTTACTTGGTCGGGGCGGCGGGAGCTGCCTGCGGGGCGACCTGAGGATAGCCGTAAGGAGCACCACCGTAAGGAGCACCATAGCCATAAGGAGCACCGTAACCACCGTAACCACCATAAGGAGCACCGTAACCACCGTAACCACCATAAGGACCACCGTAACCGTAGCCGCGACCGTAGCCATAGCCACGACCATAGCCACTACCACGACCATAACCACTACCGGAAGCGCGTGAGCTCATGTTGAAGTCCATGTTGCCGTCACCGAACATGTCACCAAATCCGTCACCCCAACCGCTACCGTCGCCGTAACCACGGTTACCGCCCCAAGGACCACCACCCCACCATGCGGATGCGGAAGCAGAAGCGGCAATCAACGCAGCAGCAGCTGCAACTTTAAAGATGGTTTTCATATCTCAATTCTCCAGAATTCAAATAAAGGTTTTAATTCGTACTGCTAATCAGTAGAAAGCCTTTGTACTTCTGCGCCTTCATGGGACAAATAATATTAGTAAAAACTAATATTGTCAAATGATTGTTATTCCTATTTTTGTTTTTATTTTTATTTGCACCAGGAGGCTGTGGGGTCTATCCCATCCATCCCGGCCAGCGTGCCGGGTTTTTTGTGGGTGTCTCGATTGAGACACCCTGATAGCCGCCGCAACTCTGGACTCCTCAGTTTTGAGGCGTCATGATGTTGAACCATCAGGGGCAGCCAATTTCTCGAAATCAACTCTACCAATGATGTGCCAACTGCCCTGTAAGTCTCACCGTCAAAGGGTTTTATGCTGAAGCTCTACCAGAGTAACCGGGTCGAATTTCTGGTGGATCTGCTGGCCGACGTCATATCCAGGCCGCTGCAGGATCCTTTTGCTCCCGAGACCCTAGTGGTCCAGCATCCGGCGATGAGCCGATGGCTGTCTCTACAACTGGCCGATCGGCTTGGTGTCTGCGCCAACACCCGGTTTCCCTTACCCGCCGGTTTCGTGTGGTCGATGTTTCGGCTGCTCATGCAAGATATACCGGAACAAAACCGATTTGCCCCGACGGTTATGCAATGGCGCATCTTCGAGCTCCTGGATGAGCTGAAAACGGACAAGGCCTTTACAACGGTCGGGGCCTATCTCGGGTCGGTCGACCTGGTCGGAAGATATGAGCTCTCGGGCAAGATCGCCGACTGTTTCGATCGCTACCTGGTATACAGGTCCGACTGGATCCAGCGATGGGAGAAAGGGCAGTCCGCCTTGGACGGAGATGCGTGGCAGGCCGAACTGTGGCGCAGGCTTAATCGCTCCCTGGGCGGGGAGCATTGGGCAAGGCTCATGGGACGGTTCATCGGCATGCACGAGCCGCCGCCGGGGAAACTGCCTGAGCGGGTGCTTCTGTTCGGTATATCCACCCTGTCACCGGGCTTTCTGGAGATCCTGAACCGGTTGTCCGGGTGGACTGATATCCGTCTGTTTCTTTTAAACCCCTGTGAACTGCATTGGACCGACATCGTCAGTGCCAATCAAAAATTTGCCGGGGAAACGGAAGATGACGGACTTTATCTGGATGTGGGCAACCCGCTGCTTGCCTCTATGGGAAGGCAGGGTCGGGACTTCTTCGCCTCCGTTCTTAATTACGACCCGGGATCCGCCGAGTTTTTCAGTCCATCGGAATCCGACAAGCTGCTTCACCGGCTGCAGGCGGACATACTGCAGTTGCGCGACGGTACCGCCGAGAACCCCCGGCAGGTTTCCGATCAGGATCGCTCCATCCTTATCAACAGCTGCCATGGACCCATGCGGGAGGTAGAGGTCCTGCACGATCAGCTTCTGGACCTGCTGCAGCGTCATCCGGATCTTCAGCCGGAGCATATCCTGGTGATGACGCCGGACATGGATCTCTATGCCCCCTACATAGAGGCTGTTTTCGGGGATGCGCGGGAAAAAGCAGCTTTACCCTTCGATATGGCGGATCGGGGGACAATCTCGGCGAATGCCCTCGTGGGTGGTTTTACCGCGTTGTTGAACCTGTCGGTGAGCCGGTACGAAGTCAACGACATGCTTGCCCTGCTGGAGCTGCCCCTTATCGGGCGGCGTTTCGGACTGCAGGATGCAGACCTGGTTCCGATCGTCCAATGGCTCAGGGAGACCGGGGTGCGTTGGGGCAGAGACAGCGGCACCCGAAGCAGGTTGGGGCTGCCCCCCACCGATCAAAACAGCTGGCAGGCGGGCTTGGACAGGATGCTGCTGGGTTACGCGATGCAGCCGGGTGGCGACAGTCTGTTCCAGGATATGCTGCCGTGTGACGAGGTCGAGGGCGCTCTGGCACCTGTGCTCGGCAGTCTTGCCTCTTTCAGCGGAGCCGTGTTCGACCTGCAGGAGCAGCTGGGTGGCGACCACCCGATTGAAGAATGGAGCCGGAGACTTCTGGCTGTCATGGAACGCTTCTTCGAACCCTCGGAAGAAGAGGAGCCCCAGCTGCAGCAGCTGCGCGCTGCCGTGGGCTCGATGGTCGAGGCCGCCGAACTGGCGGAGTTTTCCCAACCCGTGCCCCTGGATCTGGTCCAGGGGCAATTGAACAGCTGTTTCGCCTCCATGGGAGCCGGTGGCAACTTTCTTGGCGGAGGCATTAACTTCTGTGCCCTGTCGCCCATGCGCAGTTTACCCTTCGAAGTGATCTGTATGATCGGACTCAACGACGGCCGGTTTCCCCGGGACCACCGTCGTCCAGTCTTCGATCTGATGGCCCGACAGTTGCGTGCCGGAGACCGCTCGGACCGGGCCGACGACCGCTATCTCTTTTTGGAGACCCTGCTTTCGGCACGGCGTTGCCTCTACATCAGCTATATCGGGCAGGACCAGGGGGACAACAGCGTACTGCCGCCGTCTGTGATGGTCAGCGAACTGCTCGACTATCTCGATCAATCCTATGGCTACGATTCCGGAAAGCGGATTGCCGGGCGGCTTCCCCAGCGGCACCCGCTGCAGGGGTTTAATCCTGAGTACTTCAGCGGGACGGGCAGGCTGTTCAGTTATTCCACCGTCGCCCGGAACGCGGCCGTCGCGGCGCTGGAAGCGAAAGTGCCTGCAGTGGATCTGGTGCCCCGGCCCCTGTCCGAACCGGATCAGGAATGGCGGCATGTCAGTCTGGAACAGCTTGTCGACTTCTATTCCAATCCCACACGTTTTCTGTTGCGCAGGCGCCTGGGTATTCTCCTGGAGCGGGAGGCGGGGCCGTTGGAAACCCGGGATCCTTTCGAGCTTCATCTGTTTGAACAATCGGACGTCTGCATGCGGCTGATACAGGGTGAGTTGAGCGGCGTATCTGAGCAGCTGCTCTATCAGCAGGAGAGGGCGCGGGGCTGCCTGCCACACGGCAGCATGGGGGAGCAGCTGTTCGGGGAGATCAGGCAGCGGGCAGCCAAACTCTCGGGCATCATCCGCTCGGAAGGCCTGGAACCCGGGGAAGAGACAAGGGATCTGGATTTTACGTGCGACGGATTCAGACTGAAGGGCAGGATCAGGGGTGTCGGCCCTGCAGGGGTCACCGGCTTCGGTCCGGGCCGGCTCCCTGCCTCCCGCCTGCTGGGTGTCTGGATCAGACACCTGGCCGCGAATATCGCGGTTGGGCAGGGGACCACACTGGAGACACGCTGGCTCGATGAAGACGGCGTGATCCGCCTGCCGCCCGTGGACAACGCACCGGAGCTGCTCCAGGGGTTGCTGCATCTCTACTGGGAGGGTTTGACCAGTCCGCTGCGGTTTTTCCCCCGCAGTTCACTGGCGTATCAAAAACAACTGCTGGAGGGCCGCCCCCCCGACAAGGCCCTGGCATCGGCCTGGAAGGTCTGGGCCGGTGAATTTCAGGCTCGCAGCGAGTTTCAGGATCCCTACTACCAGCTCGCCTTTCCGAGGGGTGACGTACTGGACGGGACCTTCGAGCAGTTGAGCTTGGCGGTCTTTGGGCCATTGCTCGATGTCATGGAGCGGACCTGATATGCGGCCCCTGGATCTCTTGAATGCCCCGCTTCAGGATCTGAACCTGATCGAGGCCAGCGCGGGCACCGGAAAGACCTTCACCATTACGGGTCTTTTCATACGCCTGGTTGTGGAGACAGGCCTGCCGGTCGAGCAGATTCTGGTTGTGACCTACACCCGGGCAGCCACGGCGGAACTGCGTGATCGCATCCGCAGACGCCTGGTGGAGGTGCGCTCGGCCCTGGACCGCGGTGTAGGTGAAGACCCCCTGACCCAAGGGCTGCTGCAGCGCTGCGATGACAGGGTCCTGGCGGTCCGGCGGCTGACCCGTGCCATACTCGGGTTCGACCGGGCCGCGGTGTTCACCATTCACGGTTTTTGCCAGCGGGTGCTGGCGGACGGCGCCTTCGAAAGCGGCATGCCGTTCGAGACCGAGATGATGACCGACCAGGGGGAACTGCTGCAGCAGGTCGTAGACGATTTCTGGCGACTGCATATCCAGGATTCGTCCCCCGGTCTTGCCGGGTATCTGTCCAATAATGGGTTTACCCCGGATCTGCTTACGCAAAGACTGACCGGCAAATTGGGTAAACCCTATCTGCAGGTTCGCGCCTGCGCGGAGCCGGAAGATCTCGAGGAGATAGAGACAGCCTACGGGGCGTGCTATCTGAAGGTGCGTGATCTGTGGGAAGAGAGTGGCCCACAGGTCGGGGACCTGTTGCTGCAGCATCCGGGTCTCAACAGAAACAGATACCGCCCCGCATCCGTCACCGGCTGGCTGCAGCTGATGGACCTGTTTCTCGCGGATCCGCCGGGGGACTGGTTTGAGGCGTTCGGCAAGTTCACCCCCACTGTCATCGAGCAGGCGATGAAAAAGCAGGCGGAGGCGCCGGAGCATCCCTTCTTCCTGGCCTGTGAGCAGCTGTTGACCCTGCATACAAAACGGGAGGAGGCCTACCGGCAGTCGGCCGTGTCCATGCAGGAAAAGCTCCTGGAATATACCGAACGCGAGCTGCGGGAACGCAAGGCCAGGCTGCGGCTCCAGTACTATGACGATCTGCTGCTGAATCTTCATGATGCATTGGCAGGAGAGCGGGGCGGTGCGCTGGCACAGGCTATTCGCAGTCAGTACGCCGCCGCCCTGATAGATGAGTTTCAGGACACAGACCCGATACAGTACAGCATATTCCGCCGCATCTACGGAGGCACCGGGCTCCCGGTGTTTCTGGTGGGGGACCCGAAACAGGCCATCTACAGTTTTCGCGGTGCGGATATCTTCTCCTACCTGGAAGCCAGGGAAGAGGCAGCTGCGGGTTTCAATCTGGATACCAACTGGCGCTCGATACCGGAACTTCTGGCAGGGATAAATACCCTGTTTGGTACAGGCCACGACGGCTTCTTCTTTCCCCAGATTCCCTATGTGCCGATATCGGCGGCTGATCAGCCCCGTGCCGGTTTCGAAGATGCGTCCGGGGTGTCCGGCGCGATGCGCATCCGGTTTCTCGAGGGTGGCCTGAGCAAGGAGCAGGCGCAGGACCGGGCGGTTGCCTCCACCGCCGCGGAGATCGCGAGACTGCTGCACCCGGGTCAGGCGAGGATTGGAGACAGGCCCCTCGCCGGCGGAGATATCGCGGTACTGGTGCGAACCCACCGCCAGGGCATACGCATCAAGGAGGCGCTGCTGACGCTGGGTATACACGGCGTACAGCATTCCCAACTGAGCGTATTCCAAACCCGGGAGGCAGTGGAGCTGGAAAGGTTATTGTCGGCCGTCGCCGAGCCTTCCCGTGAATCCCTGGTGCGGGCGGCATCGACCACCAGCCTGATGGGGTTCGACGGCAATGATCTGGAGACCTTGTCGAACGATGAGGAGCAACTGGGCGGACTGCTGGAAGCGTATCAGCACTATCACGGGCTCTGGCGGGACACCGGATTCATAGGCATGTTCAGGAAGCTCGTGGACCGGCAGTCCGTGGCCGCCCGGCTGCTGGCCTATCCCGATGGGGAAAGGCGGCTCACTAATCTCCTGCATCTGGGTGAGCTTCTGCACCGCCGGGAGAGGGAAGGCAGGCCGGGGATGGAGGGCCTGATCAAATGGCTCTCCCAGCATCGCCTCGGCAGTTCGCTGGATCAGGAGGAGTTCCAGTTGCGCCTGGAGAGCGACCGGGAGCTGGTGCAGATCGTCACCATACACAAGAGCAAGGGACTGCAGTATCCCGTGGTTTTCTGCCCGTTCGCCTGGGATGCCGGCGTGAGAAGGGTACAGGCGGGCTTCCCCTACAGTTTTCATGATCCGGAGCAGGCGTTTCAACCGGTTCTGGAATTGGGATCCCCACGCTGGGAAGAGGACCTGGCCTATCTCCGGCGAGAGGAGATGGCAGAGAACCTGAGGCTGCTCTATGTAGCCCTGACCCGGGCGCAATACCGCTGTTATCTCTATTGGGGCAACGTCAACGGGGCCGGCCGGTCGGCGCTGGCCTGGCTGCTGCATCCGCCGCCTGATCCGGCGGCCGCGGATGCCCTGGATAGGTTGGAACCGGCATTCAAGAAGCTGGAAGAGGAGGATCTGCTGAGGCGGGTCGGGCAGCTTGCCGAAGATGCAGCCGGCGGCATCCAGGTTGAGCGTTGTGCAGAAGCAGATTTGCCTGCCAATCAATATCAGGCCCCGGAACAGAACACTATTTCTGAAGAGACGCTCCGGGCCCGCGTATTGACCCGGACCCTGACCCGTACCCGCCGGGTGACCAGTTTTTCCGCCCTTACCCCCCATCGGGCCGCCACCGAGATGCCGGACTATGATGCGACGTCGGAGTCCGCGGCGCAGACCTTCGATCCGGATCTGCGGAATATCGCCGGATTTCCCAGGGGCACCCGGGCGGGGAGCTGCCTGCACGCGATTTTCGAACGCCTGGACTTTACGGCAATAGACGCTGAAACGCTGCACCATCTGGTTCGCGAACAGCTCAACGGTCACGGCATCGATACCGAATGGTGTGAGGTGGTCAGCAACATGGTCCGGCGGGTGCTGGCCACGGAACTGGAGGCAAAGAGCGGCATCAGGCTGGAAGCGGTATCGCCCCGCCAGCGGCTGGTGGAGCTGGGTTTCTACTACCCGCTGGCGTCCGTAAGCGCCGATGGCCTGTCGCAGCGGCTGCTGGCCCACGGGTTCGGATTCGGTAGCAGGGTGGGGGAGGCGGTTCGCGGACTCTCGTTCTCCACGGTTCGGGGATACATGCGCGGGTTCATCGACCTGATTTTCGAAACAGACGGGCGTTTCTATATTCTCGACTACAAGTCCAACTGGCTCGGCGGGCGGGCAGAGGATTATGACGGGGAACAACTGGATCGGGCGATGGCCCGGGAAGGCTATTTTCTGCAGTACCTTCTCTATACGCTGGCGCTGCATCGCTATCTGCGGCACAGATTGCCGGATTACGATTACGACCGGCACTTCGGTGCCGTGTTCTACCTTTTCCTGCGCGGCATGGATCCCGATACGGGTGCCCGGCGGGGGGTATACCGCGACAGGCCCGACAAGGCCTTGATCGAGGCGCTGGACGCCTATCTCGACGACAACGGGAAACCGTTGCCATGATTAACCCGCATGGTTCACCAGTATCCGGAATTTTGGGGCAATCCGGCAAAGCAGGTTGGGTGATCGTCCGCCGAACCATAGCCATAGCTATGGTTCAAGAAGGATCGCCCAAGATGCACAGCCGGATTGTTCCAAAAACCGGATAGGAAAGAGTGTAATAAATTCGTTATGTATCAAGTCAATCTAAGTGGCTGCTTGAAAAAACATTCCGCAATTCTGCGGTCCGACTGGTGAAGCATGCGGGTTAAGGGTATGGAGTTGCTG
>Ga0255045_10000347_pt1 | contig 10484 bp, 3 predicted proteins | sample BC1_12_23_MG_FD_183652 | JGI IMG/M metagenome (GOLD analysis project Ga0255045, IMG submission 183652) | Seawater microbial communities from Strait of Georgia, British Columbia, Canada - BC1_12_23 | ecosystem: Environmental > Aquatic > Marine > Strait | place: Canada: British Columbia...
GATCCGAGCTATGTGCTGCCGGCACTGGTCACCATGCTGTTTGCAGCCTATATGGTTTTCACCGCATCAAGACGCAGCGGCAAGTTCCTGTTGATGTATGCCGCCGGTGGCGGTTTGATCTGGTTGCTTACCCATCAGTTGAATGCGGCGGTAAACCTTTATCTGGTGATCAACGTCTCGTTGTTGTTCTTTCAGAGTCTGATGTTCAAGCTGCTCTGGCGGGAGGCACCGGATCAGACGATGCCCCCCGTGGCTCAGGTCGCGGAGACGGGACTGATTGATCCGGGTGTGATAAGTCTCGCTGAGGCGCACAGTTACCCGTCCGCGGGACACAAGGCAACCAGGCTCAGCCTCCTCATGCAGAACGGTCTTCCGGTGCCCGATGGCTTCGTGGTTACCAGCAAGGTCCTGACACGGCCCAACCCCGAAGGTGTCGAGGAGCAATTCTCAATGACCTCCGATGAGCGTTCTTTGCTGTCACAGCATTGGAAACGGCTCGGCTCCGATTCCGTGGCGGTAAGAAGCTCGGGCCTGAACGAGGATGGGGCATCCCAGAGCTATGCCGGCGTGTTCGAATCCATACTCAATGTCTCCCAGCAGGGGCTGGTCGAGGCACTGTTGAAGGTCCGCCTGTCCATGTGCTCCCAGCGCAGCAGCGCCTATTCCGGCGAGACAGAGGAAAAAGGCGGTGCCCTGGTTCAGACTATGGTGAATGCCAGCTATGCGGGGGTTCTGTTTACCGAAGACCCGAATTCGGCGGGCTGCTCCATGGTGGAGATGGTGTCCGGCCTGGGAGAGTCGCTGGTCAGCGGAAAGGTCACCCCCGAATCCTACACCTTCGGTGTGCGCAGCCGCCGGTCGATGGATGGCAAAACCGCACCCATCGATCTGACGCCCCTTCTGGAAATGGGGCAGCGTGTGGAGCATTTGTTCGGCAAGCCGCAGGACATCGAGTGGGTCTATGTCGACGGCAGGTTCCTGCTCGTACAGGCACGCGATATCACGACCTCGGTGCACAACAGGCCGGGCATCGACGCGGCGTTCGAACGGGAAAGAATCAGGCTGCTGAAACTGGCTCCGAAAAACACGTCCATGAGTGACGTATTTCTTGCACAGAACGAGTTGTCTGAACTCTTGCCCAGGCCGACACCTCTGAGCAGCTCTCTGATGGAGCGGTTGTGGTGCTCCGGCGGCAGCACCGACCTGGCCTGCCGGTCCCTGGGTATTCCCTACGACGTGGAAGATGATTCCGCGCCCTACGTCAATCCCGTCTTCGGCGCCCTTTACGTAAACCGCTTCGAGGAGCGGTCGCGTTTGCGTCGCCCGCCCGGCGCCATGTCCGCTTTCTGGCTGGCGCGCAACGGCGAGACCATCGAGTCGGACTTCAGGGAAGGCTTTCTGCCCGGATTCCTCAACGAGATGCGCCTCCAGGAGGTCCTGGATTTCGAACAGCTTTCGACCGAGCAGTTGATTGCACTGAACCGGGATTGGACTCTGAGTTTCATAAAGGGGACATACGTACAGGCCGAAGTGATCAATGTGGCCACGGAGTTCTACTGGAAAACAGCCTGTGCCAAGCTCGAACGAAAGAGCATAGATCCGGCCCAGTACCTGGGCCAGATACCGGCTACCGTCGTGCAGCAGGCCATGTCACTTCTGACCCGTCGCGAGAACCGGGAAGAGGCCATCAGGGAGTTTCTGGATCTTTTCGGCCACCGGGCGCCCCAGGATTACGAGCTGTCCCAGCCCAGATACCGGGAGAACCCTCAGCTGGTGATCAAACAGATGATGTGTACACCCGCCTCCAGCGTAACTCATAGTGCCGGCGGTTCCATGCCTTCCGATCCTGTGCTGCGGCTCGCGGTCGACCGGGCCAGGCGTTTTCAGGTGCTCAAAGAGGAAGCGAAGCACCAGTGCCTGAGGCAGTTGGCGTTGATCCGCAAGCTGCTGCTGGCACTGGACCGGCGCCTGGAATTGTATGAGGGCATCTTCTACCTGAACCTGGATGAGCTCCTGGAGATGCATGAGAAGCCCATGACGGAGACACTGCGCCTGCAGATTGCCGCCCGCATGGACGAAGCGAAGGCCTGGCGGGAACTCCACCTGCCCAGCGAACTAAGTGTTGTAGACCTGGAGGGGCTCACCATGGCCGGGGGTGTTAAGGACTCCGGTGAACAGAGCACGGGGGCCTTGCAAGGCAAGCGGGTTGCCGGTACGGGGGACGTGGTCGGCAAGGTCCATGTCATCCACAGCGCGGAAGAGATCGAGCATTTCAAGAAGGGGGACATCGTCGTTGCGCGGTTTACGGATCCCACCTGGTACCCGTTGTTCCCAATCGCCGGCGGCATCATCACCGAGGTGGGCGGCTGGCTGAGTCATGCCGCCATCGTGGCCCGTGAACAAAATCTGACGGCCATCGTCGGCGTCAAGGCAGCGTCGGCCAGGCTCAAGACCGGGCAACTGGTCAAGCTCTGCATCGACGGAACCGTTGAGGTTCTGGAGGAGAAACGCGCCTGCGATTCCCCCCTGCGTGTCCCCAAGCGGGTAGATCCCATTGAATCGCTGGAGTTGGGTAAACAAGCCGTGGGATTCGACGCCATGGTCACTCAGACGGCCTCTGGTGGAAGTGTTGAATGATCGCTGTTGTCCGGGGTTTTGGGTAATGATCCCATCTCTATGAATTACACAATTAAAATGCTGTAAGTTCGATCTTTTCGAACACTTGGCGATAGAATGAATGTCTTGCCGTCGTGCTCCCGCTCTACCCCAGATCCTGTGTTTCCTGTATATTTGCCCACCGTTGAATTAGAGAATGCATAGGAACTAAAAGACTTTTTGGGCGTTTTTTGTTGGTCTGAACAACAATTCTCCAGTATCCTGCAAGGTTCGCCTCGGCCGATTTCCGATCCAGGACATGCGGCCGGCAAATTTGAACGGCACCCCGAGACCAATCTAGCGGGTTTGTCGGTCCCGATAACTATAGCCGGATTCAAGGTCTTTACTGGAATCTTTTCTGTCCGGGTTTATAACGAGGTTTGCGATGACTCATAGGGCATTGCCGCCAAAGCAGGGGCTTTACGATCCCCGGAATGAACACGACGCCTGCGGCGTGGGTTTTGTAGCGGATATCAAGGGGCGCAAGAGCCACACGATCATTGTGCAGGGCCTGAAGATCCTGGACCGCCTGACCCATCGAGGCGCCGTGGGCGCAGATCCCCGTGCGGGTGATGGGGCGGGCATCCTGTTGCAGCTGCCTGACGATTTTTTCCGGGCCGTGGTGGATTTCGAACTCCCGGAGTCCGGAAGTTATGCGGTCGGCATGCTGTATCTGCCCCAGGAAGATGAGGCGCGGACGGATGCCGAGGCCACGATTCTGCGCTTCGTGGAGTCGGAGGGCCAGCAGCTTATAGGCTGGCGCGACGTTCCAGTGAACAACAAGGGCCTGGGCGTCAGTGTCCGGCCCACGGAGCCGGTAATTCGCCAGGTATTCATCGGCTGCGGCGGTGTGTGCCCCGATCAGACCGCTTTCGAGCGCAAGCTGTTCGTGATCCGCAAGCAGATCGATAACTTCATCCGTGAGTCCGCTCAACCGGGCAGGCACCAGTTCTATTTCTCGTCCCTCTCTTCCCGCACCATTACCTACAAGGGCATGCTGCTGGCGGAACAGGTGGGCGAGTTCTATCCGGATCTCCTGGACGAAAAGATCAAATCCGCCCTGGCGCTGGTGCACCAGCGGTTTTCCACCAACACCTTCCCCACATGGGATCTGGCTCATCCGTTCCGCATGATCGCCCATAACGGCGAAATCAACACCCTGCGGGGCAACGTCAACTGGATGGCGGCACGCAAGAACTCCATGGCCTCGGAGATCCTCGGGGAAGACCTGGAAAAGGTCTGGCCGCTGATCCCGGAGGGGCAGTCCGACTCGGCCTGTTTCGACAACGCCCTGGAACTGCTGGTGCAGGGCGGCTATTCCCTGTCCCACGCCATGATGATGCTGATTCCGGAGGCCTGGTTCGGCAACCCGCTGATGGATGAGAAGCGCCGCGCCTTCTACGAATATCACGCGGCGCTGATGGAGCCCTGGGACGGGCCCGCCGCGGTGGCCTTTACCGACGGACGCCAGATCGGGGCCACCCTGGACCGAAACGGCCTGCGGCCGGCGCGCTACCTGATTACCGACGACGACATGGTGGTCATGGCATCCGAGATGGGGGTGTTGGACATCCCGGAAGAGAAGATCATCAAGAAGTGGCGCCTGCAGCCCGGAAAGATGTTTCTGATCGACATGGAGCAGGGGCGCATCATCGACGATGTGGAGATCAAGGAGAGCCTGGCCTCGGCGCAGCCCTACCAGAAATGGCTGGACGAGACCCAGATCAACCTGGATGAACTGCCCCGCGTGGTGGGTGCCATGTCCCCGGATCCGGACACCCTGCGCGACACCCAGCAGGCCTTCGGTTACACCCAGGAAGACCTGAAGTTCCTGCTCACACCGATGGTCCTGACCGGCCAGGAGGGCACCGGCTCCATGGGCGCCGACAACCCGCCCTCGGTGCTTTCGCGCCGGGCCAAGCATCTGTCGACCTATTTCAAGCAGAACTTTGCCCAGGTAACCAACCCGCCCATCGACCCGATCCGCGAAGAGATCGTGATGTCGCTGGTGTCCCTGATCGGTCCCCGGCCCAACCTGCTGGCCCACGACGACGGCGGCACCAACATGCGGCTGGGCGTGAGCCAGCCGGTGCTGACCAATACCGATCTGGAAAGGATACGTGAAATCGAGGACAACACCAGCGGCGCCTTTCGCACCCGCACCCTGGGCATCTGCTATCCTGCCGGAGAGGGCGCGTCCGGCATGAAGCACGCGCTGGATACCCTCTGTATCCAGGCCGAGGTGGCTGTGGGGGAGGGTTTCAATATCCTGATCCTGTCCGACCGCCGGGTGGATGCGGATTTCGTCGCCATCCCGGCGCTGCTTGCCACTTCCGCGGTCCATCATCACCTGATCCGCAAGGGCCTGCGCACCGAGTCAGGCCTGGTGGTCGAGACGGGTTCGGCCCTCGAGGTGCACCATTTCGCCACCCTGGCGGGTTATGGTGCCGAGGCGGTGAACCCCTACGTGGCGTTCGACACCATTCAGTCAATGCTGCGGGTGCTGCCGGAAGAGCTCACCTTCGAAGAGGCCCAGAAGCGTTACATCAAGGCGGTCGGGAAGGGGCTCAAGAAGGTAATGTCGAAGATGGGCATCTCCACCTACCAGTCATACTGCGGCGCCCAGATCTTCGATGCACTCGGGCTGTCGACGACCTTCGTGGAGCAGTACTTCACCGGCACCGCGACCACCGTGGAGGGAGCCGGGCTCAAGCAGATATCCCAGGAGGCGGCGCGCTGGCACAGCGATGCCTTCGGTCAGAAACCCATCTATCGCAAGAATCTGGATGTGGGGGGCGACTACGCCTACCGGCTGCGCGGGGAGGACCATGTCTGGACCCCGGAGACCATCTCCAAGCTGCAGCATGCAACCCGCGCCAAGGACTGGAACACCTACCAGGAATACGCCAAGGTGATCAACGAGCAGCAGGAACGGCTGCTCACCTTCCGGGGCCTGTTCGATCTGAAATTGACCGATCAGGAGATACCCCTTGATGAGGTGGAGCCCGCCTCGGAGATCGTGAAGCGTTTCGCCACGGGTGCCATGTCCTTCGGCAGTATCTCATACGAGGCCCATTCCACACTGGCGATCGCCATGAACAGCCTGGGCGGCAAGTCCAACACGGGTGAGGGGGGCGAGGAGCCGGAGCGGTTCAAGCCGCTCAAGGACGGCAGCCGAAATCCCGAGCGTTCGGCGATCAAGCAGGTCGCCTCGGGACGGTTTGGGGTGACCAACGAATACCTGGTTAATGCCGACGACATCCAGATCAAGATGGCCCAGGGTGCCAAGCCCGGCGAAGGCGGCCAGCTGCCGGGACACAAGGTCAACGCCCAGATTGCCCGGGTGCGCCACTCCACACCGGGGGTAGGCCTGATTTCGCCGCCGCCACACCACGACATCTATTCCATCGAGGACCTGGCGCAGCTGATCCATGACCTCAAGAACGTCAACCCGGCGGCGCGCATCTCGGTCAAGCTGGTGTCGGAAGTCGGGGTGGGCACGGTGGCGGCGGGAGTCTCCAAGGCCCACGCCGACCACGTGACCATCTCCGGTTATGACGGGGGCACGGGTGCGAGCCCGCTGACCTCGATCAAGCATGCCGGATCCGCCTGGGAGATCGGCCTCGCCGAGACCCACCAGACCCTGGTTCTGAATCAACTGCGCGGCCGCATCGCGGTGCAGGTGGACGGGGGCGTGCGCACCGGCCGGGATGTGGTGATCGGCGCCATGCTCGGGGCCGACGAGTTCGGATTTGCCACCGCGCCCCTGATCGTGGAGGGGTGCATCATGATGCGTAAATGCCACCTCAACACCTGTCCTGTAGGCGTGGCCACCCAGGACCCGGAGTTGCGCAAGCGCTTCACCGGCAAACCGGAGCATGTGATCAACTACTTCTTTTTCGTCGCCGAAGAGGTGCGTCAGTGGATGGCCAGGCTGGGTTTTCGCAGGTTTGAAGATATGATCGGCCAGATGCAGTGCCTGGACATGCGCAAGGCCATCGACAATTGGAAGGCCCAGGGGCTGGATTATTCCCGCATTCTCACCAAGCCGGATGTGGATGAGACAGTTGCACTCTTCAACTGTGAAAAACAGGATCACGGGCTGGACCGGGCCGTAGATCATCGTTTGATCAAAGAGGCGGCGCCTGCCCTTGAAGAGGGCAGGCCCGTACGCATCGAAACCGGCATACAGAACTACAACCGCACCTTCGGCACCATGCTCTCGGGACGGGTTGCGGAGCGCTACGGCTTCGAGGGCCTGCCGGACGACACCATCTACATCAAGGCCAGAGGCACGGCGGGCCAGTCATTTGGTGCCTGGCTGGCAAAAGGCGTGACCATAGAGCTGGCGGGCGAGGGCAACGATTACGTCGGCAAGGGCCTCTCCGGCGGCCGCCTGGTGATCTACCCGCCCGAGAACTCCGGGATCGAAAAGGCCGAGGAGAACATCATCGTCGGCAACACGGTCCTTTACGGTGCCATCAAGGGCGAATGTTATTTTCGCGGGGTTGCCGGAGAACGCTTCTGCGTCCGCAACTCGGGGGCCCATGCGGTCATTGAGGGAGTCGGCGATCACGGTTGCGAATACATGACCGGCGGCGTGGTGGTCTGCCTCGGCTCCACGGGACGCAACTTCGCGGCGGGCATGTCCGGCGGCGTGGCCTACGTACTCGATGAGGACGGGACCTTCGAACAGCGCTGCAACCTTTCCATGGTGGAGCTGGAACCGATCCAGGAGGAAGACGACGCGCTGGAGGCGCTGGACCACCAGGGCGGTGATCTGGAGACTCACGGCCTGGTGGACGTCAGCCACGACATGACCCGGTTCGACGCGCTTCGGCTGCGTCTGCTGATCGAGAAGCACCGGCGTTACACCAACAGCCCGGTGGCCGGGAAGGTCATCGACAATTGGAACGACTATTTGCCGAAATTTGTAAAGGTGATGCCCGTGGACTATCGCAGGGCGCTGCAGGAGATGCAGGCCAGACAGCGTTCCCGGGGCAGTAATGTCAGCAAGGGGGCCAGCAATGGGTAAGCCGACCGGATTCATGGAGTATGCCAGGCAGGACCGGACTTATGCGCCGGCTGCGGACCGGGTGACCCATTTCGAGGAGTTTGTCATACCCCTGAGCGAAGACGATCTGAGCGTCCAGGGCGCCCGCTGTATGGATTGCGGTATCCCTTATTGTCACTCGGGCTGCCCGGTGAATAATCTGATTCCCGACTGGAACGACACGGTTTACCGGCACGATTGGAAGGGGGCGGTGGAAATGCTGCACTCCACCAATAATTTCCCGGAGTTCACCGGCAGGATCTGCCCCGCACCCTGCGAGGCAGCCTGCACTCTGAATCTGGACGATGTGCCGGTCACTATAAAGACCATCGAATACAGCATCGTCGAAAAGGCCTGGGAGGAGGGCTGGATCCAGCCCGTCATAGCACCCCACAAGAGCGGCAAGCGTGTTGCGGTGGTGGGCTCCGGGCCGGCAGGCCTCGCCTGCGCCCAGCAGCTCGCACGGGCAGGTCACGCGGTGAAAGTGTATGAAAAGCAGGACCGCGTAGGCGGGTTGCTGCGCTATGGTATCCCTGACTTCAAGATGGACAAGGGGGTGATAGACCGCCGTATGGGTCAGATGAAGGCCGAGGGGATCCAGTTTCATGCCAACACCCACATCGGCGTGGACATCCCGGCACGCAAACTGGTCGATGAATTCCATGCCGTGGTGCTCACCGGCGGTTCGGAGCAACCCCGGGATCTGCCGGTTCCGGGGCGGGAACTCAACGGCGTTTACTTCGCCATGGATTTCCTGCGTCAAAACAATCATCGGGTGCAGGGCGACGATGTGTCCGAAGAGGCAGAGATTCTGGCCACCGGAAAGCATGTGCTGGTAATCGGCGGCGGCGACACGGGGTCGGACTGCATCGGTACCTCGATCCGCCAGGGGGCGGCCTCCGTCACCCAGGTGGAGATCCTCCCGAAACCCCCGGAGAATGAGAACAAGGACCTGACCTGGCCCAACTGGCCTGACAAGCTGCGCACCTCCTCTTCCCAGGAGGAGGGGTGTGAGCGCATGTGGAGTGTGGCCACCAAGGCCTTTCTGGACGACGGGAAGGGGAATATCCGGGCCGCTCAGTGCGCCAGGGTGGAATGGGAGAAAGACGAGTCCGGCAACTGGCGGATGACCGAAGTGGAAGGCTCGGAGTTCGAGATGAAGGTGGATTTCGTCGCGCTTGCCATGGGCTTCGTGCACCCCGTGCAACCGGGTATGCTGGAAGAGCTGAAGGTGGAACTGGACGGCCGCGGCAACGTCAAGGGGACCACTGAAGGTGTCGATGCCTACCAGACTTCAATCGACGGCATCTTCAGCGCCGGTGACATGCGTCGCGGTCAGTCACTGGTGGTTTGGGCCATCAGGGAGGGGCGCCAGTGCGCCCGGGCGGTGGATGAATACCTCATGGGTACCACCGAACTCCCCAGATAAACGCTGTCCCGGAATACGCAACACGTAGGATGTGGTGAGCGAAGCGAACCGCATCGATCAGGACCTCACCCATTGGTGTAGAATTGGGATCACGAAAGAAGATCCTTACCCCTGAATCCGCCGTAGGAAATATTCTGTGTCCAGCCTGAAAAACGACCGCTTTCTACGGGCCCTGCTACTGGAGCCGGTGGATGTAACCCCCGTCTGGATGATGCGCCAGGCGGGACGCTATCTGCCTGAATACCGGGAGACCCGGGCCAGGGCGGGCAGTTTCCTGGATCTGTGCAAGAATCCCGATCTGGCCTGCGAGGTCACCCTGCAGCCTCTCGAACGCTTTCCGCTTGACGCGGCCATCCTGTTTTCAGACATACTCACCATCCCCGATGCCATGGGGCTGGGGCTCTATTTCAGTGAGGGGGAGGGTCCCCGTTTTCACAACCCGGTAAGGGATGAACAGGCCGTGCGTGCCCTGGGTGTGCCGGATCCCGAGCAGGACCTGGGTTACGTGATGGACGCGGTGCGCACCATCCGCGGCGAGCTGGACGGCAGGGTGCCCCTCATCGGTTTTTCCGGGAGCCCCTGGACGCTGGCCACCTACATGGTGGAAGGATCAGGCAGCAAGAACTTTTCTAAGGTTAAAGGGATGCTGTTCGACCGGCCGGACCTGATGCATCACATGCTCGGAGTCACGGCGGATGCCGTGACCGCCTACCTGAACGGCCAAGTGGCGGCCGGTGCCCAGGCCCTGATGATCTTCGACACCTGGGGCGGCGTATTGAGCCCCAGGGATTACCGGGCATTTTCCCTGGCCTACATGGAGCGCATCGTCAGCGGCCTGAAACGGGAAAACGAGGGCCGCCGGGTGCCGGTCATCCTCTTTACCAAGGGCGGCGGCCAATGGCTGGGTCCAATGGCCGATACGGGCTGCGACGCCCTGGGCGTGGACTGGACCACTGATCTGTCCGAGGCGCGCCGCCTGACCGGTGGCCGGGTTGCGCTTCAGGGCAATCTCGATCCCTGCGTCCTTCACGCCTCCCCCCAACGCATCCGGGAGGAGGTTGGCCGCGTGCTCGAAAGCTACGGCAAGGGCCCGGGTCACGTCTTCAACCTCGGCCACGGCATCCACCCCGACGTAAACCCTGATCACGCCGCGGCCCTGGTAGAAGCCGTCCACGACCTCAGTCCCCCCTACCATTAAACCAAAAGGGCCGAGGGCCAAGGGCCAAGGGGGACGGTGGGGTAACGTCCCACAAGCGCCAGATCGAATAAAGTACGCTGACCTCCCCATACCACTGTTCCAAATCCTCGGCCCTTGGCCCTTGGCCCTTGGCCCTTTTCAGCCATTCT
>Ga0255045_10000351_pt1 | contig 10438 bp, 8 predicted proteins | sample BC1_12_23_MG_FD_183652 | JGI IMG/M metagenome (GOLD analysis project Ga0255045, IMG submission 183652) | Seawater microbial communities from Strait of Georgia, British Columbia, Canada - BC1_12_23 | ecosystem: Environmental > Aquatic > Marine > Strait | place: Canada: British Columbia...
GGCGTCACCGACGAGCACGACATCGGTTTCTACATCAAGCGCGCACAAGCAACCTACATGACTTTTGGAAAGCCTTCGCAACACCGGCAGCGCTGGGCGGAGCTTCACGGCTACTAGCGACCACCACGAAAGAACGAGAAGTACGATGAAAAGGTTTGAAGGAAAGAACGTTGTGATCACTGGCGCAGCGGCTGGCATTGGCCAGGCCACAGCGAAGCGTATTGCTGAGGAGGGCGGTAACGTCGCTCTCATCGACATCAACGCCGAGGGGCTCGCCGGCACGAAGAAGCTCGCCGAGGACCTCGGCGTCAAAGCGTGGGTCTACGAGTGCAATGTCACCGACGGCGCTCGCGTGAAAGAGGTGATCGACCAGGCTGCCGCAGACATGGGCGGCTTCGACACGCTCTGTCATTGCGCTGGCATCCTGCGCACTTATCACACCCACGATATGACCTTCGAGCAGTGGCACCAGATTATCGACATCAATCTCAACGGCACATTCTACGTGAACCACGCTGCGCTCCCGCACCTGCTGAAGAACCGGTTCAGCGCGCTGGTGAACTGCTCCTCGACGTCGGCAATCGGCAGCCACCCATGGATGGCCGCGTACGCAGCCTCGAAGGGGGGTGTCATCTCGATGACCCGCGCCCTGTACCAGGAGTACGTGAAGCAAGGCCTCCGCGCGAACTGCGTGGTTCCCGGCGGCATCGCGACGGCCCTCCACGGCGACTTCAAAGCCCCTCCGGGCGCAGACATGGAGCTCCTCAAGGGCGCCATGCCCTTCGTAGGTTTCGCAAAGCCCGCGCATGCAGCAAGCGTCATCGCCTTCCTAGCCTCCGACGACGCCCGCTACATCAACGGCACCGAAATCCGAGCCGACGGCGGCGCCCTCTCCTAGGGGACACGCTCCCCCTCCGAAAACGGAGTAATCGCAGCGCGTTACGGAGCGCACCGCGAAAATCGCCCCCGCCCGAGGCAAGAACCGCCCGGCGGGGGTTAGTTTTTGTCCCTGGTAAGCTCCTGAACGCGCATGATCACGGATGCGTCGACCTTCTGAAGAGAGCCTGCGTCATGGGGGGGCTGCGGATCGTATTCGATCATGAGCTGAAGCGCCTTGGCGGTCGTTTCATCGGTCAACTGCTCGGCGAGACGTAGGGCCATGTCGATTCCGCTAGAAACCCCAGCGGCCGTGATGACTTTGCCCTCTTGGACGACGCGATCGTCCGACGGTTCAGCACCATACTTTGCAAGCAACTGGCGCGCCGAGAAGTGAGTCGTTGCCCGTAGGCCGCGTAGCACGCCCGCTGCGGCCAGCAGCAGCGAGCCGGTGCATACCGAGCACGTGAATTGGCTCGTCTCGTGAGTGGTACGAATCCAATTGAGTATCTCATCATCGTGAACGAGGACTCGTGTGCCGACGCCTCCAGGAACGAGGACGATGTCAGGGTCCTCCACTTCATCGAATGTGTTGTCGACGGTGAGACCCAGGAATCCATTGTCCGTGCGAACCTCGCCCTTGCGGTGTCCGACGAAACAAACCTCGGCCCCAGGGAGACGCTGAAGCACCTCGTAGGGCCCAATCGCGTCCAGCGCGGTGACCTGTTCAAAAAGCGCGACCGCAATCAACACGGGGACATGCTCCCTGTCAAAAAGTCCTCTATCAACAGCATGTTAGAGGTCATACCGCGAAAACACAACTCGTCAGGGGAACGTCCGACAACAGGAGCATGCCTCGTGTACCTAGAAGACTCATCGTTATACCCGACCATCCCCACCATTTGATCCTCAGGGGCAACAATCGCCGCCGCCTGTTTTCGTATCCGCGAGAGCACCGCTTCTTTCTGAAGCGGTTGCTCTGGAGCAGTCGCGAGCATGGCGTTCCCGTTCACACGAACGTGCAAATGAGCAACCACGTGCATCTGGTCGTCACGCCCCGTGATCATCAGCAGCTTTCGCGCTTCGTCGGCTCCTTTGCGCAGACATACGCCCAGTACCGAAACCGTCGTCGCGGTTCCAGCGGCAAGCTCTTCGAGGAGCGGTACAAGTGCATTCCCATCACGAGTGAGACGCAAATGGGAATCACCGCCGCATACATCGAGCTTAATCCTGTGCGGGCGCGAGTATGCGGTGACCCCGAGGACTACCGATGGACCACCTTTCATGAGCATTGCGGATCCCGAGGGCCGGAACCGTTGTATAGCGAGATCTGGCAGCCGAGCTCCTGGTACGTGTCACTGGGTCGTGACGACCGCGTCCGCGCGACCGCTTATCGTGATTGGTTCGAGCATTACCGTGCGCGAGACGATTGGTCGCGAGTGCACGGGGATCGGCGGCGTGAGCTTGATCGCAAACGATTCGAAAGGCCGGATCGACGCAGCGCGATCTGAGTTTTCGCGGTACGGGTCGCAACCAGGTGGAATGTGTCCCTTTTTGGGGGGAGAGCGTGTCCCCTAGTCGAGGCGGCCGCGGACGAAGGGGAGGTAGGTTGGGTGCCAGAAGCGTTCTCGGACGAAGGTTTCGAGGTCGTCGGGCATGTTCTCGCGACGGGCGACGCCGTCGGCAATGGCTTGTTTGACGACTCTGGTCGCGACGCGGACGGAGGTTTCTTGGAGGTCGTCCACCGGCGGGTAGATCAGGCCACCGTCGACGTATTTCTCGATGGTGTACTCGGCGAGCGCCTGGGAGGCCTCGAGGACCATGCCGTCGGTTATCGACTTGGCGTCGCTGAGGATGGCGCCGAAGCCGAGTCCCGGAAAGATGAAGGCGTTGTTGCCCTGTCCGATGGGGTGGGTCACCCCGCCCATTCGGACTGGATCGAAGGGGCTGCCCGTCGCGACGATGGCTTGACCGTCGGTCCATCGGAAGATGTCGACCGGCTTTGCTTCTGCTGAGCTAGTTGGGTTCGAGAGCGGAAAGATGATTGGCCACTTGTGGTTCTCCGCCATTGCGCGGACGACTTGCTCGTCGAATGCGTCCGGCCGGCCCGAGAGCCCGAGCAGTACAGTAGCGTGCGCGTTCCGGATGGTCTCGACGAGGTCGGGGGTGTCTCCCTCGAATTCCCAGCCTCGGATGGTTGCGCGCTCGTGGGCGAAGCCTTGCTTGTATTCTTCCATCTCACGGTCGGTGAGCAGTAGGCCTCTGGAATCGAGCACGAACACCCGCGCCTTGGCTTCCGCGCGGCTCAAGCCGGCCCGGACGAGGCCTTCGCGAATCGCCCAGGCAACACCGACTCCACCCGCGCCCGCTCCGTGAATGACGAAGATTTCGTCTTTCAAGCTTTCCTTGCGGAGGTGGCAGGCCGCGAGAATGCCAGCCAACGCGACTGCACCGGTGCCTTGAATGTCGTCGTTGAAAGACGGGCCTCGGTCTCGGTACCGTTCGAGCACTGTGAACGCCGCGGTCTTCGAGAGGTCCTCCCACTGGATCACCGCATCGGGCCATCGCGCCCAAACCGCATCGACAAACTTGTCTAGGAACCTGTAGTAGTCGTCGCCTCGGAGGCGCTTCTGACGAACTCCCAGGTAGTTGGGATCGTTGATCAGATCCATGCGATCCGTGCCGACGTCGAGCGCGACCGGCATCGTGTGGAACGGACTAACACCGCCGCCGACGGTGTAGAGCGCCATCTTACCGATCGGAATCGCAAGGCCGCCATATCCCTGGTCGCCGATTCCGAGGATGGCCGATGAGTCTGTCGCGACGATCATGCGAACGTCTTCCATCGGGTAGCACTCGAGGGTTTGGTCCGCCCGGTCGATGTTGAGCGGCGAGTACGAGAGGCCACGCGGGTTCTGATAGAGCGCGCTGAACTGCTGCACGGCCGCGCCAACGGTTGGCGTGTAGACGATTGGCAGCATTTCGTCGAGATGCTTCTCCAGCAATGCGTAGAAGAGAATCTCCTGACGCTCTTGTACTGCGCGCAGGTACTGATATTTATCGATGTCGGTTGGCGCCTGGACGAAGCCCTCGTAGACGCGGTCGATCTGTTGCTCGAGCGTGTTGTACTGTGGGGGAAGTAGCCCACCTAGGCGAAGTGCGACTCGCTCTTCGTAGCTGAAGGCCGTGCCCTTGTTGGACAGCACCAATCGCAGCAGCGCGATGCCGTCGAGGTAGACTTCCATGTACTTGCGTCCATGCTCGTCTTCTTTGAGGTCAAACAACCGGCTAACGCGTTTACGGGGCATGGAGTTCCTTTGGTTACGCGCCTTCGATGGCCGCAACGACTGCGCCCGCCATCTCAGTCGTTCCGAGCGAGCGCTGTCCGCCGCTAAGGTCCGCTGTTCGGAGGCCACTGTCTAGGACCTTTTGAACCGCGTTTTCAATCCTTTTGGCGTCCTCGTCGAGGTTGAGACTATGCCGAAGGAGCATGGCCGCGCTCAGGATCGTGCCGAGCGGGTTCGCAAGCCCCTTGCCTGCAATGTCCGGAGCGGAGCCGTGGATCGGCTCGTATACGCCGAGCGTCCCTTCACCAAGTGAGGCACTTGGAAGGAGCCCGAGCGATCCGGTCAACACGGCGCCTTCATCCGAGAGGATATCGCCGAACATGTTACCGCTCACGATGACGTCGAATGACGACGGATCCGTGACGAGTCGCATGGCCGCCGAGTCCACGAGCTGATGGTCGAGCTTGATGTCGGCGTTCTCCTTGCCCACCTCGGTAGCGACCTCCCGCCATACCTGCATTGTTGTGAGCACGTTCGCCTTATCGATGGAGGTGACGTGCCCGTTCCGCTTCCGCGCAACCTCGAACGCCAACTCGACAATGCGGCGAATCTCACTCTCGTCGTACACCATCGTGTCGAAGCCAGTGCGGAGGCCGTTCCGGGTCTCCTTGCCTTTGGGCTGACCGAAATAGATGCCGCCCGTGAGCTCGCGGATGAACACCAAGTCTACCCCGCGCAGGCGCTCGGCCTTGAGAGGGGAAGCCGCCTCGAGTCCGCGGAAGAGCTTCACGGGACGAACATTCGCGAAGAGCCCCAGCGCCTTCCGCATCCCGAGGAGCCCCTGTTCCGGCCGGACCATCGCGGTGGGGTCGTCCCACTTGGGGCCGCCGACCGCGCCAAGCAGGACGGCGTCCGCGCTCCTGCACCCGACGATCGTGTCGTCGGGAAGCGGCACACCCGTCTCGTCGATGGCGATGCCGCCGATCAGGTGGGTCGAGAACGTGAACGTGTGGCCGGACTTGCTCGCGATGGCTTCGAGCACCTGCCGGGTTGCGTCTACAATCTCGGGTCCGATTCCGTCACCGGGGAGAAGTGTGATCTTGGCTTTCATCTATCGTTACCTGTGCTGGTTCTAGGCTCTGGCGCGTTCCAGCGTGAGCCCGTACTCGATGCTGTCGATCAGCGCCTGTAGAGATGCCTCGATGATGTTGCTCGATGCCCCGACGGTGCTCCACGTGTCGTGTGCCGATTGGCTGTCGATGAGCACTCTCGTGGTCGCGCCGGTTCCGCTCCGCCCATCGAGAATGCGAACCTTGTAATCGCTTAGGTGCATGTCCGCGACCCCGGGAAAGAATGGTCGCAACGCCTTTCGAAGTGCCGAGTCGAGCGCGCTCACCGGGCCGTTGCCTTCGCCAGCCGTGTGGACGACCTCGTCGCCGATTTGCACTTTCACTGTTGCTTCGGCAAACATGCCGCCACCACGCCGACGACCGACGCCCGCCTGAAAGTCGAGAACCTCGAAGGGGGGCTCATAGTCGGCCTGGTGACGCGCCATCAGCAACGCGACTGATGCCTCGGCCGCTTCGTACGCAAAGCCCTTGGATTCGAGCTCCTTGATCTTCTCGAGCACGCGGCCGCCGTGATCGGAGCTCACCTCTAGACCGAGCTCTTCGGCTTTGCTGAGTAGGTTGCTCCGCCCCGATAGCTCGCTTACCACCACCCGCGACTCGTTACCGACGAGGGTGGGTCTCACGTGCTCGTAGGACTCGGGGTGTCGGCGAATCGCTGATACGTGGACACCGCCTTTGTGCGCGAACGCGCTGCGCCCGACGTAGGCGGCGTGGTCGTTGGGGCTCAGGTTCGCGATCTCCGCCACGAAGTGGGCGAGGTCGTAGAGCTGGCTGAGTCCACCCTCTGGAAGGCATTGCAGGCCGAGCTTGAGCTCCACGTCTGGGATGATCGCGCAGAGGTTGGCGTTACCGCACCGCTCTCCGTAGCCGTTGATCGTCCCCTGCACGTGATGGGCACCGGAGCGCACGGCTGCAACCGAGTTGGCCACGCCGCACTCTCCATCGTTGTGAGCGTGGATGCCGAGTCGCGTGTCCGGCAGCGCTGCCCGGACGGCTCTGACCATTTCCTCGATCTCCCAGGGCATCGAGCCGCCATTCGTATCACATAGGGCCAATGTCTCGGCGCCGCCGCGCGCCGCGGCTCGCAGCGTCTCGAGCGCGTACTCCGCGTCTGCCTTGTATCCATCGAAGAAGTGCTCTGCGTCGTAGATGACCCTGCGGTTGTTCTGTTGTAGAAACGTAACGCTTTCCTCGACCATTCGCAGATTCTCTTCAAGGCTCGTGCGCAAGACTTCCGTGACGTGCATATTCCACGTCTTGCCGAAGATCGTGCAGACTGGCGTCTCCGCGGCCAACAAGGTCTGAAGCTGCTTGTCATCCTCAGCACGCAGCTGTGCGCGGCACGTCGATCCAAACGCCGCGATCATCGCGTTCTTCCAAGCGACATCTTTGGCGCGCTCGAAAAATTCGACATCCTTGGGATTCGAACCGGGCCATCCACCCTCGATGAACGTGACCCCCAACGAATCCAAGCGCTCCGCGATGCGTAGCTTGTCGTCACAGGACAGACTCATCCCCTCCATCTGCGTGCCATCACGCAGAGTGGTGTCGTAGACCTCTACGACCGGGCCCGAGCTGTTATGTGCGTTGTTGCTCATAGCTGGTGATCTGCTCGTCGAACGAAAGAAGGTATCCAAGCTGGTCGATGCCTTCGAGGAGGCAGTGCTTTGAGAATGCGTCGATGAGGAATGTCGCCTCCAGCCCGTCGGGCCCGGTCACGGACTGGGTCGCAAGGTCGACGGTGATCCTCGTCGACCGGTCCAACTGGACCGCCTCCATGAGCGCTTTGTACGCGTCGGCGCTGACTTCGACGGGCAGCAAGCCGTTCTTGAGCGAGTTGCTCTTGAAAATGTCCGCGAAGCCGGTGGAGATGATCGCGCGAAAGCCCCAGCCCACCAACGCCCACGGTGCGTGTTCGCGAGACGAACCGCTTCCGAAGTTGTTTCCCGCGATGAGGATCTGCGCGCCCTGCGAGGCCGCCTCGTTGAGGACGAAGTCCGGGTTGTCCGAGCCGTCCTTCAAGTAGCGCCAGTCACAGAAGAGGCTGTCGCCGAGGCCGTGCTTGTCGGTCACCTTGAGAAAGCGAGCCGGGATGATCTGGTCCGTGTCCACGTTTTCGGCGGGGAGGGGGACCGCATGCGATGTCAGTGTAGTGAATTTCGCCATGACCTTGTCTTTCAAGAAAGGAGCAAGCTCCGCGGGTCCGTGACTTCGCCCGTGATAGCTGCGGCTGCTGCGGTGAGTGGGGATGCGAGGAAGGTGCGGCCGCCTTTGCCCTGTCGCCCCTCGAAGTTCCGATTTGAGGTGCTGACCGCATATTGCCCAGGCTCGAGGTTGTCGCCGTTCATGGCGATGCACATCGAACAGCCTGGCTCGCGCCACTCGGCGCCGGCCTCTTTGAAGATCTGGTCGAGCCCCTCGGACTCGGCTTGTTTCTTGATGTCGTGTGAGCCGGGAACGACGAGAGTGCGCACGCCATCCGCAACTTTGCGACCACTGAACACGCCCGCCGCCATCCGCAAGTCACTGATCCGCGAGTTCGTGCATGAGCCGATGAAGACCACGTCGATTTTCTTGCCGAGCAGTGGCTGTCCGGGCTCCAAGTCCATGTAGAGCATCGCCTTCTCGAACGCGGCCTGCTGCGAGAAGTCATCGAACGACTCTAGGGTTGGCATCGGCCCGCTGATCTGTATGCCCATGCCAGGGTTCGTGCCATAGGTGATCATTGGCTCGAGCTTGTTGGCGTCGATGATGACGGTCTTGTCGAACTTCGCGCCCTCATCGGTGCAAAGCTGGCTCCAGCGCTCCACCGCCGCGTCCCAGTCGGCTCCCTGAGGCACGCGCTCCCGCCCCTTCAAGTATTCGAATGTGGTCTCATCGGGAGCGATCATCCCGGCGCGCGCGCCCGCCTCGATGCTCATGTTGCAGACCGTCATCCGGCCTTCCATGTCGAGGCCGCGGATGGCCGAGCCGGTGAACTCGATGACGTACCCGGTTCCGCCGCCCGTACCGATCTCGGCGCAGAGTGCCAAGATGATGTCTTTGGCGGTGACGCCCGGCATCAGTTGGCCGTCCACACGCACTTCGAGAGTTTTGGCCTTGCGCTGTAAGAGGCACTGCGTGGCCAGTACGTGCTCGACCTCGCTCGTCCCGATACCAAACGCCAGCGCACCGAACGCGCCGTGCGTCGATGTGTGGCTGTCGCCGCACACGATCGTCTTACCGGGCTGCGTGAACCCGCGCTCCGGCCCGATGACGTGCACGATCCCGTTGCGGCTGTCGCCGAGCGCGAATAGCTCCACACCGAAGTCCTTGCAGTTGGTCTCCAATTGTCCGAGCTGAGCCTTCGCCTGGTCATCGATGACCCAAAGCGCCTTCGGGAGTGTGGGCGTTGAATGGTCCATCGTCGCAATTGTCTTGTCCGGACGGCGAACCTTCAGGCTGCGCTCGCGCAGACCGGTGAACGCTTGGGGAGACGTCACCTCGTGAATGAGTTGCAGGTCGATGTAGAGGACAGCCGGCCTGTTAGGCTCCTGAACGACGACATGATCGTCCCAAACCTTCTGAAATAGTGTTCTTGGTTCCATGATGTTCGTTACGCCGCGCTTCCGGCTGCCTTGCTGTCCTTCTGCCTTGCTTCTCTGATCGCGAGGATGCGGTTGACGGCCGCGAGATAGGCCTTGGCGCTAGCGACGATGACGTCGGTGTGTGCGCCGTGGCCGTGGAACACCCGTGCGCGCGAGTGTTCGTACTGTGGATTGATCTTATCTGGAGAGGCGTCTCCCTCGTCCGGCGATACGCGGACGTTCACCTCGCCGAGTGCATCGATGCCCTCGGTCACCGACTGAACCGTGTACTCGAGTAGGGTGCAGGGTACATGGACCAGCGATTGAATGGCTTTGTAGACCGCATCGACCGGGCCGGTTCCGACTTCGGCCGCCGTTAGCGTTTGTCCATCGGGCCCGGTCAGCCGTACGGTAGCGGTGGGCATTCCAGTGCCACAGCCGACTTGGAGCTTCTCGAGCTTCCAGTACTCGGTCGGCTGGTAGAGTTCGTCGCTCACCAGAGCCAACAAGTCGGCATCGGTGATGACCTTCTTCTTGTCAGCGACCTTCTTGAAGCGCGCGAACGCCTTGTCGAGCCCATCGCCCGACACCGGGTAGCCGAGCTCGGTCAAGCGGTTCGCAAACGCGTGCCGCCCGGAGTGCTTGCCGAGGACGAGCTGCGTCTTACCGGCGCCCACCGTCTCGGGACGCATGATCTCATAGGTTTCCTCATGCTTGAGCATCCCGTCCTGGTGAATACCGGCTTCATGCGCGAACGCATTCGCGCCCACGATGGCCTTGTTCGGCTGCACGACCATGCCGGTCACCTTGCTCACCAAACGGCTGGCGCGCGTGAGCTGTGTCGTGTCGACCTGGGTCCCGATGCCGAAGAGGTCGTTTCGGACGTGGAGCGCCATGACGACCTCTTCGAGCGAAGCGTTGCCTGCGCGCTCGCCAATTCCGTTGACCGCAACCTCGACTTGCCGTGCGCCGTTCTGCACGGCGGACAAGCTGTTGGCAACCGCCAGCCCGAGGTCATCGTGGCAGTGGACGCTGATCACGGCCCGCTCGATGCCCGGCACGTTGTCCCGGATCATCGCGATGCGGTCACCGAACTCGCCCGGAATCGTGTAGCCGACAGTATCGGGGATGTTCAGCGTGCTGGCGCCCGCTTCGAGCGCGGCCTGGAGCGCTTCGTACATGAACTCCATTTCCGTTCGGCCGGCGTCCTCGGGGCTGAACTCGACGTCTTCACAGAAGCTCCGAGCATAGCCAACCATCTCGCCGATCTGCTTGAGCACCTCCGCCTTGGTCATCCGCAGCTTGTGCTCGCGATGGATCGGCGAAGTGGCGATGAAGGTGTGGATCCGGCCGTGTTTGGCCGGCGCCACCGCCTCCGCCGCCTTGTCGATGTCAGGTTTGTGAGCCCGCGCCAAGCTGCAGATCGTCGGAGGCTCGGGGACCGGCCGGCCCTCGACGCCCGTCACGCCCACGGCCTCGGCGATGGTCTTGACCGCCCGCAGGTCGTCCGGAGAAGCCGCGGCGAAGCCGGCTTCGATCACGTCCACCCCGAGCCGCGATAGGGTCTTCGCCACCTCTA